>CEVA01005263.1_pt1 | contig 29974 bp, 19 predicted proteins | sample 361521 | NCBI WGS metagenome assembly CEVA01 (sample SAMEA2622823, study PRJEB7988) | marine metagenome | isolation source: saline water (ENVO:00002010), including | reverse complement strand
TAGCGCATAACAATAATGCCCCCCACCACTTCACCTTTGCCGTTGAGTTCCGCAATACCGCGACGCAGGGTTGGGCTCTCTACCACAGTGGCCACATCGGCCACCGTAAGCGGAACCCCTTGGTGAGTCACCCCAAGGGGTAATTGCGTTATTGAGGCTATATCTTGCAAGTATCCTGTGGCTGTCACCATGTACTCAGCTTCTGCCAATTCAACAACCGAAGCCCCACTCTCCTGATTTCCTCTTTCAACGGCGCGCTTAATATGAGACAGCGGTATATTATAGGCGCGGAGTTTAGGCACCGATATCTGCAGCTGATACTGCTTTACCATTCCGCCTAAACTGGCCACCTCAGACACACCACTCACGCTTTGCAATTCATATTTTAAAAACCAATCTTGAATTGCTCGTAAATCGGCCAAACTGTGGGTATTAGTTTCATCAAGTAACGCATAAAGGTATACCCAGCCTACTCCTGTGGCATCTGGCCCCAATGCAGGGCTAACCCCTTGTGGTAACTGGTCAGAAACCTGATTTAAATATTCTAAAACCCGGCTACGCGCCCAATAGATATCCGTGTCTTCATCAAAAATGATGTAAACATAAGAATCTTGAAAAAATGAAAAACCTCGCACCGTACGTGCACCGGGAACGGACATGAGCGCCGTGGTTAACGGATACGTAATTTGATCTTCAACGACCTGGGGAGACTGCCCCGGGTAACTGGTTTTTACGATGACTTGCACATCCGACAAATCGGGGATGGCATCAATTGGCGTGTGCTTCACTGCATACAATCCACTCAGTGTTAGTGTGACCGCTGCGAGTAGCACCAATATTCTATGTTGAACAGACCAGCGAATTACAGCTTCAATCATGATGCATTCCCTCTTTCATACTGTGCTGCATCTCTTTTTTCATACTGTGCTGCATGGCTATCTTGCGAAGGGCTAAAATACGAAATTCATCCGCGGCAACAAAGGTAAATGCCACATCATCCCCCGGATGAAATTGCCCAAGGTCGATATGCGGCGATACCGTAAACTGCATGGTGGCAGCAGGGCGCTGCCACTTTTCAATCGCTTCTCGTGCAATGGTTATTTTCGCGCTATCCTCTGGATGCTCAGGAAAATGGAGGGCGACAACCTTACCCGTTACACTGGCTTGATTTTGAGGCGCAGACATTCGTGTAAAGTCTGCATTTTTGGACGACTCTGAATCGATAAGAAATTGCGCCGAGACCACCACTTGGTCACCTGGCAGCAAACCTTCACGTATTTCCACATGGGTATTATCTCGTTGACCGACTTTCACCTCAACCGATTTAAACTTGCCCTCACCTTGACGCAACACCACGCGGTTTTGATTTTGGGTACGAATTAACGCAGAGATAGGCACTGCTATCACAGGTAATGCCTCGGTTTGCGTTTGAATAGACACATCTACATACATATCAGGTTTCAAAACAGCCTGAGGATTATCGATATTGGCCCGTAACGAGAGTGTGCGGGAGGTGGGGTTTAATTCCGGATAGATGAAATCAATGTCACCTCGCCATTGTCGATTAGGGGCACCGTCGAAGGTCACGGTAATAGGCTGCCCCAACGCCACTTTTGCTATGTCTTTTTCAAACACATCTATCATCACCCATACAGATTCGATAGGCGCAATGCTAATCACTGCCGTACCTGGCTTCACAAAAAAGCCCTCGCGAATATTAAGATGCTCAACCACGCCCGACTTGGGGGCATAAAAAGTGACACTCTGCGAGACGGTTTTTGACTTTTCCAAAGATTCGATGAAGCTGGGAGCAAGGTGATAGTTGGCTAATCGGTTTCGCCCTGCTTGGATTAACGATTCATTGCCCGACGCCAAGGCCACTAAAAACTCCTCTTGCACACTAACAAGCTTTGGAGAGTAAAGGGTGTATACAGGCTGGCCCTTTTTTACCGATTCGCCTTTCGCCTTGATATACAGGTTTTCTACCCAGCCTTCGACCCGTGGATGCATATGTGTTAGCGCATTCTCATTAAAGGTGACTCGCCCTACTGTTTCTATCTTGGGGTTTAAACGGCGTACTTGCACTGGCTGGGTTTTCACCCCCATATTATGCTGCACCTGCGGCGTAATCCAAACGCTGTTATCTTGCGACTTGGTCGCGTTGTCCTTCGCATAAACGGGCACCAGATCCATACCCATAGGGGACTTACCTGGTTTATCTCGGCGGTAGCTGCTGTCCATAGGTGCCACCCAATATAAAGGTTCATCGTCACGGCTCACTGAGTGATTTTGATGATCGTCATGTGACATCAGCTGTGAAGACAACTGTGACCAATTAAAAGCGATGGCGCCTAGACAAAACCCCATCACAAGAATGAAAAAGAAAGTAAAAAATGATTTCATGTTGGGCTATTCCTTAACATCAGCGCGGTGAGCTAACTGGCCATTTGAGGATGATGAGTGTTGGCGTGACAATTGACTTGGGCGTGCTACCTGAGATACAGCGCTATACGAGTCTGGCAAGAGATAAAACTGGCCGTGTTGGAAATACGTCGCCATCTCCGCGTTTATTTCATTGAGTTTTAGCTTGGCATCAATGGTTGCAATACCGGCAAGCAATACGTCTGCAATGTCTGCGGTGTCTTGTTCAAATCCTCGCAATGCGGTTTGTGCTAATGCTTCGGTGGTTGAAAGCATACGCTGGCGTATCAAATGGTGCCTTTTTACCGCAAACACCAATTGGTTTCGCACCTTCGCAAATTCAGCGGATAAACGCTTTATTTCAAGTCGCCTATCGATAGCAGCAGCGGATAGCTTATACGCTGCACTTTTAGCTTGAGCACGATGCCGTGTGGGCGTAAGCGAGGGAAGATCTACCCGTACCCCAATAGACAAAAAGTCGGCACGGTCGTGGCCCATATCATCATGATGCCGATAGCCGTAACTCGCCTCAACTGTCCATTTTGGTTTGCTTTGTTCCGTAGCGAACGCCAAGTCTTGTTGCGCGAGCGTTTCGTCAATGCTAAGCGCTTTAACGTGTGGGTGCTTCGCTATTAAGCCAGTAACATCAATATTCTCTGTTCGGTTAAGCCACTCTGACGCCTGACTGACAAGCATATTGGTGTTTTGTTCGGGCCACTTCGGATAAGAAGTAAACGGTATATTGAGCCATTCGTGAAGACGTGCATACGCAGAAGCTCGACGCTGCTCAACCTGTGCTAATTCTTCTTCAACTGCCACTAATTGAATCGATAAATCTAATACGCTTTGTTGACTGTCATCTTCACTGGCGCTGGCGAAAGAGGCTTCTTTGGCAGCAATCACTTGCTGCATTTTCTCTATTTTCTGTGTCAAAAGCGACAGTCGCCGCTGGGCAAAAAAGCCGTCGTACCAGGCGATAGAAGTCTGACGAATAACCCGAGCGTTTCGCAGCGCTCTAAGAACAAACTCTTTATCCGCGGCCACGTCGAAACGCTTCGCCGCTATCACTTGACTCTCTCCTCTGGGAAGCGATTGCTGTACGCCAACTTTGAATTGCGTCATTGCCTCTTGGGAGGCTGAAAAACTGTCTACAGGAACATTCTGAATAGACGTGGTCAACACCGGGTTATCCCACGTATCTGCAGCGTTACTTTCTTGGCGTAAACTCTGCTCTCTCGCTTGACTACCCTGCCGGTAAGGGTCGGAAGCGAGTGCAAGTTCCTGCACTTGTTCAAGGGACGGCACCTCATTTAGTGCCATTGGGTCGGCATGACTGGCAAGGGCCACAAAGGCTAACATTGCCATATACCCATTCCCCCCTCGGTAAATGGGTCGAAGATAAAAACGATGCATATATACACCAACTTAATCAGAAAAAATCAAAATATTAGTAAGCACTTACTTACTAAAGTAGCGAGAATTAGACTAAGTTAGCGTGTTTTGGGGGTCTGAATTGAGAGGACGTTGCGGCCACCGGCGTACCGGTAAGAAAGCCAAAATGCGTCGCGCTACTCAAGCTTGCGGTGGACATCACTCGGGCGGGAATGTAGGCAATGGTTGAACCACAAAGACTCGGTGGGCACTGACAATCTTCACCACAGCAATCCGCGGAAATATTCCCGCTAGATGCATGAGAAGATGCACGACTGGTGTGGTTTGCCATCATTGGCTCATGCACCTGCTCAGACGTCACCTTGCTCTTTTTCATGGTACTGGCCTGCATCGACGCAGGATCGCAATGCCCATTACTGTTCGCACTTTCACTTAACCCAGTGGACGTTTTAGTGCCAGTGAGTGCCATATTGGAAGACGCATGTGTGCGCTGCGGCAGAGACTGCCCCAGTATCAGTATAACCAGTATGAAAGTCACCCCCCATAGCCCGTGGCTATTTGGGGTGACTCGCTGAGTTAAAGTGTGCACACAACTCCAATAAAATGAATGAATACGTATTCGAGGTGGGCTATTTTACCCTAAAATTGCTGGGCGTAAACCCGCAACATCATCGCCATGTTATCAAACAACGGGTTTGCTTTAGGAATAGCACAAGGCTCTCTCTCATCTACCCTATTAGCATTAAACTTCATTTGATGAAGTAAGGGCGTATTTACCACTAAATCTGCATGGCATAAATCGTAGGATTTATCGATGACGAAGAACGTATTTGGCCCCCTGCTGTTTTCCATGACAGACTCAACACCATGAATAGGCGTCGTCGCATCTGCTTGAGAATGGGCTGCAAACAACGGCACTTCAATTTGCTTACCTTGCTCAAACTGATCTCGCACTTGGTTAATGATATCCATAAGCTCTAGGCCAGCAAACCCAGCTACATGTGGGTATTTGTATGGATTCGGCCCATGGGTAACATAATTTCCGTCTATAATTTTGGCTACCCATTTAATGCCCCAAATACGGGACATACTCTCAGCATTTTCAGACAACGCCAGTGCGCCGGAAAATAGCATCAAGCCATCCACGCCTGTGTCAGTATCTAAATAGTGTTCAACCGCCAAGGCACCGCCGGTAGAAAAGCCACCAACAATGACAGTGTCAGCGACACTGTTAGCAAGATTAAGCACGTCGTCGATATGGGCTTGCCAACGCTCGGCCAAATCGCTGTCAGACATATCATCGCTCGCATCGCGCAAACCATGGCCGGGGAGCAAAGGAACCAGTACGTCAAAACCTTCATCGTAAAGGATGTTGGCTATTTCACGCATGAAAAACGGAGAGTCGCTTAACCCGTGAATCAATACCGCCACCTTCTTGCTTGGCGTATCATGCTGTAAAACAAAAGGCGCATTCCCTTCACTTCTCAGTACTGCAGAACACACACTTTTACGGTTTAAACGGGTATTTTTACACGGCTGAGTGACACCCCACTCCTGCTTATACATTGCAGAGAACTCATCTAGAACCTGACTTGATGCTGCAATGCACAAGGACGAAAATAGCATGAGGGTGGTGGCAACCGCCACGTTATACGTTGCAAGCCTTTTGCGCACGAACGCTCTCCTAAACATAGTTGTTTGCACTCACCTATTACCACTTACCAACAAGTGTACCAATGAGCTTAAATGAATAAGGCCATGTTACCATGGCCTTTATTGGATGATTAACAACGAGAAAGTAAAAATCTAAGCAAAGTACGCTTCTAAATCGTCTGAACCACCGATGTGCTTTCCGCCAATAAAAACTTGAGGCACAGTTTCTCTTCCCGTTATTGCTGAAAGGCTTGTAAGCGACACACCTTTACCTAGGACAATCTCTTCGTAGTCGTACCCTTTTTCAGTCAAAAGCGTTTTTGCCTTTGAACAGAATGGACAGTTAGGTTTGGTGAAAAGTGACACGGGTGCTTTTGTCTCTTCATCCGGTGCAATATGCTTAAGCATAGTGTCAGCATCGGAAACCTCAAATGGGTCGCCAGGCACATCTGGCTCGATAAACATTTTATCAACTACGCCATTTTTCACTAACATGGAATAACGCCAGCTTCGTTTACCAAAACCTAAATCGGCTTTATCAACCAACATTCCCATACCGTCTGTGAATTCACCATTTCCATCAGGAAGAAGGGTGATATTTTCCGCCTCTTGATCCGCACCCCATGCATTCATCACAAACGTATCATTAACTGAGACGCAAACAATTTCATCTACGCCATACTTCTTAAATACTTTTGCTAGCGCATTGTAACGAGGTAAATGCGTAGATGAGCAAGTAGGCGTAAAAGCACCGGGTAAGGAAAATACCACTACGGTTCTGTCTTTAAAAATGTCGTCACTGTGCTTGCTTACCCATACTTCACCCTCTCGCACCGGAAACGACACGGAAGGCACCGTTTGCCCTTCTTTATTTACAAAACGACTCTCTGACATAACGCTCTCTATATTCTTAGCTATTTTCGTTCAAGCATAGAGAATTCTGCAGGAAAATAACAGCGCTTCGTAGCCGATATCAAGGTAAAGGAGCGTGTTTTTCTGGGGATGGCGGGCGAACCCCACTTTTGCACTGTCTAACCCCTATCACGGGCCAGCGAATTTATACTTTGGTCTAAATACACATACCCTTCTGGCCGCTTTTACCCTTCACTTTCTTAGTTCGATTAGTCAATATTGGTGATGTGTAGTACGGGTTGCCACCACCAGATGTTAGGGTACGCAAACCGTAAGTTGCTAATAAATTGGCAAGATAAAGGTGGGCAAATCTCATGCTATTCCGCGCCCCTGTTGTGCAAATTAAGCGCTTAACGCTCAGTGTGCTATGCCTTTTTGTGCCTGCGGCCATGGGCAACCCCGCAACGGCTGATTCACGCCAATCCTCGCCTCAGCAAATTGAGCAAGTTTCAGTAGAGCAAGTCGCGCAATATGTCGCCAAACATGCCTATGAGCAAGCGGAACAACTCACGTTGCTGTCCATAGAAAAGGCCAAACAGGGAAACATCCGTTCCCCTTATACCTTCTTTCAATTAGGTACCATTCTTCAAAATGCCGACCGCTACCAATCGTCAAACCAGGCGCTTCGGCTGGCATTAGAGCAATATACTCAGTTGGGCGAACTCAATATGGTATCTCGTACCCTATTAGCCCTTGGTACGTCTGAACATCACCTAGCGAAGTATGCTAGTGCATCTAACTACTTTCACAGGGCCAGGTCTATCGCAACCATGCAAGGCGATGGAGCGTTCGAAGCCGAAATACTCATGCAATTGGGTATTATGCAAAAAGAACAAGGAGAGATTGAGCAGGCACTGGCCACCTTAAAATCAGCCTTAGCACTATTTCGCCAGCAACAAGTGTTACACCGTATTAGTGCGTGTTTAGCGAATATTGGGGATGTTTATCTTACGCTGTCTTATTTTTCTGATGCACGGCGCTATTACGAAGATGCCTTCGCCATGGCGCAAACGCTAGAGTCTACCGCCCTTCAAGGAGATATTATGGCGAAACTTGGCGCCGTAGAACTACGCGAAGGACAAACGTCCCGGGCCATCGACATTTTCAACCAAGCATTATTGCTACTTCATCAAGACGGCGATACTGCCGCAACGTCTGAAACCAAGATGTTGTTAGGTGAAGCACTAGTAAAACATGGTGATACTCAAGCCGGCTTGACCTTGTTGAACAACAGCTATGGCTATGCATTACAAACAAATCGACACCCTTTAATTAAGCAAACCCGCCTTGCCCTTGCAAATGCCATGCTGGCGATTCAAGATTTTGATCAAGCGTTAAAGTATGCCCAAAATGGTACGCTTCATGCGCGGGAAGTAAGTGATATACGCAGCCAAATGGACTTTTTAACGCTGCAAGTTAACGCCTATGCAGCCAAGGGCGATTTTCGAAAAGCCTTAGATATCCAGTCGGTTTTGCAGTCCATCAGAGAAAAGATGCTGCAAAGTGAAAACCAAGCCGTGATAGGAAGATTACAGGCAGAAGTGGAGTTAGAGCGCCAATCCCAAGCCCTACAAATGCTAAAGAAAACCAAGGCCATGGAACTGGCTCAGGCAGAACATAGACACCTTGCCACCACACTAGCATGGAGCATTAGCTTAGCCGCTGTACTCACCTTATTTTTGATTTGGGGGCGGTTTAAACAGCGCCAGCAAAATATCGTATTACGGCGGGAAGTGCGCCAAGCCACCGTTGAATTAGAGAATAAAAACAGTGAGTTGGAGAACGCTTATAAAACCCTCGAGCAAGTGAGTTTAAGGGATACACTGACCGGTTTATATAATCGACACTACCTCGAGTCTCAACTACCCGCAGAAATAAAGCGTAGCCAATTTGCCATTCGCCAAAATAAAGAAGGCGTTAAAGCGAACCAAGACTTACTTTGCTTGCTTATTGATATCGACCACTTCAAACGTATTAACGATGATTTTGGTCACATCGCGGGAGACAAAGTATTGGTGAAGTTCAGTCAAATTTTGCGAGAAGTCTTTAGGCAAACCGACCTTATCATACGTTGGGGCGGCGAGGAGTTTCTGGTTGTATGCCGACAATCAAGCAAGCAAGAGCTTCCAGAATTAGCCGAACGTTGCCGAGCAGCTGTAGCAGAGGCCACTTTTGACGTGAACGCAGACAACCCCATTCAAGTGACATGCAGTATAGGGTTTAGTGTTTTGCCACCGCACCATAACACCCAATTTGATGAAAATTGGCAACAAACATTTGCCTTGGTAGATTACTGTTTATACGCCGCTAAATTAAGTGGAAGAAATGGCTGGGTGGGTGTTGCCGACTCAAGTTCACAGCGGAAAGCCTCCCCTTCTTCATTACCCATTGATAAGAAGTTTAACTTTAGCCAATCGAAAATTGCCACTTCATTTAATAACATTGCCAGCATAACCTGGCCAGATGAGTGAAAGGAGCGTTAAATATGTATCGCAGCTGTTGTAGTTGTCAGGCCGTACAGTTGGAAATAGACGGTAGCAGCCTAAACGACCTTGATGTTGAAACCTTATCTTGTAGTGACGACAAGTCATTCATTTTAGAGGCTCACCGTGAAGAAGTTGTCATTGATTGCGAACCGTCAGTGCTAGGGTCTATGCAATCGACTCCCGGCGTGAAGCAGTACTTTTGCAATCTATGCTCTACCCATCTATTTAGCGAAAACCCGCAAGGTAAAATTCAGTTGCAGGCAAACTTTTACGGGCATGACTTGTTATCAGAACACCATGGCCAATTTCACCTGCCCTAAACCAACGTTAAGTGGGCCTTGGCCTCGCTGATCGAGTGCGCACAAGGCTCACCCGACCGTTCTGCCCATTAGGTATTTGTTTTAAGATCTTCTAAGTTGTATTTGTCGAGCAAGGAATACAGCGTTGGGCGTGTTATCCCAAGCAACTCGGCGGTTTTAGACATATTACTATCTGACTTTTGATACGCCCGCCGAATAGCTCTACTTTCAGCAATTTCTCTCACTTCTCGCAAGTTCAACGTTTCAGGTTCGGCGTTACCACTAACAGGCATCAAGCCTAAATCATCCGGCTGAATGACCGACCCTTCCGCCATAATAACCGCCGATTTCAGCTTGTTCTGCATCTCACGAATATTACCGGGCCATTTGTGTGCCAGCATGGCTTGAATCGCGGGTTCTGAAAAGCTCTTCGCCTTCGCATTGAATTCTTCCCGATACATTTTCAAGAAGGTTCGAGCAAGGAGTATGATGTCTTGATCTCTGTCACGAAGCGGTGGGATCAAGATAGGAATTTCCCCCACCCGATAATACAAATCTTCACGGAAGGTTTCGTCTGCTACCATAGCTTGTAAATCCCTGTGGGTGGCGCAGATAACCCGAATATCCACGGGGATTTCGGCGCGGCCACCCACCCGCTCAATGACACGCTCTTGTAAAAATCGGAGCATTTTGGCCTGCAGACCAATGGGCATATCGCCAATCTCATCAAGAAAAAGCGTGCCCCCTTGTGCGGTTTCAATCTTTCCAAGGGTGGTTTTATTGGCCCCTGTAAATGCCCCTTTTTCGTACCCGAACAACTCACTCTCAAGTAAGTTTTCGGGAATGGACGCACAGTTTATTGCAACAAAAGGTTTATCCTTTCTAGGACTATGTTCATGGATACTGCGAGCAAATACTTCTTTACCTGTCCCACTTTCCCCTAATAACAAGGTACTTATATCGGTGGCCGCAATTTTTTCTGCCTTTTTCACCACGGTTTGAATGGCTTCGCTATTTCCCACAATACGGCTCATGCCTGTGCGGATTTTCGACAATATGCTATTTTCGTGCTCAAGTTTTGCTAAATTGAGTGCGCGATTAACCAGCAACTTGATGGTGTCTGAGTCTATGGGCTTTTGATAAAAATCATAAGCGCCAAAATTTACCGCTTTCAATGCATTTTCTTTTTCATTGTTCCCTGTCACTACGATAACTTTGGTTCGCGGCGCCAGCGACACTATATCTTGCAGTATGCGTAACCCTTCTGACGCGTTGGCGGGATCCGGTGGCAAGCCTAAATCTAAGGTGACCACTTTAGGTTCATAACGACGAACTTGCCTAATTGCAGAATCGTAATCATCAGCGAACACCACGTTGTAATCGGTAAGGCTCCACTTTAATTGTTTCTGAATACCTAAGTCGTCATCTACCACTAAAATGGTATCTGTCATGCGCATTATCCTATGTTACGTCGTCCATATACTGGCGCGTTTCACACGCCACGTTTTTGCTTAAACAAGAGGGAAAGCAAGGGTAAAACAACTGCCTTTCCCTGGTACGCTTTGTACCGTCAGTTTACCACCAATCGACTCCATGTAGGTTTTTGCATCATATGCACCTATACCCATCCCTGCATTGCCTTTGGTGGTATCGAAGGGCTTGAACAGCCTATTCTCGATAAAATCTGCATCCATGCCAATGCCAGTGTCTTCAATTAAGACTAATTGTTGATTATGCTGTGCGTTTCTCGTTAATACGATATCAATGGTGCCGCTATCGTCTGTGGCTTGCTGGGCATTGCTGATAATGTGGTAAAGCACATTCGCCACTTTTTCTTTGTCCACTGACACCTCACCTTCTTGCAGCTTATGCAAACTAGGTAAAGGCAAATTACCCGCACAGCGATTCTTCACAACCTCATCAACCACTTTTGATAACATGCATGCGGCATTCGCTTGTTGATTATCTTCTACACTTTTATCGGTCAACTGCTTCAGCATACGATCCATTCTAGCTTTAGTATGAGTGAGCGTGTCGAAGGTGTCTTCTATAAATTCTGGATTATGTTTATGTTGTTGTGCATTCGCTAAAATCAGGTCGACTTGGGCCAAAACATTTTTTAAGTCGTGTACCACGAAAGCTGACATGCGATTGAAAGCGGCAAATTGCGCATTTTCTGCCACCGCTTCAGCGGCTTCATGGTGAAATATATACATGCTAATTTGCTCGGTGACCGCCGTGAGATAATCACGCACTTCCCAGTTCAAGTGCACTTTTTCTTTTTCACCCGCTGCCAGTACGGCAAACCCCCAAATTTTATCGTTATCAAATAAGGGCAGGTAGAGTTGATAACCCCAGCCTTTTACCGACTCTCTGTCTAACTGCAACCCTTTATAGTTAAAAGGTTTAACAATAAATTCGTTTAAATCGATAAACCAAGAATGAGACATGCTGTAATCAGTAAGTGTGCGCAAGATCTTCTTTTCTTGCCCATCTAACGGCAAAGGCTGCGATTCAGCCAGCAATTCAAAACCACCGTTTTTGCATTTATAGAGTTTTCCAGTGTCGTATTTAATGGCCTGTAAAATACCCTGTAACGCACTGTCGTAAACCGCACTTTTTGAGGTCATGGAAGAAGATAATATCTTGGTTAATTTAATCCACTCCACACGATAATCATATTGGTTTGCAAAGAAATGCTTGGTAATGAATACCTTTATTTTCGTTCTAAATGAATTCGACAAAAACACCGATGCCAATAACGCAAACGACATCACCACTAAGATGATTTGGATCGTTGCCCCCCAACTGCCACCGATATAATTAATGGCGTACCCAATGACCGCCATAATAAATAAGTACGCGCCAGCCACCAGCAAAAGCGAGCTATGAAGCACTACATCCCGTGAAATAAAGATGTCTACGCCCCAATGGCTTATTCGTCTTATCGCTACCACCAGAAATGGAATAAGTAAAAAATAAATATATCCCCGCGCCGCCAAATAACCTACTTCCACTTGATTGACCATAGTGGCATTGGCATACGTTACAAATTCAAAGAGGTGCGTGGCGCCCAAATACAGGACTAAAGGCTTGTATGCCCATTGATCGTTATCGGCTTGACGATACAAAACTTCAAGCAAAATGAGTATTTCTAGCGACAATACAATCAGCATGAGATAGCGCCAAGAGGCATCTATCCAAATGAGGTTGGGAATAATAAATGCAAATAAACCAGGCAGAACGATGAACATGGTGACAGGCCTCAACAAGACCTGCCTGATACTGGTAAAGTTATCTTGAATACAGCCCGCTAGAAACAGCAACCATGCTAATTGTTTCATCGCGTCAGCAGTGAGAAGCCAAGATAAACTGACGGGCCCAAACACGGTGGAAATCATGCTGGATGACCAAAACACCGTGGTGGCTGTGGCTAGCACCAATAAATGTTTGGCCACGCCAGGTTTACGCACCGTAAACAAAAGCAGCAACAATAAAAAATGCGCCAAACTGTTCAGGCCGTAGCCAATATCTGAAATCATCCGTTTCTTCGCCTATTTATTTTTATTATTCAGCGACCATGGCTTGCGATAGGCTTACCTTACCGTTTTTGCACAACCAAAGAGCCGATGGAATATCCTGCCCCAAACGAGCACAAAATACCAACATCGCCTGCGTCTAAGTCTTGATGATAAAGTCCAAATGCAATCACCGACCCTGCTGAGGCAGTGTTAGCATACTCGTCAAGGACAATAGGTGCTTCTTCTTTACTTGCTTCACGCCCCAGTAGGCGCTTACAAATAAGTGTGTTCATATTGATATTAGCTTGGTGTAACCACCATCGACGCACATCGGCTGGCGTTAAGTTATGTCGAGACAAGTGTGACTCAATATGATCTGCCGCCATTGGACACACTTCTTTAAACACCTTTCTACCCGCTTGATGAAATAGTTTGTCTGGCCCGTAAGGGTCAACGTCTTCAGCCCGGGTCATATAGCCAAAATTAGAGCGTATATTGTTAGAAAACTTAGTCACCGCTTGCGTACTGAGTACATCAAATACGTGTTCACTGGTTGCCGTATCTGCCATTTCCATGACGGTGGCAGTGGCAACATCACCAAAAATAAAGTGACTGTCTCTATCCGTGTAATTAATTTGCGGAGAAACCAATTCAGGATTGATTACCAATACACATTTTGCATTGCCTGCACTTAACATTTCATAGGCACGGTGCATCCCAAAGGTGGCGGCAGAACATGCCACCAACATGTCGAAACCAAAACCTTCGATATTCAAGGCTTCTTGCACTTCAATGGCGATGGCGGGGTAAGCGCGCTGCGTATAGGCACAAGATACAATCACTGCGTCAACGTCTTGCGCTGACTTATTAGCAGAAGCCAAGGCGAGCTTAGCGGCCTCAACAGCAATTTCAGCTTGATGAGATAAAGCATCATCCTCGCGAGGGGCAATAAGAGGCTTCATTCGGTTGATGTCTAACGCCCCTTCTTTTTGATAAATGTAGCGACTTTTTATGCCTGACGCTTTCTCAATGAATTCTGCGCTTGAGTACGGCATGGCTTGACCTTCACCCGCCGCTATCTTGTCAGCATTCTGGGCATTGAAGCTATCTACATAGGCATTGTAGCTGCTAACCAATTCTTCGTTTGTAATACTCTCTTTAGGGTGCCAAACACCCACGCCGCTTATTACGATCTGCTGAGACATAATTTTCTCTTCGTTAATCTATTATCTTATTACACTGGCACTATTGTCGCCTAGCGCCTCGTCAGTGCTCCCCCTGCCCACAAAATGATGACGAGTTTCATTCGGCTCAATCATCCATCTCGGTTCTCTCGTCTTCTTGGTCAGTTCGTGTCCTAACAACCAAGACAAACCGATATGTATCGTGGGTGCTTCATGGGGCACGCTATGGGTACTTCACGATCTCTTTTAGGGATAATAGCTTACCGCAATCCTTGCTCACTGTAACTATTCGCCCCTTCTAAACTGACGTATTTCCCTGCCAGTTAACGAATTTTGTTTCAGGGAGGTCAGTCCAATCCTGGTTAATTTTCTTGCAAGGGTTAGCCGGCATGCACACATTGTAGTAGCCGCCCCCCTAAACTCAACCTCGACTGACAACACAAGAATGCATGCGGCTATTGCCCTTGCTTATGGCCAACCCACACACAACGGAATCTTCAGGCACTTTAATAAAACGTTAATTAAAACCCAGCGTCAACGGTTAAAAATAGACCAAGGAAACAATTATTTTACAATTTACGCGGTTATTGACCCGCAATTGGTTGACAAATTGGAAAGATAGAAATACCGTTTAACTTAAGAATTGGTAATAACAAAGGCGCAAATTTACTCTTAGCGCCCTACACCGTTAAATTAATCGCAGGCGATCTGGCGCATGCGTATCAGTATTTGAGGATATAAATATGTCAAAACCCACTATCGGTTTCATCGGTCTAGGTCTTATGGGCGGCAATATGGTCGAGAACCTTCAAAATAAAGGTTACGAACTTACCGTTATGGACTTGAACGCCGATGCAGTTAAAGCCTGTGTAGATCGTGGCGCTAAATCAGCATCGTCAGGGAAAGAGCTAGCGGAAAACGCTGACATCGTTATGCTTTGTTTAACGACTTCAGCTATTGTTGAGTCGGTCATGTACGCTGAAGACGGTATTATGGCGGGCGTTAAAGAAGGTGCTGTAGTGGTTGATTTTGGCACCTCTATTCCGGCGTCTACGCGCAAAATTGGGGCTGACCTTGCTGCAAAGGGTGTGGGCATGATTGACGCACCACTAGGCAGAACGCCTGCTCATGCAAAAGATGGCCTATTAAACATCATGGCATCTGGCGACAAAGACACCTTTGAAAAAGTGAAGTCAGTACTAGAAGACCAAGGCGAGAACGTATTCCACCTAGGTGAACTGGGTGCTGGTCACACGACTAAATTAATTAATAACTTTATGGGCATGACTACCGTGTGTGCTATGTCTCAGGCATTTGCAGTCGCAGACCGTGCAGGTGTAGACCGCCAGCAATTGTTTGACATCATGTCAACAGGACCATCAAGCTCTCCTTTCATGCAATTCTGTAAGAACTACGCTGTCGACAACGTAAGTGACTTAGGCTTCTCAATCGCAAATGCGAATAAAGACCTGGGCTACTTCCTTAAGATGGTAGAAGATTTAGGCACAGAGTCTAAAATTGCCGAAGGCTCTTCAGCAAACCTGCAAGCAGCCTTTGATGCAGGTATGGGGAATGGCAATGTACCTGAAATTTTTGATTACTTTCTTACGTTAAACAATTAACAATAACGACTGTAATTACGGTGTGGAAAAGATAGCAACAAGGTCGTCGTTTTCTTTTCCACTGAATAAAACCCTATTTTAATGTTTACTCTACTTTTGGGTTTTATGGTAAGCGCTCAAACCTCTCTCTAAATAGATAATTTAATTTTTGATGGGTTTGATGCCTGCACTTAAGACTTTCCATAAAGCACCTTAGTAGCAAAATAGTAAACAGCCACATAGAGAAGTGATACCGTGAAGATAAAAGGTTTACGTTGGTGGGTTATTGCATTAATTGCCCTAGCTACAATTATCAATTACATCGACAGGCAGGCGCTGAGTGTACTATGGCCCGCCATCGTTGAAGACTTATTTCCCGACAAATCCGCTTTAGAACGTAAACAGATATATGCGAATATTTCTATTGTATTTGTCTTCTCTTATGCATTCGGTCAAGCCATCTTCGGAAAGATTTTTGACTGGGTGGGCACCCGAGTAGGTTTTGTTCTCTCCATTGGTGTTTGGTCTCTTGCTACCATTGCCCATGCTTTTGCTAAGGGCGTCGTTAGCTTCAGCATATTCCGTGGCATTTTAGGTATCGCAGAAGCCGGTAACTGGCCGGGCGCGACAAAGGGCAATGCAGAGTGGTTTCCAACCAAAGAACGGGCACTCGCACAGGGCCTGTTTAACTCTGGTGCAGCCATTGGCGGTATCATTGCATTTCCAATTATTGCCTTCTTAACGCTACATTTTAGCTGGCAAATGGTCTTTATTATTGTTGGTGCAATCGGTTTATTGTGGTTACTTCCTTGGATCATTATCGTTAAAGCGCCACCTAGCATGCATTCGTGGATTACCGACGAAGAGCGTGAATACATTCTAACGGGTCAACGTCGCGTCAAAGAAAACGACGATGATGAGGAAGAAGAAGAATACAATCCTACCTCTGGTCAAATCCTGTCTCACAAGCAAAGCTGGGGTGTCATTATCGCTTCTGCAGCCATTGACCCTATCTGGTGGCTATTTGTGTTCTGGATCCCTATTTATTTGAACGAAGTGTACGGCATGAACGTGACCGAGATTGGTATTTACGGTTGGGTGCCTTACGTTGGTGCAATGCTAGGCGCATGGTTTGGCGGCTTGTTAGCGCAAAACCGAATTGCGGCGGGCTGGAACACAGACAAAACCCGGAAACTTGTGATTACACTTGGCTGTTTAATTATGCTACCGGCATTAATAGCCATGTCTAACCCAGGCGCACCAACGGTAGCAGTGCTCATTATGGCTGTCATTCTTTTCGGATTCCAAACTGCCATTGGTAACGTGCAGACCTTACCAAGTGACTTATTTGGTAAAAAGGCGGTAGGTACCCTTTCAGGGTTCTCAGGTATGGCCGCAAAGCTAGGCGCTGTAGGTTTAACCTCACTGGTGCCTTATCTTACTGCCGACGGTAACTATACCCCTGCATTTGTGATTGGTGCGTCCCTTGCCATTATCGCCGTGGTGGCTATTTGGGTCTTCATTCCAAAAGTTGAACCCTTGAAGAAAAAAGCGTAATCACCTACTGATTTAATCACGAATAAGAAGCAGCTGATGTGGTCACACAACAGCTGCTTTTTTTATTTCTCACTTCCCCTGTAACCTTCTTACGCTATTCACTGACCACAGCATCACCACCACACTTAACAATTGGACACACCAAATATAAACTTTTGGTAATAACACAACAACGCTGTTAACCGTAAGTTAAGTGTTATTTTTGTACTTAATGTTAAGAAAAAAATGTAAAATCAGTGGCAAATGTAAAATAATTGTGTTCTTATTAGCCCTAAGTCGATATTTTGGTAACAAAGATAATCGACATTGGTAATAACAAAAGCACCCTACAGGTAAGACTCTTACCTAGCACAAAAAACCTGGAGAATAACGCCATCATGAAGATTAAAGCATTTGCCCTGTGCGCTATTGCTGCAGCCATTACTGGATGTAGTTCGGATGTGGATAATAACAACAACCCTAATACACTGGGGTCTATATCACTTTCTGGTACACCAACATCAGGACAAACACTTTCCGCCTCGGTAAGCGATCCTGATGGCATCTCTGGTACTGTTAGCTATTACTGGTACGCAGATGATGCGGTCATCGAAGGTGAAAACGATTCTACCTTTGTGCTTACCGATGATTATATTGGTTCATCAATCACTGTTCAGGGGTCTTACACTGATGATGGTGGTATTAACGAATCACATATTAGTGATCCCACCGACGAAGTCTCTGCTATTGTTTTTGATGCTACCGTATCAATTAGTGGCGATGCACTCATAGGCTCAACGCTTACTGCCACCGTTGAAGACGATAACGGCATTGAGAATGCGACCATCATTTATACTTGGTATGCCGACGACGCAGAAATTGAAGGTGAAGTGCTTTCTACTCTTACGCTAGAAGAAGCACAATTTGGAAAAGTCATTACCGTGATGGCTACCTTCGAAGATGACCGTGGATTCAGCGAATCGCCAACATCGGCCGCCACCGACCCTGTTGCACGTACAAATTCAGAAGGCGCTATCACTATTCTAGGTACGCCCACTGTGGGCAACGAACTCACCACGACCATCGCTGACGAAGATGGTGCATCAGGCAGCATTGCTTACCAGTGGTACGCTGACGATACCGCCATTAACGGCGCAACATCCAGCAGTTATACGGTTGAATCTTCCCTTGTTGGCGCTGTCATTACGGTAACAGCAACTTACGTAGACGATAATGGTTTTGATGAAGAAATTACCTCACAAGCCACTATTCCTGTATCAGCACAAGCGGTAAACGAAGATGGCAGCATCGAAATTAGCGGTACTTCACCCTACCTTGCAGATGCCACCCTCACTGCCGTTATCACCGACAATAACGGGTTTGATGAAGCGGATGTGACCTATACATGGTATGCAGATGGTGAAGCCATCGACGGCGCAACCGGTAATACTTACACGCCGACGACTGATGCTGGCGCAATTATTTCAGTGAGTGCCGTTTATACCGACCAAGATGCGTTTCCTGAAACTGTTTCTACAGCCCTTGATTCCATTATTTATTCACAGGTCGTTTCTGATGCTGCAAGCTTAGTGAGTGCAATAAACGGCGGCTTAGCCGATGGCGATGTCATTGGATTAGCCACAAACGTGTATACCGACTTAGACGCCATCATGCTAACCAGCGCGGTCACACTCACCGCTTTAGAAGATAATCAACCGGTCATTTCGGGCGAAACTTGTATTAATATCGCGAGTAGCGTTGATGGCGCGGCCATTCGCGGCCTTACGTTCCAGAATATTGATACAAAAGCCGATTCCTACTGTGAAGCTGAAGAAGAAGCGGTGATTTACTCGGAAGGCGATAATTTCGAGTTTACACAGAATACAATGGACGGTGATCAAGAGACACTGAATGAGGAAACGTATCATTGGTTAATGGTTAAAGGCTCAGGCGCACTTATTGAGCGCAACACCTTTACCAACCGAAACAACGCCGTTAACGGCTCGGTCATTAAACTTGCCTCATCAGGCTCAGACCATGTCATTCAGTACAACCTTTTTGAAAATGCAAACAACCCTAACTTTGATGAATCAAGCTTACTACTCCTTAACTTAGGTAGCACTACAGGTGCAGATGCCGCTGAGGAAGCTAACTTTGTCGTGCAGTATAACCGTATAGACAGCTTCGTCAGTGGTAGACGCCTAATGCGTGTTCAAACCTCTGGGGCAACAATTAAAGGCAACACCATTGTTAACGCCAACGGGGGCATTTCCTTGGAAGATGGTGGTTTCAACGTGGTGGAAGACAACATCATCATTCGCACTACCGATATCGCCAGTTCTGATGATAGACCTAGCGGTGTATTAGTCACGCCTTTAGGTCATACAGTGGTGAATAACTACATTGCGGGTATTCGCTCTGGCAACAAAGAAGCCGGTGGTATCGTGTTTACGGCGAACCCATTCTCGCAAGCAGATGGTGGTGTCCCTAATGCTGGCAACCAGGCTGTGCTTGATGGCTCTGGTGATTTATCGCTAACGGTCACCAACAACACTGTGCTTAACTCGCTACAACCTATCGTATTTAGTACTGAAATTGGCAGTAAAGCGCCGGTAGACGACTGTGACGAACTCACCGCAGATAACGCCCCGTTACTTTATTCACTTACCAAAAACTTCTTTGATATTAGTTTTGACGCCAATCTTATTGCCAATGGCCTCGACGATGATGCTTCAAAACAAGGTTTGTATTTCGATTCAGAAGCCATTAGCAGCGACCATGCTTTTGAGTACGACTGTGACCTTATCGACCACGAAGCATCTCTATTCTCAAATAACTTTGGTTTCATGGATAGCTACGCATCCGGTGACGTTGAAGATGAGTCTTGGGTAGATATCCGCCAGCTTAACGGTAACGGTGACTTTGATTCTGACGGTGCACTAGACCAAGACCCTGCAGCGAATGGTAAAGAAGTGCCTGAATTCACCACTGCAGCTAACGGGCTTGTAGAAACAGATTCTTCTGGTGCTCAAGCAGTAGCAGGTGCAAAAGGACTTTACTACATAGAAGCAAGTGATGTTGGTGTCGGCTCTACTTGGGTAGCCACCAACGAAGAATAAAGAATAACCCTACACATAAAAGTCACAAGGGCAAGCGATTGCCCTTTGTGCCACACAAAACACAACGGAGATATTGGAATGTCGTTGAAAAATAAACAACTACACACGCCAAGAAAGGAACTGTCGGTTTCCCAACAGTTTGCCCTTCACCCCACTGCGAAGTGGGTGAAAACGGCCATTTTCGCAGGACTAGCAAGCACTAGTGCATTCACACTGCAAGCCCAAGAAGCGCAAGTTACTGAAGAAGCTGATGAAGCTGTTGAGGTCATTGATGTTGTCGGTACACGCCGTACGATACAAGATCAGATTTCAATTAAACGTGAATCAACCACAGTGGTAGATGGCCTCTCTGCTGAAGATATTGGCGACTTACCTGCTTTATCAATTGGTGAAGCGTTAGAATCTATCACAGGGGCAGCCTCGCACCGTGAAAATGGTGGCGCCACTGAAATTACAATCCGTGGTTTAGGCCCCTTCTTAAGTGCCACACATATTAATGGACGAGAAGCCACCAATGGTAGTGGTGACCGCTCGGTAAACTTCTCACAATTCCCGTCGGAGCTGGTGAAAAAAGTCGCCATTTACAAAACCCAAGACGCTTCAATGATTGAAGGCGGTGTTGCCGGGGTAATTTCCCTTGAAACCGTTCAACCCCTTGATTACGGCAAGCAGCGCATCCAGGGTGAAATTAAGGGCAACTACAACCCTGATCAAACGAACGTTGAAAACTCATTTGAAAACGACCTAGGTTACCGTGGCACGGTAAGCTATGTGGACCAATTTGAATTCGATGATGGTTCTGCCTTCGGTATCTCGGTTGGCCTTCAGCGCCAGGATATTACACAGCCCGAAGCTGAATACAGAAGCTCTAGCCCTACAGGGTCATCACTATGGGCCTGTTTAAACGACCCCACTAACACCAATGAAGGCTTCTTCCGCAGCAGCGCTGGGGACTGTGAAGACCAGGTGAGCGGTAGCAGTAACCAAGGATACGACACGACTATCGATCCGGAAACTGGCGAAGCGGTAAGCGCAGGCTCTCCTTATGCTTGGACTGGCAGTAGCCGTAGCTATCGCCAGAACGAAACGTCAGACGAACGTGACGCGTTCTTCCTTGCTATGCAATACCAACCTAATGAGTCATGGGACATCAATATTGATACTCAATACTCTAAGCGTGTGCAAAGAGAAGCAAGACATGACCTTATCTTCCTTCAAAAGCGCGCTATTCCAGGTCTAACTGGGCCTACCCTAGTGACAAACTCAGTGGGCGGGATATTGCACTGGGAAGGCCAAGATCGTATTGAATCATCGGGGGAGCAGTTCTCTCGGGAAGAAATCTACAAAGGCATCGGTCTCAACATTGAACACTATGCCACTGATTTGTTAACACTGAAATTTGACGTAGCCTACTCAAATACTGAGCGTGAAGAACTACAAATTTCAAACAGGGCTCGCACCGCAGACCTTATCCCGTTCACGTGGGATATGGGGGATAACATTCCCCATTTCAGCATTACTGATTTTGATGTTACCGATATTACCAACTTCACTGATAGCCTGCGTACGCGATTAGATCGTGAAAACAGCCGTGAAAATGAAGTTATTTCCGCTAAATTCGACTTCCAATACATGCTAGGTAGTGATGTATTCACCAGTATTGAAGGTGGCTTGAGAGCCTCTGAACTTAGCTTCTTACAATATGGTGGGACACAAGGTAATGGTTCGCGTACTGAGTACACGTTAGATACGTCGAACACCGCAGCACTTGATGTACTTGAATCTTGTCAAATAGACTTCCCGGAAACAGACTTTCTATCCAGTGTTTCAGACGGAGACATCATTACCAACGTAGATAGCGACGGCAATGTAAACAGCAGTGGCACAGGTTCTTCTTGGGCGACCTACGACAACAACTGCTTTGCCCAAGCCGTGGCAGCGTCTAACGGTGGTGACTTCGCTTTCCCTGAAGTTGAATATGAGAACGCGGGCACCATCGACGTGACCGAAAAAACCTACGCTGCCTACCTAATGGCGAATTACGACACAGAAATGTGGGGTAAGTTTGTTCGCGGTAACTTTGGTGTGCGCGTGGTTGATACAGAAGTCACTGCGATTGGCTTTAGAAGTTCTTTTGATGTGGTTTATGACGACTTAGGCGTAGTGAGCTTAGTCACTGGCGATTCGCTAGAACGCATCGAAGGTGGTGGTGGTTACACTGAAGTACTGCCTAGCGTTAACTTTGTCATGGATTACAGCGATGACATCTTGCTACGTGCAGGTATTTATCGCGGTATGTCTCGTGCCGATCCAAGTGATCTAGGCTATAGCCGAACTTTCCAAACCGATGATGATTTAGCGCCAACGTCTCTGTCTGACTTGCTAGTGGGTGTTAACGGTTCAGGTAACCCAAATACTCAGCCGCTTATGTCATGGAACTATGATGCAGCGATTGAATGGTACCCTAACGAAGATTCCATTTTTGCATTTGGCGTTTACTACAAACGCTTCACCGGTGGCTTCCAACAACAAACCGAGCTAGAAACGTTTGTTATTGAAGGCGAAAGTTATTCACTGCCTATCACTAACTCAGTCACCACTGATGATGCAAGTAACCTGGTAGGTATTGAAACCTCTATCGCCTATCGCTGGGATTCTGGTATTGGTGTGAAGGTTGGTTATAACTATGCTGACACTGATTATGAGTTTGAAGATAGCTTGTATGGTGATACGTTCATTACTGACGTGGACGGCAATACCACTCAGTTAACCGACGGTATCATTCCACCAGCCTCTGTACCTGGTTTCTCTGAGCATGTATTTAGTGCGCAAGTTTATTACCAAATTGGCGACCTAGATACAGCCGTTATCTATAAGTATCGTAGTGATTACTTCCAACCTTATACCAGTAACGGAACGCGTTTACGTTATGTCGATGAGGTGGGTGTATGGGAAGCACGTGCATCGTATAAGATTAACGAGCATACTCGACTTAAAGTGTCTGCTATTAACCTATTTAGCGCACCTAAGTCACAAGACTACTACGTGCAGGGCAACCTGGGCGAAGTTAATGACTATGGCCCACGTTTATTTGCTGGAATTACCGTGAAGTACTAAAGTTCACATCATGTCCTTAAAAAAAAGCCCCATCACTTTCCAGTGATGGGGCTTTTTTAATGCCAACTCATATAAAAAAGCGCCGATACAGTCGGCGCGTCATTTATGTCAATGAGCGGAAAAGTTTACAGTTCAGTAATCTGCCATACGGTAACAGTGCCGCTGACTTCATTTCCTACTAATAGCAATGGAACCCCTGTAGCACTATCATCAGCGCTGACAAATACTAGGCTTTCTGGTGCTAAGTCGCCAATGCCGTCGTCTGCATCTAGGCCTTCAGTCAGGTCACGGTTAATAATGTATTCTGAAAATTCAACATCGTAAGGGTTTGTCACATCGTAAACAAAAATACCTCCCATACGCTCGGTGCCAATGAACGCGTAAGTGCGATCACCCACGACACCCACTGTTAGTGCTTCTGGCTCAGGGCCTTTATTTTCAGAACGTGAATCACCTTCGTTTTCATCATCGCCATTATTGAATAATTCGCCATGAACTGATGCGGTGATGCGCTCAAAGTCGTCCCCCGAGTCGAACACCACCAAACCGTTTTGATCCCAAATAGTGAATGAGCGAGCACCGTAGGCATACGCCGCATCATATTCACCGTCACCATCCGCATCGCCCATGCCAATAGTGACACGTAAATCATCGGCTTCGCCATTGGCTTGCAAGGTGGCTAACTCTGAATTTGCTTCGGCGGTTAGATCTTCAACCTTCACTTCATCAAGGTAAGCAAGACAACCATCATCTTCATCAAACTCAAGGCCTCCTGCGGTTAAGCACGCATCTTCATCATCGGCGTCGAAGAAATACTCTCTCGCATCACCTTCATTTGCAGTAACGACAAACGTGGCGTCCTTCCAAGTATAATTAGCGATAGTATCTGGTTGGTATACACCGTATAGCCCCTCGTATTGACCAAAGCTTACCGAACCATCTTCTTGAATATCGATGTTCAAGCCAGACCAAGATTTAACACCTAAACCGACGATCTCAACAGACAAGTCTTCTAAATCGACAACCGCAATGCCGTTATTTTCTTGCAAGCTAACATAAGCTATGTCGTTGGTTGCCGTGATGTATTCTGGTTCAAGGTCTTGTGCCACTGTGGTTGCAATTTCAACACCGTTAATAGTACGACCACTTGGGTTTGGAAACATCATACCTTGAGATAACAATGTCTCTTGCTCATCGTTAAAATCGGTAAAACTAATCGTACTTGCTGACTCTTCGGGCTCGCCGCTGGCAAGAATGTTAATCACCGAAATAGACCCCTCTGGGTCAACCGTATAATCACTAGAAGGTTCGCCTTCGTTAGCAACAAGCACCTTGCCGCCATCTGGCGTAAAAGTAACCATATCAGGCAGTGCACCTACCTCTACTTGGTCTAAAAATACCGGTGATGAACTATCTAGCCCGTTATAGAAAAGCACATAGCCATTGTCTGTTTTTGTGTCCGCAGGTACCGCTACCGCCATTAAGTCACCGCTAATAGCGATACTTGTTAAGCTGCCTAAAGTGACGCCATCAACTTCTTCTGGCAAGGTAATGTCGGTCACTGTCAGGTTTGTAGTGCCAATAGGATCGTCCATGGCAGAAGTTGGAATATTATCTGAACCTGCCGCAATAACAGCAATGGTATTGATGTCACCGTTTGTGGCGTAAATAGTTTGGGTATCGGCATGATACTGTACAATTTCTGCGGCAGTCTGATTGCCAAGATAAGCACGAGCAACCACATCTAGTGTAATACCGAGAGACGCATCTGTTCCATCTGCACCGGATTCGCCCTGTTCACCTTGCTCGCCCTGAGCCCCTGTTTCTCCTTGCTCACCGTCGTCACCATCAAGGCCACAGCCAGTAAGGGCGGCAGACACGAGTAACGCTAACAAACCGTATTTAAATTTATTTTGAGCGGCCATTTTCTAATCCTTATTTATTATTTGATAGCGCCGTCTGCAATCAATAAGACTTACATTTGTACTTCCTGTAATTGAACAAATGTCACTCCAGCCCTAGAAATAGATTGCTCGGCGATGATATACGTCTTGTATAAATTAGAGCCAGTGTATGACAGTAATATTAATTTAGCAAAAGCCCTACTCAACAAATATAAACCGTTATTATCCATGACAATTTAACGCTCAATAAGACAGGTCTACCTCATCGCAATTAGAGGTATTCACCACTTCTGTGGTGACTTCGCCAGCAACTTTAACAAACACACATTGCCCTGGATATCCTTCAAAATTATCAAGAATAACCGTGACCATATCGCCATCAACAGCCTTTAAAGAGACTTCATAACCCTGAAGGTCACCTTCGGCGATTGAAGTCGCTACTGAATATATCGCGGCCCCAAACAACGCCCCAACAAAGGCTTCATCTTCTGACCAACCTAATAACGCACCATCTAACGCTCCCCATAGCGCCGCTTCTTGTGCGTGAGATTCAAACTGTACTGGGGTGACATCATAGACACTGGCGTAAAACGTAGTGACAAACTGGTTTGCCGCGTGGTGAGGCACCCCAGACTGGCTAGCGCATCCGGCTAAATACAGGCTGGTTAAGCATAAACTCGTTAATTTGAACGCGCGATATTGGGCACGGGTAAAGTCGTTCAATGGCAACATGTGTGTTTCCTCAATTTATCTTTGGTGAAGTTGCAAATTAATGCAGGTAAACTGAACTGAGCCTTAACCAAAACCAAACGTTTGACGCCTACCCATGTGATCTAAATATCCCTAAAACACACTATCTGCTACTAATAGTCTTAAATAAATCTAAAATAACGCTTAAAGTAAGGGCGTAGTTGCCTTTTAACAAACACAAAGGAAGACATGATGAAATTGAGATTCAAGGTTACCCTCGCCGCCCTCGCACTAACCATAGGGGCATGCGCTACATCTCCCACAGGACGTAATCAAGTCTTGTTATTTTCAGAATCTCAACTAGCAGAAATGGGCGATCAAGCCTTTACCGGCATGAAGGAAGAGCTCAAAATTTCTAATAAAGCGGTACAAAATAGCTATGTTGAATGTGTTGCCAATGCGATTACTGCGCAAGTACCCAATACGGTATTTAGCGGGCAGTGGGAAGTCGTCGTATTTGACGACGAACAGGTGAATGCGTTTGCCCTGCCCGGTGGTAAAATTGGCGTGTATACCGGCCTATTAGCGGTAGCAGAAAATCAACACCAATTGGCGGCGGTTATCGGCCATGAGGTTGGCCATGTCATTGCCGAGCATGGTAATGAGCGTATGTCTCAATCCACGCTTATCAATGTTGGTTCACAAGCGATGGGGCAAATTCTTGCAGCCAATGAGGTGCCCCAATCTGGGCCCATTATGGCGGCAATAGGTTTAGGCGTGCAAGTGGGTGTTCAATTGCCTTTTAGCCGCACGCATGAGTCTGAAGCAGACATCATCGGTTTACAGCTAATGGCCCAGTCTGGTTTTGACCCTCGCCAGTCGGTTAACCTATGGGAAAATATGGACGCCGCAAGTAACGGAGAGCGGCCAATTGAACTGTTATCGACTCACCCAGCACCGCAAACACGTATAGAAGATTTAGAGGCGAACATGTCATCTGCTTATGCCAGTTATCAGTCAGCGCCTTACCGACCCAATTGTCGATAACACAAAGGGTCGATAACACAGAGTGTCGAAATTCAGATACAAAAACACCACCGTAAAGGCGGGCTACTGAATGAACTTGGAGTTATTATCTATGATGACTCCAATTTCTTTTTGTAAAATACCTATTTGTCAATAACATAGAGCCACTCACCTTCTTAAAAAAGCCACAATTAGCTATTATAATTCATATAGATAGTGTATGTTTTTATACAGTAGCGTAAAAATCACGGATTTTACTAAATTTCCGTTCAATTATTTACTGATATGGTATCTGAAGGATTAGTCAAAAATGCTTAATCAAGCTTTTACACCTAAAAACTATCTCCGTTTAACCAAAAAAGTAGATCCTCGAAATTATAAAATGGGGGGTAAAAAAGAAGATTATCTAGCATTTCATCAAGGACTGACAGATGAGCTTATTAGCTCTAACTTCACAATAACTCCAGTTCGTCCGAGAAAAACAAAAAAAGGTGAAATGGTTATACTAGGTACTCATCACCCTGTATCTGAATTTGCACTCAGGAAAGCAAACGATAACTTAAAACGAATATTCAAAATAAAACCTAAAAACAGAGAGCAAATTGTTAAGCAAGTAGAGGCTCTTCTTAAAGAACCTGTGCCGTTTACCGTTTTAAAGTTAGATATCGAAAAGTTCTATGAAAACATACCACTAGAGACAGTTCTAAAGAAAATCAATGACAACCCTGTGCCAAGCAGCCAAACCAAAAAAATAGTAAACACTTTTTATAGTAACTCACGCTCTGGCTTGCATAGGGGGCAAGCTATTAGTTCAACTTTATCTGAATTATTTCTACAAAAGTTTGATAGGACGATGGCTGCACATCATTCGATTTATTACTACGCTAGATTTGTTGACGATATAATAATCTTTACTACAAAACCCAAACAAGACATAGAACGTCTCGCAGAAAGCTCCTTACCTAGTGGATTGAAATTTAACAACAAATCAGACCATATCAAAAAAGAGTTGCCCCCGAAAGGTGCTACTGCCGTTGAACAAACATTAGAATACTTAGGATATAAGTTTGTAATCAAGAGTGATAAAAATAAGCAAGTAAATATTGGAATAGCTGAATCTAAATTGAAAAAAATCAAGTCTAGAGTTATTTGTTCATTGAAGCGATTCTGTATAGACGGTGATTATGATTTGCTTTTTGAGCGAATTAAGTTCCTAACTGGAAACTATACAATTAATAGCAACAGAAAGGGGCTGAAATCAGGAATTTTCTATAATTATCCATTGATAGAAAAACATCAATTAGGAGAGGAAGACCTAAGACAACTAGATATTTTTCTTGCTAGGAGTGTACTTTCTAAGAGTGGCAGTTTAGGAAGTAAATTGACTGGTATATTATCAAACTCTCAAAGGAAAAAGTTGATTCGACTTAAATTTGAAACGGGCTTTAAAAATAAAAAAACTTTTAAATTTACCCCAGAGAAAATCATATTAATAAGAAAGGCTTGGAAGCATGTCACGTAAATCTAAAAAACAGTTTATTAATAAAAATGACGCTTACCGGGCTTTGCTCACCGACACGCTCCCATACGAAGTCCCTTTTAAGTTCTCCAACTCAGGGTTTTATAAGGCTTTAAGGGATAATGACGATAAGTTGAACTTCCCTTTTCCGCTTAATAGCGTTAAGAAAAAGGTGTATAGCATTCCTTATAATTACAAAATTAAAAAGGATGAGAATTCATATAGAACATTATCTGTTATTCATCCACTACATCAAATTGAGTGTTCAAAATTCTATTCAAACTTTGAACAAGTAATTTTAAACCTAACGGCAAACAACAAATATTCACTCAGATACCCTAGCGATATAGGTTCGTATTATTATGAAAAGAACAAAAAGACTGAAGATAAAGACGTTGAATGGGGAGCTGTAGACAATAACTCTGAATCTAAGTTGACTTCTAGTTCATATTTTTCTTATGAAAAATACAATTTTATGTATAAGTTTTATGAATCTTATGAGTTTCATCGACTCGAAAGAAAATTTCAAAACCTTTTGAGAATGGATATATCCAAGTGTTTTCACCATATTTATACCCATAGTATGTCGTGGGCTGTTAAGGGTAAAAACTTTTCAAAAAACTACGTCAATGCAGATACATTTGACGGTGGGTTTGACAAGTTGATGCAACTAATGAATTACAATGAAACAAATGGCATTTTGATTGGTCCCGAAATATCAAGAGTTTTTTCGGAGATTATCCTACAGTCTATTGATACTAAAGTTGATAATGCTTTATCTAGTAATGAACTTACTCGTGGAGTTGATTATGAAATTAGGCGTTATATTGATGACTATTTTATATTTTCTAATAACAAATCTGTTTCTGAAACGATAGCACAAATATTAGAGAAGAATTTGTCAGAATTTAAGCTCTACATTAATGAGTCAAAAACAATCTCTGTCAACCGCCCATTCATGACTGGCGAAACTATAGCTAAAATTGAAATAGGCAAGACAATTGATCACTACTTTTCTCAACTAGTAAACTTTAAACAAGATAATGACTATTCAGAAGAAGAGCTTTTGAAAAAGATTTGGAATAAGAGTTCATTGTCTAATTCCTTTATCAGAGATGTCAAAGCTATTGTAAAGAAAAATGAGATAAGTTTTGATGCTGTGATTAGTTTCTCAATATCAATTTTAATAAAGCTACTTAAGAAGGTTCTTAACGCTATTAAGAATCACAAAGCAGCGGTGGATATAAAGGACTTAGAAAAATTAAAAATTTTTGTATTAGAAACGACCTTCTTTATTTTTGCTATGAGTCCAAAATCACGAAGTAGCTATTTGATTTGTCGATTAATTAATCTGTTAAAAGAAGAGCCTAAAGATGGTTCAGATGATTCTAATATAAATAAAGCTATTTTTGATGAAATCACTTCTTTAATTCAATCTAGTTCTCATCAAAATAAAGCACCCAACATTGAGCTTTTTAATCTTGTTACTACCTCAGAGTCTCTTGGACGGTCATTTATGCTATCTGAAGAGCTTCTACAACAAGCTTTTGGGTTAGATGCTGACATAAAAAGCTTAGATTACTTTCGAATTGTT
>CEVA01062838.1_pt1 | contig 30331 bp, 20 predicted proteins | sample 361521 | NCBI WGS metagenome assembly CEVA01 (sample SAMEA2622823, study PRJEB7988) | marine metagenome | isolation source: saline water (ENVO:00002010), including | reverse complement strand
CCTGCCGCTAGTGTCTCGAGATCGTTCTTCTTGGAGATTCCCTCCCTCTCTGCGCGATCGAGGGAGATTCCCGCTGCGCCGGCGAGCACCACCCAGAAGGCGGCCTGGAAGTGTATGCCCGGGCTGACGAAGTACGGAGCCAGGGCGGCCCCGAACATCTCAGCATCCTCGGCTACCTCGCCGAACACCGCCCATGTGATGAAGGGGAGGAGGGCGAGTACGGAGGTGTCGGTCGGATCTATCCCGAGTCCCCTAAGCCATGCGGAGAGGGCGACTACGAACAGCCCCAGAACGATGGCGTAGGTGAGGGTGTTGACGTTGTTGTAACCCGAATCACCGGTCGACTCGCCCCTGATCGGGTCGATGAAGTACTGATTCAGGGAGTCCGACAGGAAGTTCTCGATTCCCGCCCACTCTAGGCCTAGGCCGAGGAATATCAGCAGGAAAACCGCTAGGAGCGCGTTGATTGCCCATGTCTCGTATGGGTGAGGCTCGTCGAGCGGGTTGTTCACGGACCTACGAATGGCCATTCTCCCTTATGCGTGACGGTGATTACTCCTCTCCGAAGGTGACGCTCTCGTCTTCCTCGAGTTCCAGTGGCTTCTCTTCAGACATCCTCTTACGCGCCTCGGAGAACCCCGGGACCATTGACTCGAACGAGTCTGGGGCGATCGAGCTCTTGTCCCTGAAGGTCTCGAGGTTCTTCGATCGGAGCCTCTGCCTCCTCTTGTCCTGCTCTAGGCCGAAAAGGACCGTGCTGTGCTCGGAGCCTCCCAGTATCCCCTCTATGGCTGGCGCGGCGAGGGAGAGCGCGTCGTTCCCTCCCAGCACGGCCACTGTCGAGCCGTAGACAGCTATCTCGCAACCGGACATCTCCTCTATCAGGGTCCTGATCCTCCCATTGGTGCCGATGAGGCGGCTCCTCATCCTGCGAGTCTGGTTCGGCTGGCGTCCCACCCACTCCCTGATGTCGTACATCCTCAGGAAGACGTCGTCGTCGAGGAGTTGGACTGCCCTCTCAGGGGAGAATCCACGGCCTATGGCTGAAATCACGTCTGGGACCTTCATCCTCCTGATCGGGTCTGGATCCCCGGACCAGGATATGGATACGTCACCCGTCTGGGAGTCAATGCTCAGGCTCCCGTCGCAGGCCTTCTCGATCATCGCCCGGGTCTTCCCGGACTTGCCGATGAGCACCGCTATCCTGTCCTTTGGTACCCTGCTGAGGTGCTCCATGTTGGTTCTGCGACGGTAACTGCCGCTTTAATCCACGCTAGTCGGGTCGGACAGGTCCGGCACGGGTCCGTCCAGAACCCGCACCAGGCTCTCTGCCACCTGGGCGTCGTGACCCTTCCGACCAGCCCATTCCGTCAGCCTAGTTACGTCTCTGACCAGAAATTCCTTTGCGCTGGGATGCCTGGTGGTCACGGCTTGCCCAGCGTCGATGACCCACGGCAAACCCTCCTTCCACAGGATGTTGTACTCGCTGAAGTCGGCATGCACGAGGTCGCATGTCTGCCAGATCACGGCGACGATCTCGAGAAGGTCCTCGAACACCTCGGATGCGTTGTCCACATCGATGTCCTTCAGGCGGGGGCTCGGCGCCTCCTCGTCGCCGATGAACTCCATTACGAGGACGTTCTTGAGGTTGAAGAGGGGCTCTGGGACCCTCAGGCCGCTCTTCCTCATCCTCTTCAGGTTCCTGAACTCCTTTCGCACCCAGATGTTGACCAGCTCCCTGTGACGCCTGGACAGGCCGGAGAAGCGAGGGTCCCCGTCGATGTACTTGGCCAGGCCCTTGAAGACGGCGTTGGTCGTGTGGAAGATCTTCACCGCCATGGGGCCGCTCGAGGAGGTCGCGCGGAAGACGTGGGCCTCCTTCCCCCTCGCGATGGGGTAGTCGATCGTCTCTATCTCGCCCTGCTCCATTAGCTTGTGCAGGGCTAGGAGCGTGGAGCGGTCGAAGACCTGGTCGAAGACCCGTCTGTCCACCCATTCGTACCTCCCCCTGCCCATGACTCCCTGCAGGGCGTCCTCTATGTCGTCGAACATCCGCTTGTACTTGGGCTCCGAGATCCACTCGTGCTTCCTCTCGGACCGCATCATCTTGTCCGGGTCTAGATCCTCCCAATCCTCGTCCGAGGGCATTTTCTCACCCGAAGAATGAGTCGATATCGTCATCGTCCACTGTTGTTGGCTCTGGTGGCGCCTCGGTCTCCTCGACTTCGGTCTTCTCCTCGGTTTCAGATTCTCCTGCTTCCTCGACTTCCTGCGGGTCCTCTGGCTCCTCTGGTTCCTGCGACTCGTCCGTGGCCATCCCGAAGAGGTCGACTATCTCCGGCAGGACTCCTTTCCTTGAAAGGTAGAGGGACTGTGTCTTGGTGTAGCGCATGCATACGTTGGCCTTCTCGTCCTGGAACTCCCATGGCTGGATTACGATGAGGTCGCCCTCCCTGACCCATTGGCGGCGTCGCATCTTGCCAGGGATCCTAGCGAGCCGGGACTCGCCGTCCTCGCAGATGGAGCGGACCCTGCGCCCCCCTAGTATGTTGTCTGCGATGGCGAACATCTCGTTCACCTTTCGATTCGGCAGGGGTACGCGTATCCTGTCTCCGCCGGATTCCATCTGCGCTAGCAGCTCAGTGTCCACCGACTCCTCCCTACGGGCCATCGTGCCCTCGGTCATGGGGCACCTATGTGAAGTTGAGCCTGCTATCACGACAGGAGTGCTGCTGCAGCGTCCTCTGCGAGTCCAAGCAGCCATTCGCTAGGGGGTCCGATGCCGAATGCCAGGGATAGGAGCGCCATGGTAACTATCAGCGCACGGACCGCTGGGCTGCAGGGGGAAGAGTCCGTCCCCTCGTTGGGCTCGAAGAACATCACCATGCCCATCCTGAGGTAGTAGAACATGGATAGGGCGCTGTTGAGCACCACTGCCACTGCCAGCCAGAAGACGGGGTTGACGCTCAGGGCCCACGAGAGTATGGTCGATCCACCACCAGTTCCCGCGGAGACGGTCACTATCCCGTTGATCATCAGCAGCTTGGAGAGGAAACCGGAGAATGGCGGCACGCCTGCGAGGGAGAGCATGAACACGAACATGGATGCCGCTAGGAGCGGGTCCCTGCTAGCGAGGCCATTTAGTCCCGAGACCCTGTGGCTGGAGCCTTCCCTCTCTATGGATGATAGCACCATGAACGGCCCCATCTTGAACAGGACCAGGACGCACAGGTGGAAGATGACGGCCATCACGATTAGCTCCTGCGTGGAGGGGTCCGCGATTCCGGACCCTATCGCGGACACCGCTGCCAGCATGTACCCCGCATGGGCGACGCTGGAGTAGGCGAAGACCCGCTTTGGGTTGTCGCTGGAGAGGGCTGCTAGGTTGCCCCAAGTCATGGTGATAACGGATATAACGGCTAGCGTGACATACCAGAACGCCTCACCCGAAGCTGGCATCGCTATGGTCAGTAGGAGCCTGAAAAGTGCTACGAAGCCCATCGCCTTCGATGCGGTGGCAAGGACCCCCGCCACCATGGAGGAAGTGCCCGAGTACGCATCCGGGATCGCGAGGTGGAACGGTGCTGCTCCGACCTTGAATCCGAAGGCGACCAGCATCATCCCCACTCCAGCGGCAGCGAGTGGGTCCAGCGTCTCCATGGACTGCCAAGACTGCGACAGGCCGGCGACGCTGAGGTCCCCGTTCCATAGGTAGAGCAGGGACATGCCGTAGATCCCGACAGCGGATGCCACCGAACCCACGATGAAGTACTTCGTGCCCGCCTCCCCTCCTTCCTTGGACTCCTTGTGGAAGCCAACTAGGACGTAGGACGAGAGTGATGCCAGCTCCAGGCACACGAAGAGCATGAACAGGTGGGTGGACTTGGCCATCAGCGACATGCCGAGGCCGAGTGTTAGTAGGAGGATGTGGAAGTCGGCCTGCCTGCGGTTGTCGTAGAGGGCTGATGTCTTGCTGGTCTCGGTCTCCTCGTCGTCACCGTCGGATGGGGCGGGCGCGTCGGGGTCGGAGGGGAGCCTCTGAGTCGCGGATACCGCGCACAGAATGAGCACGCAGATGAATAGGTTCGTGAGCAGGGAGCTGAACTGGTCGACCTCGAGGGAGCTACCGACCTGTCCGGACGTTGGTGGGTCCAGCAAGGCCATCGTGGAGGCGAGGAGGGCTGCCGAGAGAGTGGCCAGCGTCATCCAGTTGGGTAGACGGGGGTCCCTGGTTGCGGGGAACCTGGTCCCCCCAATCATAACGGGGATCCTGAAGCTCGTGAGGGGGACCCTGAACTTCGCGTCACCTAGGTTCGGGATTATGATGATGGCAGCCAGACCCAGGGTCAGGATCAGTTCGGGCAGGAGGAGCTGGAGGTCCATCCCATCTAGCTCCGAGCTCATGGCCTGACCCCCTCGGACTGCATCGCCTCGGACAGCAGTTGGACCATGACCTCGGTGCTCCAGTATGACATCATGTCCCAGAAGAAGAACGGCAGGATGCCGAAGAGGATTGTCAGCGCTCCCAGTATGGCCATGCCGGCGTTCTCATGCCAGGTGATGTCCCTAGGCTCGTGGTGAAGCGTGTCCGGGAGGATTCCCTGGTGAGGGTCGTTGGACTCGAATATCGTCCTCTGCATTGAGGTCAGGTAGTAGACTGCGGTGATCACTAGGGTCAGGGCTGGAATGAGGACGAGCCAGCCGAATGTCATCCAGAAGGCGATCAGCACTGCGACCTCGGCGACGAAGCCTGCCATCATGGGAAGTCCGAGGCTGGCCATCCATCCGAGCATCATGTGGCCTGCCAGCCACGGGCTGTGGTGGGCTATGCCTCGCATCGAGCCGATCTCTAGTGTGTGGTAGTGGTGCTTGAATGAACCAGCGACGGCGAACAGCAGGGGGCTGATGATCCCATGGGCGAACATCATGAATAGGGCGCCTGCGATTCCCAGTGGCTGCATCGTCGCTATCCCCAGGAAGATCAGCCCCATGTGGGAAACCGATGAGTATGCCACCATGCGCTTGAGGTTCGACTGCCCCATGCAGACCCATGCACCGTATGCCAGGCTGGCCATGCCGAGGAATACCAATAGGGGTGTGAATACTACGGTGGATGCTGGGAATGCGGTTACTGCGACCCTGAGGAAGCCGTAGGCTCCCATCTTCAGCATCACACCTGCGAGTATCATCGAGCCTGCTGTGGGTGCCTGCACGTGAGCGTCCGGTAGCCATGTGTGGACCGGGACGCTTGGCATCTTGGTGGCGAACCCTATGAGGAGGAGGAACCAGACCAGGTGACGGAGCCCCTCGCTCATCTGCCCTCCGCTATCGAGCATGGCGATCATGTCGAACGACCTATCCGAGATCGATGCTCCAGTGTTGAAGTACATCACCAGGATTCCGATTAGCATGACGACGCTGGCTGTGAAAGTGTAGATGAAGAACTTCATCGCAGCATAGCGCCTGTCCTCCCCTCCCCATACCAGGATGAGGAAGAACATGGGAATCAGGGTCATCTCCCAGAACACGTAGAATACGAAAAGGTCGAGAGCGACGAACACGCCTATCATGGCGCCTTCCATTACAAGGAGGAGCGGGTGGAAGTAATGCCCCTTCTTGGCGTCCCACTCGACGAGCATGGAGAGGGGGACCACCAGGGCCGTGAGCCATATCATCGGCAGCGAGAGGGCATCCGCGCCGACGTGCCATGAGACACCTATCTGCGGGATTATCTCGAACGGGGTGTTCTCGAGCTCGTAGCCTCCGAAGTCTATGTTCATCCAATCGATGTCGCTGAGGGATGTCGCCGCCGCCCACGTGGAGATCGCCAGCAGAGCCAGCGCGACCCCCATGCAGATGTTCCTAGTTATCGAGGAGACCTGCGAGGAGAGTCCTTCTGGAAGAATGTGAGGCAGTGCCATCAGCAAGAGTCCGACCGCTATCGGCAAGAGTGAGAGGATGCTCAGTATCATCCGCTAACCCCCAATGCAAGAGCGAATATCGATAGTGCCCCCACTGCCACCATCAGGATGTAGTCGCTTGCCCTCCCTGTGGTGACCCTGCGAATCTGCACCGATCCGAGGACTGAGTTGGACTCTACCTTCTTGATGATGCCGTCGATCACCGTCCTGTCGAACCAGGCGGCGAAGGCGGAGAAGGGCAGGACCGTCTTCGATAGGGCCAGCTCGTAGTAGTGGTCGAAGTAGAGTCGGTTCTGGAGGGCCTCGGCCAGGCTGGACTTGGACATGTCAGACACGTCCTGGGAGCCGAACTTCCCTGAGAGCCAGACCAGCCACGAGACAAGCGGACCCGAGGACTGCCCCTCCCGCAGCGAGCCGCCGTGGACCCTAGCGGCGAAGATCGGCCCTATCACCAATGAGAGGAATATCGTGGTCCACCCAACTATCCTGAGGTTCGGGTCCTCCGGCAGGAAGGCGTGCTCCAACTCGTAAACCACCTGGTCGAGGAACGAGTCCTTGTTGATTCCCAAGTCGTAGCTGTATGGCTTTGCAAGCCACTTCACGATTCCGAAGACAGACAGGCCGAAGCCACCCAGGGCACTGATTATCGAGAGTATCACTAGGGGCTCCTTGATCCAAGGAGTGGACTCGTGCACGTGATCGACCACCTCGTGCTTGGGCTCCCCCGCGAAGGTCATGAACCACATCCTGGACATGTAGAAGCCCGTCATTCCCGCTGTGAGGAGGACCAGTACGGCTGGTCCGAACATCAGTGGCTCGTAGTCCAGCGAGGCCTTCCACGTCTTTGCCACGATAGCCTCCTTAGACCAGAACCCACCTATCAGCGGGATGCCGATTATCGACATCGAGCCGATCATCATGGCGGCCGAGGTGACAGGCATCTTGGATGCCAGCCCTCCCATGTTGCGCATGTCCTGGGGATCGAAGTCGTGGTGGTCGTGATCACCCCCCTCGTGCATGTGGTCGTGGGCGTGATGGACCTCGTGGATGACCGAGCCGCTGGCCATGAAGAGCATGCCCTTGGCCATTGCGTGGTTGAAGAGGTGGAACATGGAGCCGCCGAAGACGAGGGTCGCGGCATCCGTCTTGCCGTGGTTGTAGAACCAGAGGGATACGCCGAGGCCGGTGAAGATGTATGCCAGTTGGCTCATGGTGGAGTATGCCAGGACCTTCTTGATGTCGTTCTGGACGAAGGCGATTGCCGCTGCCATGAATGCAGTAATCCCGCCCACGTAGGCCACTATCAGAGCCAGTTCGTCCAGCCCGGCGACGCCATGGTGCCCGACGTCCACGAATGGGACCATCCTGGCGACGAGGTACAGTCCGGCATTGACCATCGTGGCAGCGTGGATGAGTGCCGATACGGGAGTCGGCCCCTCCATGGCATCAGGAAGCCATACGTGGAGGGGGAACTGGGCCGACTTGCCCACTGCTCCGATGAATAGCATCAGCAGGGCCCAGAAAAGCTTGTCCGAGTCCACCGTTCCGTTGATCGACGGGTCTGCGAATATCACCGAGAACTCGAGGGAGCCGTAGATGTCGTAGAGGATGAGCAGCCCGACCATCAGGAACACGTCGCCAACACGAGTGGTGAGGAACGCCTTCTTCGCCGCGTAGGCCGCGCTCTCCTTCCAGAAGTAGAAGCCTATCAGCAGGTAGGAGCATAGCCCCATGATCTCCCAGAAGATGAACAGCCAGAGGAAGTTGTCAGCCAGCACCATACCGAACATCCCCATTGCGAAGAGGACGAACTCGGCGTAGAATCGGTGGTTTCGGTCCTCGTTGATCGGGTCCGTGTTCATGTATCCGAGGCTGAACCAGCATATCAGGAAGCACAGGAAGGTCGCTACGAATAGGAGCATCAGGGTCACAGAGTCGACCCAGACGCCAACGCCGATTATCCTCTCAGAGCTCATGGTGTAGTCGGAGTGCAGCACGTCGAACGATATCCAGTCGATCCAAGAGGCGGCGACCCTCCCCCCGGCGTCTTCGGAGATCTCGCGAGCACCCCGGACGTAGTCCAGCAGGATCCAAACGGCGGTCGACAGTGACACCAGTAGAGATGAGAGTCCTATCACCCCTCCCTCCTTCAGAGTCTCCTTCCAAGTTGGCTTTCCGTTGTACAGCTGGCCTGAGATCAGGATGACCGGGAATGCGATGAACGGAGCGAGGACGATGAGGAATGCGGCGTCTACCGATTCCACCCCTGCTATCGCCAAAATCGGTACGACCAGGAGGGCTGGGATAAGTGGCATCAGCAGCCTGTACTCGTTTCCTGAATCGCCCATTGTACCACCTAGTTGCTGAGCTCCCTCGCTGCATCGAGGGAGATCGTTCCCTGTGTGCTGTACAGGGAGAGTAGGATAGCGAGCCCGATAGCGACCTCGGCTGCTGCGATGGCTATGGCTATGGCGGTGAAGACCCATCCGTTGACATCGCCATAGTGGGTCGCTGCTGCGACGAAGTTCAGGTTGGCGGCGTTAAGCATTAGCTCTATGCACATCAGGACGACGATTCCGTTCTTGTGGAAGAACGTCCCTAGGAGTCCGATTCCGAATAGTATCACCCCGAGGGCTGCTATCCAGCTTGGGTCGATCATTCCTCTGCCCCCATGTCCCAGAGTAGGTTGACTAGCCTCTCGTCCCTGACCAGGTAGGAGGCGCCTATCATCGCCATTGCAAGCAACGAGCCGAGGATTATCGTGGCCATCGTCCAGTCGTTGAAAATGGCGTCTGCGAATGCTAGTGTTGTAGGTGCCGCGGATGTCCCCGAGTCCCACATCGAGTGTTCCATCGTCTCCCTCAGTAGCACCAGGATGAATGCGAAGACGCCCACGCCGGAGACGGCTGAGATCGCATTGAGGGTGGGGAGGGACTCGACGTCCTGGATTCTCCTTCGCGTCAGCATCACTCCGAATTGGACCACCAGCATAACCGAGCCCAGGTAGACAAGGATCTGGATAGCTGCGAGCATCTCAGCGCTTGCCATCAGGAACGCACCGGCGACGGCGAAGAAGGTGAACATCAGCCATAGGAGGGAATGGGCGACCCTAGCGGAGAAAACGCATCCGACGGCCCCCAATATGGCAGCGCCTGAGACGATGACGAAGATCACCGCCTCGAAGTCCACCATGGTCAAGCCTCCGCCTTTGCGGCCTTCCTTTCCCGCTTGGCCTTCTCCTTCTTGGCTCGCTTGGCGAGTTCCATGTCCACCCTCTCCTTGTGGACCGAGGGGAGGACCCTGGTCCTGTCAGCGTCCATCCAGAGGTCTTCCCTCGTGAAGCCAGACATGCCGTCGTACTCGTTTGTCATGAAGAAAGACTCGAATGGGCATGCCTCCATGCAGAGGCCGCAGAACATACACCTACCCAGGTCTATCCTACCAGAGACTATGTCCTCCTCGGCGGGCTTGATTGAGCTCAGGGCCACGTCTTGCTGGCCCGAGCCGTCCATCCAGTTCACGGTCGCTGTGTCCCCTGTGATGTCGATTACCTCTGCGAACTCGTACTGCTGTGGGGCCGATGTGTGGTCCTTGACCAAGTCGTGCTGCTCCTCTATCTCGTGGAAGTCTTCCCTTGGCATGGCAGCCAGTCCGCCGACCTCTACCTCGCTTCCGAATCCATGCCACTCGTCCCCCTCCTCTGAGGTGTCCAGGACGTTGACCCTGACCTCAGAGGTCATGTGTAGGCAGTCGTTGGGGCATGCCCTGACGCATTGCTTGCATGCGGTGCAGGTCTCCCAGATCACCCCTATCCTGCCGTTGTAATTGCCCGGGACGAAAAGCCATGGCTCGAGGTCGTCCAGCCTCTCGTATGGGTACATCACCGTGACTGGCCTCTCCACGAAGGGCATCAGCTGGCTGGTCTCTCTGTCTGCGGAGAACTTCTGATCCGAGCTGGGGTGGGAATCCCCTACCCTCCTGGATGTCTCGGGGTCTAGCATGTCAGCGGGTTGAGCGTGGTATCCGCTCTTGAGGAACTTGAGCTTGCCGAGGAAAGGGACTGTGCGTAGAGCGGTCTTCAGGGTGACCCACATGGGTCTGACGACCAGGTTACGGAAACTCGGTGTACCGTGCGGGTGGTAGCTCATGTCCCCGCCTCCGTGTCCGATAGGCTGACCGAGGATGCTGCCTTCACCGCGGAATATGAGGTGTACTGCCTCTGGAGGTCTTCGAGCTTGGAGTCTGGGTGCCTACCTGGGTATGCCTTTGTGACTGCGTATGTGCTGTATGGCCGCCTCATGCTCTCTAGGGCCTCCTTGTCCTCGTCGACGACTAGGATCACTAGTCCGAGCACTCCCGAGAGGATCATCACAATCGGTGCCACGATCCCCCAGCTTCCGTCCCATACCCAAACCCTCAGGAAAATCGCAATCGCCAGGTTCACGATTGACAGTGGTAGAAGCCACTGCCATCCGAACTCGAGTATCTGGTCGGTCCTAACCCTGTGCAGTGATGCCCTTATCCAGACGAAAACTGCGAACAGGGCCCATGCCTTGATCAGGACCCATGCTATTCCTGGGATGATAGACAGGAGCAGCTCGAGTCCTCCCCCAACGACTGGTAGCGATTCCATTGTGCCCTGGAATGGCGCCTCCCAACCTCCGAGGAAGAACAGGGCGAAAAGTAGGCAGGCCGCGTAGCAGCGTTGGTACTCGGCAGCGAACATTAGGCCCCATCTCATCCCCCCGTACTCGGTCCACCATCCCTCAACCAGCTCGGCCTCTGCCTCGGGCATGTCGAAGGGGATTCTTTCCACCTCTGCTATCATGGTGATTAGGAAGAGTGCTGCACCTAGTGGTAGCATGAACAGATTCCACACGTTGGACTCTTCGGCTTGGAAGTCGACTATCTCGATCACGTTGAACGAGCCGCTGATGACGCAGACTCCGAGTACGGTGATTAGGAGTGGGATCTCGTAGGCGGTGAGTTGGGCAGCCGATCTCATCCCCCCGATGAGGGTGTACTTGTTGTTGGAGGACCACCCGGCGAAGAATACCCCCAGAGGGGCTACACCAAAGATCGCCATCATGAATACGACGGAGAGCTCTGGGCTTGAGACGTAGAAGTGGGGTCCGAACGGTACGAATGCGAAAACGAGTACCGTGGTTGAGATGATGAGCACGGGTGCGATCTCGTAGACCGGCCTGTCGGCTTCCTTGGGGACTATGTGTTCCTTTCCTGCGAACTTGGTGAAGTCTGCGAAGGCCTGGAAGAATCCTGGTAGCAGGAACCAGTATCCGTGGTAACCCCTGTTGTTCACCCTGGAGACTGCTTCCAGCTTGTGGTCGTTACCCCATATCGAGTTCAGGGTCTTGTTCAGCCATCCTATAGGGGCCCCCATTCCGAAAGGTAGCTGGTTCCACCACTCTCCCGCTGTCACCCCGCTCTCTCCGATCCAGAGGCTCCTGAGAGTGGTAGTGGCACCTAGTCTGTCCATCAGTCGACCGATGAACTTCCTCTCGATGTATGGTATCGGGAGCATTGTCAGCATCATAGTAGTGAATACCACCGTGCAAATCATCGTGGCGGAGAACAGTCCCTCTAGTGCCGGTTGCATGTCGGCGAACCCATCCTGCAGGTTGACAACCCTGCCAAGCAAGATGTCCTCAGGCCATATCCCCTTGGGAAGGGAGATGGTCAATGTGAGGTCCAGGTCATTCGAGGGAAGCGCATCATGGACGTTGTCCATTGACCATCCGACCAGTCCTTCTACCCAGCCCCTTAGGTCCAACCAGTCTCCAGTAGCCATCATCTCACCTGTCCGTCTCCCCTATGCATGGGTCGAATGAACCCATAATCGCTGGGATGTCGGCGACCTTGTAGCCGACCATGCACTTGGATGCGTAAGGGATCGTGATGAACATGGGAGAGCGGATAGACGCCCGGTATGGCATCTTCCCTCTGCCCTCTCCCCCACCGGCTAGGTAGAACATCGACTCGCCCCGGCTGTCCTCGAAGTGGTGAGAACCGGTGGTTCCCTCTGGGGCCCTGCTAGGGGCCTTGGCCAGTATGGCTGGATCGCCAGGCTCGTGGTATGTGTCGGCTCCGCGGGGGATCTTGTCAAGGGCCTCCAGAACCATCAAGGCGCTGACCCTCATTTCCTCGACGCGGATTCTGTATCTGTCATAGCAGTCAGCCCCCTTGATGGATGGCCTCTCTACTGGGGGTTCCCAATCCAGCTCGCTGTACACGGAATAGGGGTGTGCGGTTCTGATGTCGTAGTTCACTCCCCCTGCCCTCAGGTTGGGGCCAGTGACTCCGTGGTTGACCATCTCCTCGGGCTTGGAGTATCCGACGCCCTGGGTCCTGATTAGGAAAATTGTGCTCTCGTCGAACAGGGCCTCGTACTCCTGGATCCTGTTCAGGAACAGGCTGACCTTTGCCCTGGCCCTCTGTGCGAAGCCATGGGGGAGGTCCCTCTTCACGCCCCCGACCCTGGGGAAGTTGTAGTGCATCCTAGAGCCACCTAGCTCCTGGAGTAGGTCCATCATCATCTCCCTCTCCCTTAGGCACCACACCATCACAGATAGGTTTCCGATGTCGGGGCCATAGGCTCCGAGCCACATCAGGTGAGAAGCTATCCTCTGCAATTCGACTGCGATCAGTCGGATGTACTCGGCCCTCTCTGGGACCTCTACCTCGAGCAGGTCCTCCACTGCGTAGATGTAGGAGTGGGACCACGTATTCGCGCTGGCGTAGCAAAGCCTGTCGCAGTAGGTGGTTATCTGGGTGAAGTCCCTGGCCTCGCAGATTTTCTCGACACCCCTGTGGATGTACCCCAGGTCGGGTTCGGTGTCGACAACGGTCTCACCGTCAACCTTGATCTTGAGTGTCCATAGTCCATGGGTCATAGGGTGCTGCGGGCCCATCGAAATCCACATTTCTGCCATTATTGTCACCTCACTTGATCTTACCAGCATCCGAGGGCTTCCTCAGGAACCCTTGAGCGTCGTCGTACATCTCCTCGAAGTCGTGGTATCGAAGCTTGTGCTGCTTCTGGAGGGGGTGGAATCCCACGGGGGTTTCGTGGGGCTGTAGAACCCTGCGCATCCCCACATGGCCCTCGAAGTCTATTCCCACTAGGTCCCATGTCTCCTTCTCGTTCCAGTCAGCTCCGACCCAGATGTCCTGGACGGATGCCACCTTGGGGTCTCTTGTTTCGGGGATGGCGATTCGCACTTCTATCTCCAAGGGGACTTCCTTCCCCTCGAGTGTAGTTGGGTCTTTGACTATCGGTTGTACCATTCCCTCGATCACCGGGGGATCTGTTATGCCCATCCTCATGAAGTGGTATACTACCTCCCAGTTCTTGTCGGGGGATCCCTCCGGCCAATGGATTCCTGTGATCATGGAGCAGTAGTCGACATCGTGCTCAACCCTCATGCATTCGGCCAGAGCGCGCCAGTTCTCGCTAGAGCAGTCGATGGAAACCACGTTTCGTGGGCTCGTGCCACTCTTCCTCTCCGATACCTCTGCATCGACCCCTTCCATCGATGATAGTGCTGAGGCCATTTCCTCGGCGGCTGACTTCTGGATGGATGTTGAAACGACCTTTCCCACTTCGAACCCTCCCTAGACGTCTCCAATGATGATCGGGTTGTTTGATTCCGGGGCAGCATCGTCAGGGACGGCTCCGATTCGGATTATCTTCTGACGGAGCTTGTCGAACCCATCGATTAGCGCCTCTGGGCGGGGTGGGCAGCCGGGGATGTATACGTCGACCGGGATTATCGTGTCAACGCCCTCGAGGATATTGTAGGACTGGAAGTATGGGCCGCCTGAGATGGCGCACTCCCCCATCGCTATGCACCACTTCGGCTCTGGCATCTGCTCCCAAAGCCTGACGATAGGGTCGGCGAACTTCTTGCTGATTGGACCATTCACCAGAAGAACGTCACACTGCCTTGGGCTTGATCTGAAGAAGACCCCGAATCTCTCGGCATCGAACCTGCTTGCACCCGCTGCTGCCATCTCGAGCGCACAGCACTTGATTCCCAGGTGGAGGGGGAAGAGAGACTTCCTCTGACTCCAATTGAAGACCCGTCCAACTAGGACTCCGATCACGTCCTTGATCCTGCTTGCCTTCAGGGCCTCGTCTGTAATGTCGCCGACGGTGTCCACCAGCATTCTGCTGTTGAAAACCGAGTAGTTCTGTCCGTCCCCATCCATAATATCACTCAGATGTATATCCTTCCTCTCTTGCGGAAGACGTGCCAAACACCCAGTCCCATGAGTATGATGAAGATCGTCATCGTCAGCAGGGCGCTGATTATCGACCCCTCGTCGGGGAGTTGGCCACTGCCCTTCTGGATGGCCATCACCCCTCCAAAGGCCAGGAACATGAATGCGATGTCGAACACTAGGAAGACTATGGCGTACCAGTAGTACTGGAAGTGGAAGTTGATGTCTGCATCACCTATTGGGTCGGAGCCGCACTCGTACGTCGAGTCTCTGCGAATGTAGAGGCTGTGATCAGTCTCATAACCCGGGAGAAGGAGCGATCTCGTCTTGCTGGGGTCGGAGCCCTTTTGGATTGGCCTGAGGAAGCGGGTTGCGATGAAGCTGCCAACTGGAAACCCGATTCCAACTATGGTCATTACCGCCACTGGAAGGTACATCTCCGCTACGGTACTCATGGCATCACCCTCGGTCCCGTAGGGACCGTTGTGCTTGCCCACGAAAATTCCGGACATAAGCGTATCCGAACGGAGGCCTCGGAACTGTCAGTCGTCGAGTTCTACGTACAAAGAGTCGGACATCATTCGATTCTCGGCTCGGACCCTCATGAAGAGGTATGCCACGGCGATCGAACCAACCATAATTATCCCCATCGCAATCGCCCTCTGGGCATCTCCGGACAGCGCTCCAGTGCGAACCTTCGACTCGACTGTGAGGTCGATTGGCTCGCCTGCCACGGGCATGTCCTTTGGTTGGACTATGACGGTGAATGAGTACTCGTCATCGGCGATCAGTTCGCTCGGGGGTGTGACCCTTACCGTGACTTCCTTCATCTTTCCAGGCTGGAGCTTGAACTCGTCCCCAATGACATCCACCGTCCATCCCCTCAGGGAATCGCTGGTCAGTACCTCCACTTCCTCCTCTATGTTCCCATGGTTGGTTACGAAAATCGTGAACTCGGCATTCTCAGGGTAGGAGGACTCCTTCTTCTGACTGCTCTCGATATTTATCTGCAGGTCGTGAATCGAGCGGATGTCCACGACCAAGTCCACGTAGGAGGGGGTTTGTCCGGTATTCTTCTTCGAAGTCACAGAGACCCTGATCACCCCGGAGGTTCCGCTTTCCACGTCGAGGACCTCGAAGTCTATCGTTACCGAGATCTGCCCCTCTGATGGGACCGTTGCCTGATCGCCATCCAGAACCTGTCCATCGGCGCTGATTGTCCGCAGGACGGAGGAGTCCATCCCGGAGACGTCAATGACGACGTCGTCGGACCCCCCGTCGCCGGTGTTCGTGATTAGGAACGAGAGTGATGAGGAGCCTCCTGGTGGGAGTGAGAATCGCATAAGCGATGGGTCCTCTTCCGGGCTCTCGAATGCTACTGACATGCTGTAGTTGAAGTTCGAGACGGTAACTGTGAGCGATTCTGACATCATTATGTTTGTACCGATGATTCCTATCCTCACGTCGAACGACTCGGAGTTGTTGTTGATGTTGTCAGATACTAGGACCTCGAGTGAAATCTGCATCGTCTCCTCCGATTCGACGGTGAGCTGGGATATTTCGTTGCCCTGGCTGTCCTTGAACCTCGAATCCCACTTTGTGTCTTCGCACGACTCTGAGATGTTTGGGTCGCAGGACGAAAGGGCGAAGTTATCCTGGATATTTCCGGTGTTTGAGAGTGCTAGGGGGAAGGAGACCCATTGGCCGAACCTGCCTGTCTGTGAGTCCGATGGGAGGTCGATGCTGCCGCCGTGGACTGCAGCGACAGTCACCGTTGCAGACACTTCGTCTAGGGTGATTCCCTGCGAGTTGACGTACATAGTGATGGGGAACTCGATGTTGGCCTTGGCGTTCGCTGGTACGGTGATCTGCAATTGCACGCTCTTCCTGTCACAGTTCGAGGAGGAGGTGCAGTGCCTACCGTCTATGGTAACGTATGTCTCAGAGAGCTCGACCTGCCACCCGGGCATGAGGTCCTTGACACCGATGGCGAAGTTGTCCTGGCCATTGCCGGTGTTTGTGATCATCATCGAGGTTGACGCGGTGGAGCCGGGGTCGACATTGCTGATCGAGGGATTTGACAGGGATAGCGAGGCGTCGTGGACTTGTCCTAGATTGACTCTGAGGAGGGATTCGCAGCCTACGTTGCTGCCGGCCCTCCCTTGGATGTAGACATCCACCGAACCGGGCTCAACGGAGTCATCGGGGGTTATCTCGAATTCGAATGAGGTCGTGTCCTGAGATCCACCCGGCTCTGAAAGGAGCCTGCTTGTCGGAGTTTCGAAATCGACCCAGTCGCTCACGTCGGTTCCTTCCGATGTGGCGAATGCGCTTACCGTCCAAGCCGTGTTCCCAGTGTTAGTGAGTGTGAATGAGTTGGTCGCCGATTCTCCTGGATCCAGGTTGTGAGAAGGGTTCTGTAGGGAGGAGTCGCATGTCTTCACCTCTGGAATCTTGAGATTCAGGTTTATGCTGTCGTTGGCTTGGTCGGCTGGATTCGGGTCATTGGAGACAGTGGCGTCGAGCACGAAGCAGTGATCACCGGATTCTGTGGAGCTGCCATCGGGTAGGTTCACTGTGACCGTGGCGGTGTCCTTGTCACCTGAGTTTAGTGACATCTGCTGGGGTTCTACGGAGGCCTCGAGGCCATCGGAGTCGCAGTCTGACTTGGAAGACATCGCAAGTTGTACTGTAGCATCGTTCTCTCCTGTGTTCTCGACGTCTACGGTCCACTCAACCTCATCATCCTCCCCATCGTAATTTATCGCACCATTGTTGGGATTGATGTAGTTCAGCTTGACGGAGTATTGCCCCCCTCCTTCGGCGGTTGTAGTGACCTCGACGTCGGCCTGTGCGTTTTCTGAAGGATTGGAGGCGACCCCATTGGCATTGACCGTTGTCACACAGTCACCTGATGCCTGGTCGTTGATGCTGACTGTGAGAGTCACTGTCTCAGATTCACCCTGCCCCACCGAGACCACAGAGGAATCCAAGTTGGAGGTGAATCCATTGCAGTCTGACTCTTGGGAGGCGCTAAGGGTGACTGTGAGATCCTCGTCTCCGGTGTTCATTACCGTGATGTCGTACTCGGCTGCGTCTTCTGTTGTCGCGGTGGAGTTTGTCGGACTGGCGCTTAGGGCGAGGTCGGCGGCCGCGAACACGGGGGTAGAAACGAAGGAGGCTAGGAGTAGTGCAGCGATAATGACTGCAGAATCTGGCCTTCTCATCGATTGACCGAGTCATTCGCCCCTCTAAGGGCTTCGGGCTCTTGGTGCGCCAATAATCACGATTGTGGGAGTTCTCTATATTCGCGGCTACTGGTCGCCGTGGTCAAATTCGGGGTCTGCTACCCATTCCTCCCCAGAGGGGTCCCAGAGCCAACCCGGGTAATCGGGGAAACGCTGTAATTCCTGTTTCTCACTGGTTGCTGGTTCTTCGCCTCCCACTGGCTCCTCGTCGATGGGTTCCTGCTCTACTGGCTGTGGGGATTGTGTGTTCTCCTTCCTGATGCTGGGAGAGGATTTCTTGCCTCTGATAAGGGAGGAGATGTCGCCGCCGTTCCTGGAGTATGCCATACCCGCTGAGATAGACGCTATTGCCACTAGCACTAGTGCCCCCATGGCATAGAGGAGTGTTCCGGACCCTCCTCCCGAGGACTCGGAGAGGACTTCGATCTCCAACGTCATCGACTGGCCAGAGACATCCTCTGCGTTGGACAGCATTACTTTGAGCGATCCGTCGGATCCCGAGTCCGGAGTGAACTCGACCTGGACGGACCTCCCCTCTCCGGGTTGAAGGGTCACCAGGATTCCATCTACGATCCTGATGTTCCAGTCATCTGGCCCTTCTGTGACAATCCTGTTGGAGATGGCGACGTTGCCTGTGTTGTGGAGCTCGAGATAGAGGTTAGTTGGGGTGTCCTCCCTTGCCTCGCCGAAGTTTATCAGGGCCCACTCAACCTCCTTGACGGTGTCAACCAAGAGGGTCAGAGTCTCCCTCACTTCCACCCCGTCTGCTGCCATGATGAGGGATACCTCTGGCTCAGAGCCGGCTTGCTGACTCAATGGGATCGTAATCGAGCACCAAACCATCGCAGAGTCTCCCGGGCTGATCCTGATGGGGTTGACTGTGCAGCTTGAGGCCCAATCGTCCGTTGGGAGTTCCAGTGACACCTCAGGTTCCCAGATCGAGGTGCCTGCATTCTCTACTTTCCATCCCATGTCAAATGCGGTGTTGACCGGATGGGCCCCTAGCCCTAGTGGGCTCGTTGACGAGTTGATATTGGTACCCTCTACGAAGACAACCTCGTGGAATGAAACCTCTGGGACGGCTCCGGAGATTGCATCCAGACTAGTGTTCCAATCGAAGAACTCACCGTCCTCTATCAGGAACCTGATCTCCACCAAACCACTCGCTGCGAGTCCGTTGCCTTGGATTGAAAACGACCATTGGACGGAGGAGCCCATTGGGACCGTGATCTCTCCGAGGCCGCCTTGGATGGTCCACCCACCCGGGAGCTCCCTCTCGATTGGCGACATTACAACTTCCCTGTTCCCCTGGTTTGAGATCTGCATGGTTATCTCATGCAGAGAGTCTGCCGGGACGCCTCCTTCGCTCCCCCCCGAACTAGGGGTCAGCTCGATTGAGTCGCTTGGTTGGATCACCATGGGGATCTGGTATGACCAGGTCTCCGAACTAACTCGGGATTTCACCAGCATCTGAGAGTAGAATGTTGAGCCGGCTGTGAGGAGGACGCCGGGTGGGGTGATCATTATTCCAGCAGTTATCGACCCTCCCTTGGACAGGGTGCCGGTCGACCCTTGGCGCGAGCCCTGGAAGGGCCCTAGTTCCAGCAGGCCGACGTCCCATCCGGCTGGCGAGGACATCTCTATGTCATACGTCTGGGCCCCATTGCCGAGATTGTGTATCTCAACTGACGTGTTTGTAACCTCGTGGGAGTCAACTTGTATCTCAGCGGAAGGCAGGGTTACTTCTGGTTGGGCTAGTACCGGAACGTCGAAGAAAATCTCCAACTGTGATTCGACGTCGAAGTCCTCGTCTGTAGCGGTGATTGTCATTGAATATGTCCCTGGATCGGGGGGGGACGGGTGGACCAGCGTGAGGTTCACCGTGGTTGACTCGGCAGGACCCAACTCCACGTAGATCTGGTCGAAGCTCTTGTACCAGTCGAACTCGACTCCGTCTAGCTGCCTGACCGGTTTTGTCACCTCTATGCTCGCGTTAGTGTCGAAGAGCGCGAGGTTAGTCATAGATATCTCCCATCTCGTGGTGGTGTCCGATGCGTCCTGGAGTGTCTTCCATGGGGAATCTGTGGAGGCTTGGATCCCAGGTGCACTGACGACAATCGGGATAATTAGCAGATTGTTGTCCTCGTAGAGCTCATCCAGTTGGCCTCCTGGGTCCACCTCTATCCTGATCTCTGAGTCGCCCTTGTCTGATGACTCGGGAGTCCAATCCCACTCCAACCTAACTTCTTCCCCCGGTGACATCCCCAATGACTTCGTCTCAAGCGGTTCCCCGTTGATGTGTGCCGAAACGAAAACCTCTGCGAAGGATCCGGATCCCTGGTTTACCACTGAGACGGAGAAGCTAGTGGGTTCCCCTACCTGTGGGATAGGGGTGGAAATCTCGAAGGAGCCGGGTGGGATGGAGGGGTCAGGGGTCAGGTCGTTCACGTTGACCCCTCTGACGGCTATAGCGAATGGCTGGTAGGTCCTGCTTCCCCCGTGGGAGAAGTCCTTGACCTTGACGTTCCATATTCCGGTGGTTGCAGAGTCGATAAGGACGACCTCCACGTTGTTCTTGTCGTCCTTCTCCCCGCCAGTTGTGGAACGTCCATTTGCAAAGTCGTTGCCGAGGTATGTGACAGTCCCATCTGGTGAGGTGACCTCGAGGTTCAGGTCGTTCCTGAGCTGAGTCGCCGAGAATGTCGATCCTGGGTAGTCAGACCATGCCAAGACAACCTTGAGGGGCTCGCCGGAACGAGTTACATCGAAGTTGTATGAGGCCTCTTGCCCGCTAGAAAGCCTCGAACGGTCATCGACGAAGATTCCTACGTCACTTTCCGGTAGGAGCGTGTTAACCAGGTTGATCCTCCCCCATCCCTCGTCGTTGTTTGGGATGTCTCTGGTGCCCATGTCCTCCGCACCCAGTATCAGCATCGCCTTCACCAGAGCACCTTGTGGCTCGGGCCTCTCGGCTATCTCCATGAGGTACTCCCTGACCAGGGCAGATGCCCCTGCTGCAGCTGGGGTGGCCATCGATGTGCCACTGTACTCGACGTACCAGTCATCGTTGAGGTTGTCTGGTGCCTCGGAAGCTTCCTGGGCCTTGCAAGACCTCACGTAGTCCCCGGCCGCGACTATGTCTGGCTTGATCCTCCCGTCATCGGTGGGTCCCCTGCTGCTCCAGTAGTACATCTCGTTGGCAGCATCGCTGCTGTATCTGTTTACGTGAGCGCCGACGGTGATCACGTTCTTCGCAGTGCCTGGGGGAGAGACTCCGTCGTCCCTCTCGTTTCCAGCAGCGAATAGTACGGTCATACCGTCGTAGGACCAGTATTGGTCCCAGGTCGAGGTGCGATCGTCGGCATCCTCCGATTGTGTTGAGTAGTCGCCTCCTGCGTTCCAGCTACCCCAGCTGTTTGTGTGGATTCTAGCTCCACCCGAGCTGTAAGCCGAGTTCAGGAGCGAGTACACCCCCGGGCCGGACAGGGCGCCGGAGTCATCATCCTCCATTGCCTGCATGTAGAGTTCGGCTTCGGGTGCTATGCCCTCGTAAGATGCGGTGCGGGTACCCGAACCCAGGACCGTGCAGGCAACGTGAGTGCCATGTCCGTCGTTCATGTCCGCTGTCGAGCCGTCGTTCGCAACGTCGATCCTCTGAACTATCCTTGATCCGAAGTCACCGTGGTCGTGGTCGATGCCGGTGTCTGCAACCGCGACCCTCTGTCCGCTTCCATTCAGACCGGTGAAGAAGAAGGTCTCCACGGAGTTTGCTTCCATGTGTGAACGAGCTAGGTTGTTCCAGATGGATAGCTCGGGAACGGGGGAGACGAAGGCTACTTCTGGATTCATTGCCAGAGAGGGGACGGAATTTGGGTGGATGTTCCCGAAATGGATTCCGACGGAGGGGGACCACTCGGACTCCAGATGGGCCTGTGAGGATCTGGCTACTGATCCAGTTAGCCCGGCACCGGGCGAGTCGAGCCTGACCAATTCCGAATCCTTCCACCCTATCACTTCAACCTCTGTGATTGACTGCTCGTACCAGAGTCTGTCGTCAACGATTAGTGCGAGAGGGACTGAATGGGTCGCTGCAACGAATGGTAGGCTGGATACCGATTCTAGTTCTTCTATCGTCCCCTGGATTAGGAAACCAGACGGTGGTATTGTGGTCCTGACGGCCACGTTTGCAGCTTCAAGGATGCCAACTCTGGCTTCCCAGAGCCCTGTCTCGGGGGAAATCAGAACCATCGCCAGATCTGGCCTGTCGGTCATCATCGAAGGCGGGATTCCGGGGTCGAGAAGCAAACCAGAAGTTGTGAATGCACCGATCGAAGAGTCTGCCCAGAGGCTCCTATGTCCCTCATCTCCTTGGGAGATGAAAGGCGTGCCTAGGTCTCTGACACTATTCGGGTCGGGAGAAATCTCAATCCTGGTTACATCGGTTGGCAGTTCGTCAGGGATTTCGCCCGTGGTATGTTCCCCTTGATCTGGAAGGCTAAGCGTAGATGAGAGGAGGAAGATGAGTATGAAAGCGGATACTCGTTTCTCCATCGTCCAAATCCCCTTTTTCACACGCTTTGATACTATGGGTCACTCGTGAATCCAGAAGCATGTTGGATTAGAAAATCTCGAAAGGCGTCTGGTCAACGAAAGACTCCCTTGTCCACTCCCCCACTGGATGAGTCCAGACATGGAGTTCTCGCTGTCCGTCGTAGTCGAAGTACTCCAGTGAAATCTCGATGAAGTAATCCTCCCATACGGACTGACCGAGGACTACCAGCTCCAAGTCGTCCGCCGGAGTATTGGATATCGAGCTATGGGCTGTAAGTCTAGAGAGGTAGAAGTCGTGCCTGTCTATCTCCGACTGCTCCGAGTCTAGGAACCTGATTGTCAGACTGACCTCCTCGATCGCCCTGCTGCCCTTGTTGTCGAGCTCAACTAGGACTACGTGTCCAGAGCCGGCCTGCATGTATACTACTTCGACATCCACGTTCTCGTACGGGATAACCCAGATGATCGAGAATATCGAAGCCAGTGCGATCAATAGAACCATCACCGAGGCGAAGACTACTCGCTTGGGGGTTATGGAGTAGCTAACGTCCTCTAGCCTCTCCAGAATATCATGAGCGACGTCCTCGTCCGCTTCGGAGGCCTGTCCAAGGATTCCACCGGGCTCCTTCATTACATCCCCCCTATTGTTGCGATGGCAGTTAGTATCCCCGAGGATATTGGTTCCGGGGCCATCCAGTGACTAGTTGAGCCTGAGAATCCTGGGATCATGTTCAGTAGGGAGAGGTCGGATGCGAAGCCATTGACTCCCAATGTCGTACCAGATGGGATGCCTCCCGTCACTTGTGCGTCGAGCATGACCCCCCTGAGGTCGACGTCGACTCCATTGACCTCAGCCGTAGCCCTGGCTGAGATGATTATCCTACCTCCTTGGACGTCAGAAACCTCGATCAGCTGGTAGCCTGGAATCATCACGGTCACCCTTCCGAACTCGTGGATCTCTATGTTCGCACTCTTGAGATTCTCGCCCATGGCCTCCATCTGTTCCAGGATCACTGGAGGTAGGGTGGGGATGTCAGTCGCCCTGAAGTACAGCCTATCGACGCCGTCGCCGCTCGATCTTATGTTCAACCCGAATGATTTGGTTGGCTTTATCGACAGTCTGTCTGCAAGTCCCTCCGCCATCAGTACGATGTCCCCCTTGCTGTTTATCGCCCTCCCCTGGGCTTCGATGTAGAGGGACATACCCTCGCTGGATGCAGAGAAGTCGAGGATCGGCATCCCCTGGAAGGCGAGATTCTTGGTGATGTCGAAGTTCAAGTCAGGCTCTGTTGTGAGATTCATGGATCCTGGAATTTGGGTCAGGAACATGGTTGCCGGCCACCACGAGTTCTCCATCCACTGCATCTGCTGAATCATTATCGAACCCACGCCAAGATCTCCCCGGCGGAACTGCTCGGGAACCGTCACGTCCATCGAGATGGCGTTGCCTATGCTTGCCTGAATCTCGACGGACTCGGGGATGTCTTGCACCATCATCTCAGTTCTAGTTCCGGACTGGCGATCGAGCACAAGGGCATGGAACCACTCGAGCCGGTTTGACATGGAGTAAAGCGCCGATGTAGTGGTCTCAGTTATCCCTCCCACCGTCTCTGTTCGGAAGACCGAGTCAACCAATAGGGATGTTGGCTGACCTACCTCAAGGCCGTCAATCGTCAGGAAGACGTCCTGGCCGTTGACTCCCGTGGAGGCGATGACTAACTCGGGATTGAATGGCTCCCACCCTTCCATCCCTATTGTTACCGCCCAAACCTCGCCGTCGGAGATCGTAGTTCTGGATAACGAGAGATCTACCAGTGCTGGCAGGTTTGGGATCCACGTCTTGAGGTGGAAGCCCTCGGAAATCCCGTTGGGTGCAGAATTCAGAACTACCCCATGAACCCACTCTGGCTCATCTATCGAGTCGGCACCCATGCTTGACTCGACAACAAGGTCGAAAATTGAGTTGGCCTCTAGCCCGAGGGAGAATGAGAAGTTCCCCTCACCAGAGCTTGATCCGGTCGAGATATCGGTGGTTATTCCTGAAAGAACTCCATTCACTGACCGTCCCAGATCCGAGAATCCACCAATGAAGAATGCGACCCCTGTCATCCCCTGCGAGGAGTTTAGTTCGGGAATGTCTAGAGAGGGTCCAGAATCTGAGCCCGTGGGAATCTCGACTGATAGGCTGGAAGGGAGCGGGTCGATCTCAGCTAGCACATTCAACGGGAGTGAATCGCTTGAGGGGGCGTTTCCTATGTTGATCTGCATTGCGTTTCTACCCTCTATGGTTGCGAATGCGGTCCCAATTCCAGCCTTCCCGGATGCTCCCTCCTCGAGAGGCGGGATCCATCCCACCTCACTTACTCCTGATACCGTAGTTGAAAGGGACGATGTGTTGCTCAGGGGGTCATGGTGGAAGAGGAAATGATCCCCTTCCATTGACAGTGGCGCTGTTGAGTCACTGATTTGGGCCTCGATCAAATCGATTGCTGAGTCGGATGACCAAGAGATCACCGAACCAGAAGTTGTTGAGAATGAGCTAGGGAATCCGGATACACGGACAGCCTGGCGATGTGATCCGTCGTATCCTGTGTATACGATAGAGCCTATTTCAGAAGATGCGGAGTAATCGACACCGCCGGGGGAAACAGAAATTGTGACGTTGTCTGGGACATCTGATAGCCATGCAGACTGGTAATCTGAGTTATCCAGGGAAGATGTCTGATGGCTGATGTAGGACAGTCTGATGTCCTGGTTCGAAACCGTCTGCAGGGTCATGACCTGGGTTTCAGAGGAGTTGTCATCCACCAGGGAGAAGGCTTGCAATCCAGAGAAATTCACGCTGGCTGCAACAGGAACGAGCGGTTCCTTGGGCCCGTGATCGGTTTGAATCATGCCTAGTCCACGGTCAAGAGACAGTATTACGTGGTTACCAGAAGACGTTGGATGATCGGATGAGCCGATCTGCATCGAAAGTTCTTCGAGAGGGAATGGATTTCTGGATGCTAGCCAGTTATCGGTCATGAGGAGGTTTATCTCTCTCCCTGAGATTCCTCCTGCGTCAACGCTTCCACTGATCAGTTCTACTAGCGTTGATGGGACCTCATTCAGGATGCTACCCACATCGAGGAACACGTCAACGAGGTTGAGGATGACCGAGTCGATGATCTTGGAGATGAAGTCTAGATTGGCGCCCGAATCCAGAGAGTCGTCCGAATCCGATGAGCCTCCGAGACCGAATGACCCGTACACTGCTACTGCAGAAGGGATTGAGTCTGCGTACATGTGGATTCGCCTATGGTCCTGGCTCTCCCCGCCTCTAGAGAACCAAGACGTGTAGTCCAACTCCTGGAGTGGCTGTTTCGACCTTACGACGATCAGGCTATCCGGTGGGTCGGCTGGATTCACAGGGAGTGTTGGGTCGTCTACGTTCTGACTGCTATCGCGAGTGAAGTTCTTGATTCCAATGATTAATCCAAGTTCCTCTGGCATGTCTCCGGGTAGTTCTGGTTGGTCCACCGACCCCAGCATTCTGAATGCCCTCTCTATCTCACTCGACGAGAGAGTCCCAGAAGGCATTCCCCTGAACCAACCAAGTGAATCGGTGGTATTCCCGAATGAGCCGTCTGACTCCGATTCAGGCAGCTCTGAGCGATCCTCATGGAAGTGGATGTGTAGGTCCGATCTCTCATCCGCGAAGTACTCCAGAGTAGTGAGGCTCTTCTCTCCTTCCGGTCCTCCCGCGCTAGGGAGCACGCTGTCTGTTCGGATGACTAGTTCTGCAAAACTCGGGAGTCGCTTTGACTCCCCATGAGGATGGAACCTGGCTTCGATGTATGCGAGCTCCCACATATCTCTGTCGGAATCGTCATCGGGCGGCGAGTAGTGGATGTAGCCAAACCCTGCTGAAACGCCACATGAAATTTCCAAAGAGCTTCTTGTGTACAGCTCTATGGTGCTATAACTCTCAGAGCATTCATCCTGGCCACCGTTCTCGAATCTCAGCGAATATGGAGCAGCTATGGATGCGAATGTGATTCCTGATTCATCCAGTGGAGGTGAGAATGGGTTCAAGATGATGGCTGCGAATCCTTCAGTGAAGATATCGCCGTCGAAGAATAACTTCTCTATCCCAACTTCGAACTTGAAGTCATTCGGAGGGGTGGTGAACCTCGAGTCAATTACCCAAACGTAACTCTCGCCACCTCCTAGGTTCAGGAGCGATCCTGAATCCGAGTAGGAGAAAGCCTTGATCAGGGATACGTGGAGTGCTTCCATGTTGTCCCAGTCTGGGTCTGAGGCACTGTTTCCGACGTCTCTGACTGTGAATTCGATTCCAGGCTCGATCCAAAGAGTTGTGGTTCCGGTATCTATGCCCCATCCATCAAAGAGATCGATGGTGACCGTCAATCCGACTTGGATGTCGTCGTCACCATCCCCATCAACGTCGACTGAATGCAGTAGGGCCTCCGTGTTTGTGTTCAGTAGGGATAGCAGGGATGCGCTGAATGAGACTACCTCGTACTGCTCAGTGATTTGGCCATTGACGTCAACGTACTGGGTCCAAATGACGTAATCTGTTATGTTGAATAGGGTCTGCCAGATGTTGTCGACCATTCCGGGGTTATTTCCCCCAGTGAGCAATAGGTCGTAAGGAGCGGGGTGTTCGGGAGCAGGTGGCGAGGTGCTTACCAGAGAGATGCCCTCTATAGAAGGCCCGACCTCGGAAATCGGACTGTCCGGGTCCGAAGAGGTGACCGAGTCCCGAACCGCGTCTATCCTTGAGTCGGCCAGGGGAGAGACTGAGTTGTCCTCTAGGAAGGATTTCCGCTCACCGAGCATGTCATTGAGTTCATCGAGAACTCCGAAGTCGCTAGATTCTAATCTCGGCTCCCCGTTCACACTGGAGAAGGGCAATAGCAATGGGGAGACGAATATCATTGCCAGGATTAGAGTGACCTTTACCGGACCCTGGGGGGGTTTTCCAGAATGCGGTTCTCGGTCCATTCTAGAACGCACCTCTTAGAGGTGCGCTATAGGCTATTGCCCTCCATGTAACTCTGAATATCACGGTTTCAAACGTCTCAGCTAGTGCCGACCATCTCTTCTGAGCCACAGTGCGGGCAGTTTGTGTAAGCTGAATCTAGGCCTGCTGGTAATGTAATCTCGAATGCCTTTGAGCACTGGCTGCAATTGCATCTGATAGTCGTCCCCTCAGGGGGCTGGGGTTCGGTCTCCTCCGGGGCCGATTGGAGGTCTCCAAGAAGGGAGTCCCCCAAATCAATGGGAGTCGTTGTCCCCTCCAGGGCTGATGTGGGGTCTTCTAGCAAATCGAACATCTCGGTTCCGCTTTGCGGGGCTTTCATTTCCTCTCGATGGGGTTGGAAAGGCGATTCTCCACTCCTGCCCCACATCTGGGCCTGCATTTGGGGAGAAGGGGGCTGTGGTGGTGCTTCCTCTTCCTCTTCATTTGCACCATCGGAGAATTCTGACATCCTGCGTCTCACTGCAGAATTATACAGTAAGAAGGCAGCACCCGAGCTAATGATTAGCAGGACTGCCGCGATGGCTGCGACAGCCTGCCAAGTGAGGCCGTTGCTGGATTCGCTCTCCTTGACGATTACCAGTATTTCCGCATAGGAGGTCAGGCCGGCATCGTTCTCAATTCTGCATACCACATTAGTTGGTCCCTCGGAGTTGAATTCGTAGATAACCAAAGGACCGCTAAACTGTATCTCGTTGTCTGTCCCCTGGCCTATTGTCCATGTGTATTCGAGACCATCGGATTGGTTATCCTGTGCGAATATCTGCAGAGTTGTTGGATCCCCGTATTCTACCTCAATCTGGGTTTCGTACTGTGAAATCTCGGGTGCCGTAACATCAATGAAATTGACGATAGCATCTTTCTGGGTGGTCATTCCAGATTTGTCCCGGACGGCTAGGGAAATCACATGCTGACCGGGCGAGTATTCTTCTGATACCTGTAGTATTAGCGTCGAATATTGGTCTGTGAGGGAGTAGTTGGAGAGGATTATCTGGCCGTCAATCATCCAATCCAGGCTCTCCACCCCCCAATTGTCCGTGAAGGAAGCACTGATCGAAATCTGTTCTCCGAATCCCTTGGTGACCTCTCCAGTTACTCCCAGGGAAACCGAAGGAGCAGACATGTCGACTACTCTGACGGTCCTGGAGACGCTAGCACTCCTGGAGTCGACAGATGTTGCAGAAAGCCGGACTGTGTAGTTCCCAGGCTGATCCCATAGGTGCTCCAGAGTCAAACCACTCCCGTCGCTAACTCCATCTCCATCGATGTCCCACGAAAACCCAGAGTCTGGGATCTGATCGGATTTGTTTGGGGTTGTCGATGCGGAGAGGTTCACCGGAGCGCCAACATCCACCGATTCGAGGTTTGTCTGACTGGTTATCGATGGTGCTAGCACCGGAGTTAGAGTTACTGTGACAGTGACAGCGACATTGGAGGTTCCCGCTCCACCCCCTCCGGGACCCTGTCGATTATCCACAACAATGTACAGATTCTCTCCCTCGATATCACTCGCCTCCCATGGAAGGTATCTCTCTTCGGAGACCAGCAGCATATCTGCTGAGTTGATCCTTAGTGAAGAAGACCAGTTCGAGGATGGGGAGTAGTAAGAGAAGGCAGTCTCCGACATTACGAAAATATCCGGCTCGCCGAGCATAGTTCTTGCATGAATCTCCACGAATGTTCCATCATCGACTGTGAAGGGCCCGTGGGCAACCGAGTACTCCCCGGGTTCAACCCTGTGAATTGAGTCGGCGAGAGTGAACTGCTCTGGCTGGATGACATACGCATCTAGTTCGAGATTTACGGATAGCCCTCCCTGATCACCTTGACCAGAATCCTGAGGGTGGGCAAGGTTGTCCAACACCAGATACCACCGTGTTTGTCCCCTATCACCAGGGGTCTGCCAGTGCCACTCCCCGGTTCCGCTGAATGACTCGAATGCGGATTCTGCCATCCATACCGTGTCAATCCTGTAAGATTGCTCGTTTTGGTAAACGGAAATCGTGTTTGATGGGAACAGAAGTATGTCGATTTCCTGATCTGCGGAGATTTCGAAGGCCAAGTTTGTGCCTGGGTCGTGGATTCCTAGATCTACGCGGATGCATTCTTGATCCATCATGGTCCAATTATCAGGCAGAGAATCAAGACTGGAATTGGTGCATGAGATTACTCCCTTCGTCGAAGCAGCCCCAACAGAAACAACCGTTGACATCAGTAAGGCGATTACCAATACGCTGACCCAACGCATCATCGTATTCGGGTTCACCCTCCCCTTTTGAACGATATCGCAAGAAAGTTCAACGTTGAGTCTAGAGATTACGGGGGATTGGAGTCTGTGGGAACCATCGCAATAGCACCACGTCTCCGACTGACCTCACCCATGTCCATGGAACGGCTACATGAGTGCGTCCCTCGACCAATGCATCTGGTGGGTCTGAAACGAAAATGTGAGTGCATGACCAGTTGTTCACATCTATCACCGTATCATGAACGGTCCCTAGAAGACGGCCGTCCGGGATGATGACCGGTAAACCCCTGATTTCCGATGCGTGACGGTCCGCCATAGTGGGATGCCATTCATCATTCGGCATCAATCTGACGGATTGGCCGGTTACTTTCCGCGGTTCTTGTTCGCCTTGAGGCTTGGGCGGAGCTTCTCTGCCCCCTTGCCCTTGTTCAGTAGACCCCTGCCTCTCTTTCCAGCTCCAGTCTTGCCCCTGAATGCCCGTCCTCGATGGCTCGAGCCGCTAGAGACCCATCCCATATCCTTGTCAGACTTGATTGCAGGGTGCTCGGGATCGATCATAATAACCTCGTAGAACTTGTTCTTCCCGTCTTCACCGACCCAATACGAGTTGAGGACCTCTAGGTTCGGGTACCTCCTCGCAGTCCTCTCCTCGGCAATCCTCTGAATCGACTTGCCCATGGTGATCTTCTTGATACCGGCCTTGGAAGGCTTCCTCTTCATGTGTATCTTGCCCTTCCTCAGGCCTCCGCGTCGGACTCTGGTTCGTACGACGACCACGCCCTGCTTTGCCTTGTAGCCGACTCTCCTAGCTGCATCGATCCTCGTAGGCTTGTCGATCCTGATGAATACTGGTTCCTTCCTCCATCCAGCCATCCTGTCTATCCTATACCTGGAAGGGATACCCTCCTTGGGCTTCTTCCATGCCGCGCTTACGTGCTTGTGCAAACCCATAGTCAGACCTCTAGCGGCCCGCCGACCTAGAACTCATTTATGAGCCTGCTTGCACGATTGAGAATCAATGGGTGAGCGAGATGAGGGGGTAATCCTCATTGAAATCGAGTCCCTCAGAGGGCACGAG
>CEVA01214944.1_pt1 | contig 30369 bp, 29 predicted proteins | sample 361521 | NCBI WGS metagenome assembly CEVA01 (sample SAMEA2622823, study PRJEB7988) | marine metagenome | isolation source: saline water (ENVO:00002010), including | reverse complement strand
TTATCAACAGATGTTTTAACAATTTAGTTCTTATGAGTAAAATACCTGATAATTCTAATAATTATATTGAAAATAATAAGCAGTTGAGCCAATAGTCCAATCAAAGTAATAATGGTAATTAATAATTGAGAATTTTGAATACTATCTAAAAGCGGAAAGTTAGAAGGAGGATAAAGTAATTCTAATAAATAACTACAAATAAAGTACAAGGGAATAATTAAAATGCTTATCGATGTGTGTAATTGAGTTAAGGATTTTATTAGTTTGATATTTATTCTTTTGAAGAACCAATAAATGAATCCTAAGAGAATATATAGAAATGCAATAAGTTGAAGAATATGAGCATGATGAATTACAAAATATGTATCATGAACATTAATATCTAACGCCGCATCTTCAAAATTTAACCAGTAGAGACTTATGGCAATTAATACAATTGCAGTGATCCAGAAATAATAATAAACATTTTGTTTTAATAACTTCATATCTTCAGCCTAGCCGTAGCCATAACATCAAAATCTGAAAAGTCTTTTTCTAAATACTTTAAATATCCAACAATAGCAATCATAGCAGCATTGTCTGTGGTGTATTCAAACTTTGGAATGTAAGTTGTCCAACCATGTTTCTTTTCGGCATCTTTAAGTGCTTTTCTAATGCCAGAATTTGCAGAAACTCCACCACCGATAGCAATGTGTTTAATACCAGTTTGCTTTACAGCAAGTTTTAATTTATCCATCAAAATACCAACAATTGTATATTGTATAGAAGCGCAGATGTCATTTAAGTTCTCCTCAACAAAATTTGGGTTGGCTTTAGTTTCGCGTTGTACAAAGTACAGAATAGCTGTTTTTAAGCCAGAGAAACTAAAATTAAGTCCATCTACTTTGGGTTTGGTAAACTTATATGCTTTAGGATTTCCTAATTGCGCGCGCTTGTCGATTTCTGGTCCTGCAGGATAACCTAATCCTAAAATTTTTCCACTTTTGTCATAGGCTTCACCAACAGCATCATCAATAGTTTCGCCAAGGACTTCCATTTCAAAATGACTATTTACTTGTACAATTTGTGTATGGCCACCAGAGATGGTCATTGCTAAAAATGGAAACGGTGGTTTTTGGTGATCTTCTTCTTCAATAAAATGGGCCAAAATATGCGCTTGCATGTGGTTAACATCTATCAAAGGAATGTCTAAACCAAAAGCCAGAGATTTTGCAAAAGACGTGCCTACAAGCAAAGACCCCATTAAACCTGGTCCGCGTGTAAAAGCAATGGCACTTAATTGATCCTTAGAAATACCAGCACGCTCAATGGCTTGGTTTACAACAGGAACAATGTTCTGTTGGTGTGCTCTAGAGGCTAATTCTGGTACAACACCACCATATTCTGTATGAATTTTTTGGTCTGCAACCACATTGCTTAAAATAGTGTCGTTACAAAGCACAGCAGCAGATGTATCGTCACAAGACGATTCTATACCTAGGATATAAATATTTTCTTTTTTCATTAACTAAAAAGGGCACAATAATTGTTAATTTTACGAATTATAGTCCAAGACTACACTTGTCAACGTATTAGTAGTGCAAATGTAGTGAAGATTTCATCAACAAGTAATCATTAATCCGTATCAAAAGAGTACTCAAAATAATAGGTAAAATAGCAGGTATTATCCTGCTCTTGTTTCTTATTGTGTTTTTAATATTGGGTATTCCAGCCGTGCAAACCAAACTAGGTAAATACGCTACACAAAAAGTTAACGAAGACTTTAAAACCAACATTAATATTGGTAAAGTTGGTCTTCAGCTTAATGGAGATATAGAATTAAAGGAAATTCTAATTAAAGATTACAAAAAAGATACACTTATAAGTATTGGAGAGATTAACAGTTCTATCATAAGTTTTAAAAATTTATATGATGGCAAGTTTAATTTAGGTGATATAGATATTCAAGATTTGGTGTTTAACCTTAAAACTTATAAGGGTGAAGAAGATACCAATCTAGATGTCTTTGTAGATAAATTTGAGGACGACAACCCTAGGGAAGGGCCAAGTAGCTTCCTGTTTTCCTCTAGCGATTTATCCATAGAAGATGGCATTTTTAAATTAACGGACGAAAATCTTGAGACACCGAGAATCTTTGAATTTACTGAGCTAAATGCCAATACCACGAATTTTTTGATTAATGGTCCAGATGTAAGCGCAAGAATAAATAAATTTAGCTTTAAGGATAGCAGAGGCATAACGGTTGAGAACCTAAAAGCAAATTTTGAATACACCTTAGACCACATGAATTTTGGTGATCTAAGCATAGAAACTGAAAAGTCTGAGTTAAAAGGAGATTTAAGATTTGATTACAAAAGAGAAGATTTAAAAGACTTTACAGATAAGGTCAACGTTACAGCTAGTTTTAGGGATTCTGAAATATCATTAACAGAATTAAATGTGTTTTTTGACGAATTTGGTGTAAATCAACGCGCAGATTTTAATGCAGATTTATCAGGAACTTTAAATAATCTTGAAGCCAAAAACTTAAATGTTAGTACTACAAGAAACACAAGAATAATTGGTGATATCACTTTTAAGAATTTGTTTGCCAAGGAAGACGATACATTTGCTTTAAATGGTAATTTTCAAAATTTAGCCTCAAATTATAACGATTTAACAGCATTACTTCCAAGAATTCTTGGTAACGCTATACCAACGGTATTATCTAAAGTTGGTAATTTTAAAATTACAGGAACATCCCAAATAACAACTAAGAAGATTAACGCAGATATAGAAATAAGCACTGATTTAGGTTTTATAAAATCTGATTTAGTACTTACTGAAATTGATGATATTGACAGAGCAAGTTATGTAGGAAATGTAGTTTTTGATGAATTTGATATCGGCAAGCTAATAGGCGATCCGCTAGCAAAATATGTATCGGCAAATCTCGATGTAGATGGTAAAGGGTTTACGTTAAATAACTTACGTTCAGATATAAAAGGAGATGTTTTTAGTTTAGAATATAACGGTTATAAATATCATGGTATCACGGTTTCTGGTGATTTAGGAAATAAAATTTTTAATGGAAAACTAGCAGTTGAAGATTCAAATCTAAAACTAGATTTTAATGGGTTAGTAGATTTCGTAGATGAAAAAAAGAAATTTGATTTTGATGCAGATGTTGGTTATGCAAATCTTAGGGTATTAAATTTTGTTACCAGAGATAGTCTTTCGGTGTTTAGAGGTATTGTTAATATGACCGCTACAGGTTCTACTTTAGATGACGTAAGTGGAGCAGTTAATATTAAAAATACGACCTATAAAAACCAAGATAGTGAATATAGTTTTGAAGATTTTGATATTGTATCTTCATTTGAAGGTGGTGAGCGTACAATATCCATAAATTCTCCAGATATTATTAATGGAAATATTAAAGGAAAATTTAAAACAGAAGACATTCTAAAGTTGGTAGAGAACTCTGTAGGTAGTATTTATACCAATTACGTGCCTTTTCAAATAGAAGAAGGACAGTATATAGATTTTAGGTTTAATATTTATTCAAAAATTGCAGCTGTCTTTTTTAAGGATTTATACTTAGGTAAAAACACCTTTATAGAAGGTAGAATAGAAACTGATGCTAAAGGGTTTGATTTCACCTTTAATTCACCAGAAATAAAATTCAAAGATTATTTTGCCAATAATATCAACCTTACCGTAGACAATAGTAACCCTCTGTACAATACGTATATAGAGGTAGACACCCTAAGTGCAGGTGTTTATAATGCGTCAGACTTTAGCTTAATTAATGTAACCAGAAGAGATACCCTTCTGGTAAAGACAGAGTTTAAAGGTGGTGAGAATAATAAGGACCAGTTTAACCTCAACCTTTTTTATACCATAGATGAAGATAATAAATCTGTTGTAGGTTTTAGAAAATCTGATGTACTCTTCAAAGGATACGAATGGTTTATCAATTCGGAAAAAAACAGTTTCAATAAAGTTAGATTTGATAGAACTTTTGAGGCTTTCGATATATTCCCAATTACAATAAATCAAGGCAATGAGATTATAGAGGTTTCGGGTGTTATAAGTGATAGTATTAATAAAAACCTGAAGGTAGATTTTAAGGATGTAGAATTAGTAAAAATTACTCCTAGAATAGATAGTTTAGATTTAGCAGGTGTGGTAAACGGAAAGCTAGATCTCGTACAACAAAACGGCACATATTTGCCAAAATCTAATCTAGAAATAAGCAACCTTTTTGTAAACGATTATGATTTGGGTAATTTAACTGCAGATGTTGAGGGAAATAATTCATTAACCAATTATAAAGTAGATGTCTCTTTAGTAAATGATAACCTCACTTCTTTTTTAGCAAAAGGGAATATAGACATAGCAGAGCGAAGACCAACAATAGATTTAGACGTTACTTTTGAAGAGTTTTTGCTAGACCCTCTAAATCCTCTTGGAGAAGGTGTAATAAGTAACATTAGAGGTTTGGTTTCAGGTGAAGCCAAAGTTACAGGTAGTCTCAAAAAACCAAGGATAGATGGAGAACTGCTGCTTGATAGAGCAGGTATGTCTATTCCATATCTCAATGTAGATTATGGCTTCGATTTTGATTCTAAAGTATCCTTAAGAAACCAAAGATTTATTTTTAATAATGTGGCCATGACAGACTCAGAGTATTTCTCTCAAGGTTACTTAAATGGTTATATAGAGCACGATAATTTTTCTGATTGGGAATTGGGATTAGATTTAAGCACAGACCGTTTATTGGTTTTAAACACCGAAGAGTCTGAAGACGAATTGTACTACGGAACAGCGTTTGTATCTGGTGGAGCCAGTATTAGTGGTCCAACAGATCAATTAATCATAGAAGTAGATGGTAGCACAGCGCCAGGAACTGTTTTTAATATTCCGCTAAATGATTCTGAGAGTTTTGGTGATAACTCTTACATTCATTTTTTAAGTCCAGAGGAAAAGAAAGCACGAATAAATGGAGAGGTAACTGAGGCTATCGAAGTTAAAGGTCTAGAGCTTGTTTTTGATTTAGATGTAACTCAAGATGCAACCATAGAAATTGTTATAGACAAAGAAGCAGGTAGTACAATAAAAGGAAAAGGAAAAGGTTTCTTAGGTTTTTTCATCAACACCAACGGTACCTTTAATATGTGGGGAGATTTTACTGTGTACGAAGGTATTTATAATTTTAAATATGGTGGTCTGGTAGAGAAGAAGTTTGAAGTAGAACAAGGCGGAACTATAGTTTGGGAAGGTGATCCTATGGGAGCAGAAATTAACCTAAAGGCAATATATAGAACCAAGGCAAATCCGTCGGTTTTGCTAGATAATCCTATTTCTCAAAGAATAGACGTTGAGGTAGATATTTATTTAACAGGTGATTTAGAACAACCACAACCAGACTTCGATTTGCGTTTTCCAAATGTGTCTTCAACAGTTAAGTCAGAGCTTGATTACAGGTTGTCTTCAAAAGACATAAGAAATAACCAAGCACTTACACTTCTTGGTACAGGAGGTTTTACAACTACTTCAGGAGGGTTAGATATCACAGGAACACTCTCCGAACGTTTAACAGGGATTTTGAACAATATTTTAGGTGATAATAATGATAATTTAGACATCGGTATTGTAGCAGAAATAGGTCAAGATACACCAGATTTACAAACCAATAACTCTGTAGGTGTTACACTTCAAACAAAAATATCCGAAAAGGTTTTGGTTAATGGAAAGGTTGGTGTGCCGTTCGGTAGTGCTCAGCAAACAACGATTACAGGTGATGTTCAAATAGATTGGTTGCTAAATGAAGACGGTACACTTAGGGCTAAAGTTTTTAATAGAGAAAACACAATTAGAAACTTTGGTGAAGAAATTGGTTATACTCAAGGTGTAGGTTTAACTTATAGTGTAGAATTTGATACCTTTAAAGAACTACTTGATATTATTTTTTCTGGTAAAAACAGAAAAGATAAGGAGGCTAATAGTAACGAGAAAGAAGACGAAAATGCTGAAAATGATCTCATGCCTTCTTACATGTCCATGAAGAAAAAGAAGACAAAATCTAAATCTTAATTACTGCTTTTTTTATTTTTACTAAAATACTTATTAACGAAAACGTTTGAATTGTTTTTCGTAACATTTTTTTATGACAATAGTCACATTATTACGTGTATTGTTTATTAATTTTACTGTGTTGAATAAAAATATAATATGCTACATACAATAAAAAAGGTCGCTGTTTTAACATCTGGAGGAGATTCTCCAGGGATGAATGCAGCCATTAGATCTGTAGTCAGAACCTGTGTTTTTCACGGCTTAGAGTGTTATGGTGTTTATAGAGGTTACCAAGGAATGATAGAAGGTGATTTCGAAAAAATGGATGCTCGTAGTGTAAAAGGTATCATTAATAAAGGTGGTACAATGCTCAAGTCAGCACGTTCTGAAGAGTTTAGAACAAAAGAAGGCAGACAAAAGGCTTATGATGCTCTAAGAAAAGCCGAAATAGATGCTTTTGTAGTTATAGGCGGAGATGGTAGCTTTACAGGCGCCATGGTTTTTAATCAAGAGTTTGGTTTTCCTGTAATGGGAATTCCAGGAACAATTGATAATGATATTTTTGGTACCACTCACACACTTGGTTACGACACTGCTTTAAACACGGTTGTGGAAGCAATAGATAAAATTAGAGACACTGCAAGTTCTCATAACAGATTATTCTTTGTTGAGGTTATGGGAAGAGATGTTGGTCATATAGCTCTAAATGTAGGTGTTGGAGCAGGTGCAGAAGAAATTTTAATACCAGAGGAAGATTTAGGTTTAGATAGGTTGTTAGAGTCTTTACGACGAAGTAAACAGTCAGGTAAGTCTTCTAGTGTAGTGGTTGTTGCAGAAGGCGATAAAATAGGTAAAAATGTTTTTGAACTCAAAGATTACGTTGATGAACATATGTCAGAATATGAAGTTCGAGTTTCTGTTCTAGGACATATGCAACGTGGAGGAAGTCCATCATGTTTTGATCGTGTTTTAGCAAGTAGAATGGGCGTAAAAGCTGTAGAAAGTCTTATTACAGGAAAAAGCAATTATATGGTTGGTCTTAAAAACGATGTTATGGACTTAACACCATTTGACCAAGCAGTAAAAGGAAAATCAAAAATTAACATGGAACTACTTAGAGTTTCAGATATAATGACAATTTAAAAACAAGAGAAAAATGTCAAACTTAAAATTAGGAATTAACGGATTCGGTAGAATAGGAAGAATAGTTTTTAGAGCAACAGTAAAGCGTCAAGATGTAGATGTAGTTGCTATAAATGATTTATTAGATGTAGAGCATCTAGCATATTTATTAAAATATGACTCTGTACACGGAAGATTTGATGGTACAGTAGAAGTAAAAGATGGTAATTTAGTAGTAGATGGTAAAACCATTAGAGTAACTGCAGAGCGCGACCCTAAAAATCTTAAATGGGACGAAGCCGGAGCAGATATCGTAGCTGAATGTACAGGTATATTTACAACTTTAGAAACTGCACAATATCACATAGACGGTGGAGCTAAGAAAGTGGTAATTTCTGCACCAAGTAAAGATGCACCAATGTTTGTAATGGGAGTTAATGATGATACATTAACAGCAGATCACACTATAGTTTCTAATGCATCGTGTACAACAAACTGTTTAGCACCATTAGCTAAAGTTATAGAAGATAATTTTGGTATTGAAGAAGCGTTAATGACAACAATTCACGCGGCAACTTCAACCCAATATACTGTAGATTCACCATCTAAAAAGAATTACAGATTAGGTCGTAGTGCTCTTAATAATATTATACCAACATCAACAGGTGCTGCTAAAGCTGTGGGTAAAGTAATTCCTGAATTAGACGGAAAACTTACAGGTATGGCATTTAGAGTACCAACTGCAGATGTATCTGTAGTAGATTTAACGGTAAAAACTAAAAAGGAAACTTCTTTAGAAGCTATTAAAGCTGCAGTAAAAAATGCTGCTGAAGGTTCTATGAAAGGTGTTATGGGATATACTGAAGATGCAGTGGTTTCTCAAGACTTTGTAAGTGAAGTACAAACAAGTGTTTTTGATGCAGACTCAGCAATAGAGTTAAACTCAACATTTTTTAAATTAGTATCTTGGTACGATAATGAGTTTGGCTATTCAAATAAATTGGTAGATTTAGCTCAAAAGGTAAATAGCCTATAATTTTAATAACATAAATTCTAAATTCCGTAGGATTATGTTTTACATAGGCTACGGAATTTTTGTATATAATTGTCATTATGATTTTAATAACAGATGGAGGTTCTACAAAATGCGATTGGATTGCTATTGACAAAAATGGTAATCAGGCTGTAGATAAAATAAGAACCAAAGGTTTAAACCCTGCAATCGTTGCAGAAAAAAAACTTAAAAAGACAATTAAAGGTAGCGATGAGCTCATGGCAATTGCCAACGACGTAACTCACGTTTACTTTTATGGTGCTGGTTGTGGTACAGAAAAGCCTCGACTTTTACTAAAAGAAATCCTTGAAATATATTTCCCTAAAGCATTGGTAGAAGTTAAGGAAGACACTTACGCAGCAGTAAGAGCTTGTATCAATTCTAATGATGAAGCTGCTGTAGTTTGTATTTTGGGTACAGGTTCCAACTGCAGTTATTATGATGGTAAAGATTTACACCAACGTGTTTCTAGTCTTGGTTTTATTTTAATGGATGATGCCAGTGGAAATTACTTTGGAAAGCAACTCATACGAGATTACTATTTTAATAAAATGCCAGATACCATAAGAGTAGCATTTGCGCACAAGCACAATCTTGATGCAGATTTCATAAAATATAATCTATACAAACAAACTAATCCAAGTGCATATTTGGCAGACCACGCTGAGTTTATGTTCATCAATAAGGATTCAGAATATATTCAAAATCTTATTGTAAAAGGCATACGTTTATTTGCAGAAAATATGATTCTTCAATTTAAGGAAGAATTAGACGCTGGTGTTCCGGTACATTTTGCAGGTTCTATTGCCTTTTTCGGGAAAGATGAAATTAAACAAGTAGCAGAAGAACTAGGGTTTAAAGTTGGTAATTTTGTAAGACGACCAATTGAAGGTTTGGTAGGTTACCATATTAACAATCTATAAATGGAAATAGCAATAATTGCCCACGATGGAAAGAAAGCAGAAATGGTTCAGTTTTTAAATGAACATTCCGAAATTTTGCATCAAAAGAAAATCATGTTGATATCAACAGGTACCACAGGTGAGAAGGTTAAAAAAGCTGGATTTGAAGTTAATGCCTTGCTATCTGGTCCTTTGGGTGGAGATGCACAAATAGCGGCAAGAGTAGCAGAAGGTAAGTGCAATATGGTACTGTTTTTTAGGGATCCACTAGACAAACATCCTCACGAGCCAGATATTTTAATGCTTATGCGTTTGTGTGATGTGCATAATGTACCATTAGCAACTAATGAAGCAACGGCAAAGTTATTAGTCAAAGCAGTTTAGAAATAACTGTTGATTTTGTGTTAATAAATCTGCTTTAGGCTATTGTAAAACTTATTAATTGGTTATATCTTTGTACAACAATTATAAATGAAACGCAATTATGTTCGATTTTGATCAATATTTAGGATTTTTAGCATTTTTAACCATATTAACTATAGGATTTTGGTTAATGATTTTCCTTTTAACCTTTGTAATTCCTTATTGGGTATTTGGTTCAGCTATTGAGCGTTTTAAAGAAATTAAAGAAGAAAGAAAGGCTGAAAGAGAAAGTTTAACTCACTAATCAGCAATAATATATAAACAAAAAAAGAGCGCAAACTGCGCTCTTTTTTTGTTTAATACATTTATCACACTACACTTGCAACACACCTAAGTTAAAAGGTTTCTCAATAGGAGCGTGGTTAGCAGCTTCAATACCCATACTTATCCAAGTTCTGGTATCTAGTGGATCGATTATGGCATCGGTCCAAAGACGAGCAGCTGCATAGTAAGGAGACACTTGGTTATCGTATCTCGACTTGATTTTATTAAACAGTTCTTCTTCCTTTTCTTTTGTAATGGTTTCTCCTTTCTTTTTTAAAGAAGCAGTTTCGATTTGGAGTAAAACTTTAGCAGCAGATTTACCACTCATCACAGCCAATTCTGCACTTGGCCAGGCAACAATCAATCTTGGATCGTATGCTTTTCCACACATAGCATAATTACCAGCACCATAGCTATTACCAATAACAATTGTAAATTTTGGTACTACAGAATTACTTACCGCATTTACCATTTTAGCACCATCTTTTATGATTCCACCATGCTCAGATTTACTACCAACCATAAATCCGGTAACGTCTTGTAAAAAGACTAATGGGATTTTCTTCTGATTGCAATTCGCAATAAAACGAGTTGCCTTATCGGCAGAATCGTTGTAAATAACACCACCAAATTGCATTTCGCTTGGTTTTGTTTTAGCACCTTTTGTTTTTACAATTTGTCTTTGGTTAGCAACAATACCAACAGCCCAACCATCAATTCGTGCATAGCCAGTAATTATGGTTTGTCCATAACCTGCTTTGTATTCTTCAAATTCCGAATTATCAACTAAGCGTTTAATAATCTCGTTCATATCATATTGATCTGATCTACTCTTAGGAAGTATACCATAAATATCTTCTGGGTTTTCAGAAGGTTTGGCAGGTTTGGCTCTGTTAAAACCAGCTTTATCAAAATCACCTATTTTATCTACAATATTTTTTATGGTGTCTAGAGCATCCTTATCGTCTTTAGCTTTATAGTCAGTAACACCAGAGATTTCACAATGCGTTGTGGCTCCTCCAAGGGTTTCATTGTCAATAGTTTCTCCAATGGCAGCTTTTACCAAATAACTTCCAGCTAAGAAAATGCTTCCTGTTTTATCTACTATCAGAGCTTCATCACTCATTATAGGAAGATACGCTCCACCAGCTACACAACTTCCCATAACAGCAGCTATCTGAGTAATACCCATACTACTCATTACTGCATTATTCCTAAAGATACGCCCAAAATGTTCTTTATCTGGGAAAATTTCATCTTGCATAGGTAAAAATACACCTGCACTATCTACAAGATATATAATAGGTAGTTTGTTTTCTATAGCAATTTCTTGCGCTCTAAGGTTCTTTTTACCTGTAATAGGAAACCAAGCACCTGCCTTAACAGTTGCATCATTAGCTACAACAATACATTGTTTTCCTTTTATATACCCAACCTTTACAACGACGCCTCCGGAAGGGCAACCACCATATTCAGTATACATGTCTTCACCGGCAAAAGCGCCAATTTCGATAGATTTAGATTTAGCGTCTAATAAATAATCTATGCGTTCTCTCGAGGTCATCTTACCTTTACTATGATGCTTTTCTATACTTTTTTCGCCGCCACCAAGTTTTACTTTAGCAAGTCGTTTTTTTAATTCTGAAAGTTGAAGTTTATTGTAATCTTCGTTCTTGTTGAATTTTATATCCATTTATATAAATATGTAGTTGTACTTATTTTAGGTATTCTTAATTTTATATGTCACGAATTTACAAAACAATAATGTTTTATCTCAAATATTAAACTTTCTTAAATAAAGGTTAATTTTATTTCCTTGGAATTATTTTCCTTGGAAAATAAAATTATTATTTCTAAATTTGTACTATCAAATACAAACAGAATGAAAAAAATATTAGCATTTGCAGGTAGTAACAGTAGAACATCAATAAATAAACAGTTAGCTAAATATGCATCATCTTTATTAAAAGATGTAGATGTTAACTTAATTGATTTAAATGATTTTAAAGCACCATTATTTGGTGTAGATCTTGAAAACGAATTAGATGAAGCACCAGAAAGTGCACATAGATTACTTAATCTAATTAAAGAATCAGATGGTATTGTGCTTTCTTTGGCAGAACACAATGGTGTTTATTCTACAGTATTTAAAAATCTTTTTGACTGGATGACAAGAATTGAAGGTAATTTTCTTTTCAAAAAGCCAATGTTGTTAATGGCTACTTCACCAGGTGCAAGAGGTGGGCAAACCGTTTTAACTATTGCAGAGGCAAGATTTCCTTGGCACGATGGAAATATAGTAGCTACGTATTCACTACCATCATTTGATGCAAATTTTGAAAATGGTAAAATTACCAATGAAGAATTAAATAAAGAGCTTTTAGAACAGGTAGAAAAATTACAAAAAGCATTGTAAAATGGGAGATATAGCAAAAGATGTTAATTCAAAATTTAAGGATAATAAAACCAAAGCCTTAATAAATATTTTGTACACAGCTAATTGGATTACAGCAAAACAAAATACATTTTTTGCAGGATTTGGAATTTCTCCTCAACAATACAATATTCTTAGAATTCTGCGAGGGGCAAATAAACCGTTGTCTATGCAAATTGTAAAGGATAGAATGATAGAACGAGCACCCAATGCTACCAGACTTACCGATAAGTTATGTGCTAAGGCGCTTATAGAACGTATAGCTTCAAAAAATGATAGACGTGTAGTAAATATTCAAATTACTAGAAAAGGATTAGAATTATTAGAAGAAATTTCAGATGATTTTAATGAAGATTGGCTGGGTGCTATCACGGAAGATGAAGCCGCTCAATTGAGTGATTTACTAGATAAATTAAGATAATTAAATTAAGAAAGGAAAAGAAAAATGAAAACAATAATTCACAAAGCAGAAGACAGAGGATTTGCAAATCACGGATGGTTACAAGCTAATCATTCCTTTAGTTTTGCAAGTTGGTATAACCCTGAAAAAGTTCATTTTGGTGCATTAAGAGTTCTAAATGACGATATTATTGCACCAAAAATGGGATTTGGCACACATCCACACGATAATATGGAAATTATAACCATTCCATTAAAAGGTGTGTTAAAACATAGAGACAACATGGGAGACGATTGGATACCAGTAGTTCCTGGAGAAGTGCAAGTTATGTCTGCTGGTACAGGCGTGCAGCATTCAGAAATTAATGGTTCTGTTGATGAATATTTAAGCTTATTTCAAATTTGGATAATCCCAGAGGAGCGTAGTGTAAAACCTCGATATGATCAAAAAACATTTAGTGAAGATGATAGAAAAGGAAAGCTTCAAACTCTAGTAACGTCCTTTAAAGATGAAGACGAAAGCAGTTTGAAAATTCATCAAGATGCTAAACTATCTCGCATCGATTTAAAAGAAGGTCAGTCATTTACTTATGATTTAAAAAGTAACGATCATGGAGTGTACGTTATGAATATTAGCGGTGGAGTTTCAATTTTAGATGTTAATTTAAGTACAAGAGATGCTTTGGGCATTTCCGAAACTTCTGATTTCGAAATTAATGCAACAGAAGACTCAGAACTACTATTTATAGAAGTGCCAATGATTAGTTTATAATGGTATTTAGGTTATTGAAGAAGCACCACAATTTGTGGTGCTTTTTTATTTTAAAATAACGATATTTGTTTTCAACTAACTATCTAAAATTTAGAATAAGATTATGGCGATGAATAAAAACACGGTTTTGGCTTGGGCCACAACTATTATGATTATTGTTGGATTAGGTTTAATTGCATTGGGTGCTTTTAAATATCAAGAAGTTGCAGGCTATGGTTTTGCCTCTGTAGGTGTGGGTTTCTTTGCTATTGCCTGGGTGTTTAATGCATTAAAAGGAAGAGTATAATTATGAGTGACGATAAGCAAATAATATTTTCAATGTCTGGTGTTACAAAGACGTTTCAGTCTGCAAACACACCAGTTTTAAAAAATATATACCTAAGTTTTTTCTATGGTGCCAAAATCGGTATCCTAGGTCTTAACGGTTCTGGTAAATCTACCTTATTAAAAATTATTGCTGGAGTAGATAAAAATTACCAAGGCGATGTGGTTTTTAAGCAAGGTTATACTGTAGGTTACCTTGAACAAGAGCCACAATTAGATGATGAAAAAACCGTAATGGAAGTTGTTAAGGAAGGAGCAGCAGAAGTTGTAGCTATACTTGATGAATACAATAGTATTAATGATCAATTTGGTTTAGAAGAGGTTTATAGTAATCCTGATAAAATGGAAAAGCTTATGAACCGTCAGGCTGAATTACAGGATCAAATTGATGCTACTAATGCATGGGAATTAGACACCAAGCTAGAAATAGCTATGGATGCTCTGCGTACACCAGAAGGTGATAAAAAAATAGGAGTACTTTCTGGAGGTGAGCGTCGTAGAGTAGCACTTTGTCGTTTACTTTTACAAGAACCAGATGTGCTATTATTAGATGAGCCTACTAACCATTTAGATGCAGAATCTGTTCATTGGTTAGAGCATCACTTGGCGCAATATAGAGGAACTGTTATTGCTGTAACGCACGATAGGTATTTCTTAGACAATGTTGCTGGTTGGATTTTAGAACTCGATAGAGGTGAAGGTATTCCATGGAAAGGAAATTACTCTTCTTGGTTAGATCAAAAATCTAAAAGATTAGCACAAGAGAGTAAGTCAGCTTCCAAACGTCAGAAAACGTTAGAGCGTGAGTTAGAGTGGGTGCGACAAGGAGCAAAAGGTCGTCAAACAAAGCAAAAAGCACGTTTGAAGAATTATGATAAGCTTATGAGTCAAGATCAAAAACAACTTGATGAAAAGCTAGAAATTTATATACCAAATGGACCACGTTTGGGAACCAATGTTATTGAAGCTGTCGGTGTAAGCAAAGCTTATGGAGATAAGTTGTTATATGAAGATTTAAACTTTAACCTACCACAAGCAGGTATTGTTGGTGTTATTGGGCCAAATGGTGCTGGTAAAACCACTATTTTTAGAATGATAATGGGAGAAGAAACTCCAGATAAAGGTGAATTTAAGGTAGGCGATACTGCAAAAATCGCTTACGTAGATCAGAGTCATTCTAACATAGATCCAGAAAAAACAATTTGGCAAAACTTTAGTGATGAGCAAGAGTTGGTAATGATGGGTGGACGTCAAGTAAACTCTAGAGCTTATTTAAGTCGTTTTAACTTCTCAGGAAGTGAACAAAACAAAAAAGTTAAGTTACTTTCTGGAGGTGAAAGAAACCGACTTCATTTAGCAATGACATTAAAAGAGGAAGGTAATGTTTTACTTTTAGATGAGCCTACTAATGACCTTGATGTTAATACATTACGTGCACTTGAAGAAGGTTTAGAAAACTTTGCGGGTTGTGCAGTAGTTATTAGTCACGATAGATGGTTCTTAGATCGTATATGTACGCATATTTTAGCCTTTGAAGGAGATTCTCAAGTCTATTTCTTTGAGGGAGGATTCAGTGATTATGAAGAAAATAAGAAGAAGCGTCTTGGTGGTGATTTAATGCCAAAACGTATAAAGTATAAGAAATTGGTTAGATAATATAATTAAAAAATCTATCTATTAAACGATAAAAGCCTGTAGTAATACAGGCTTTTATCGTTTATTCATAAAGGTGACCGTTACTTAGTTTAAAATCACTCTCCGTTTCGTTATTTTTTGAAAGTTCTTTGAAATTAGCATCAAATGTTTTCAATTCTCTCTTAATAGAAGATTCATGCTCGTATATATATAGTGACGATTTAGAATATATAATAGCAATAGCTAATATGGTAAGAAATATAAAGAAAAATATTAGCCACATACCTTTTTAGTTATCACCATAGAGATGCCCACCTGTAAAATCTTTGTAAGACTCATCTACATCTTTAAATGCATTAGTTTCCATTAATTTCTTATTCTCCGCTTTCAATTTATACATTTTAATAATTGCTATTGTTATGAAAACTAAGAATATAGATGCAACAGCAATAAGTATCATTGTAAGCTGTGTTGTTGTAACTAATAAAGCTTTGGAAATCAATGTGTTAAGCATGGTTAATAAATTAGATTTGGGTTCTATGATGCTAATATAGAAAAAAATCTAATCATAAATGGTTAATTATAAATAATTTACACTAAATTTTTAAACATTTTTATCGATTAAGTGTGTTGTTGTTTCGATAAAACGCAATGTTTTAGGGCGTTACGAGAGGTTTCTTTTATGTTAATAAATTGAAAATTTAACATTAAAATTTTAATACCATTTTAAAAGTTTAACTTCGATGGATTCATTTGCTTTATTCACTGTGCTCTTAAATAAATTTACATCACTCAAACCTTCAGTGCCTCTGTAGTGGTATGGGTATACAATTTTAGGTTTAAAATCTAAAACAGCCTCGGCTGCTTTGTCTACAGGCATTGTGTATGGTAAATTCATACAGACAAAAGCTTTGTCTATATTTTTCAAATTTCGCATTTCAGGAATATCTTCAGTGTCACCAGAAATATAAATTCGTTCATCATTAATAGTTAGTACATAGCCATTTCCTCTTCCTTTAGGATGAAATTTCAAAGCTTCTTCTCTTAGGTTATACATAGGTATGGCTTTTATATTAATAGCATTATGTTTTAATGTTTCATCATTACTTAAGGTAATAACATTAGCACCTATTGTACTTGGTATTTTATCAGTAACTGCCTTTGGGCCAATAATCTTTATATTTTTTAGTTGCAAAGCTTCTAAAGTAGGTGTACTTAAGTGGTCTCCATGTATATCTGTAATTAATACTAAAGTTGGAGTTTTCTGATTTTTAAAAGCTTCAGATCCACCTGTAGGATCTACATAAATGACCTCTTCTTGCGTTTCTAAAATCAATGTTCCATGAGATATAGGTATAACTTTTACGTTTTCTTCAATATTGGTGTTAATTGCTGTTTCTTGTGTGTCCTTTGATGTTAGATCTTTACAATTGTTAAAAGTAGTCACTAGCGCTAAGGCAATTATAGTTTTTAAAAGTTTCATAAGAGTTGTTTTCCTATAAAGATATTCAACAAATGGCGCTAAGTAAAATTTTGTAACATTTTTATAACATTTACTACCTATAATTTGATGGTAAAGTTTTTATAGTCTTAAAAATTTACCGAAATTGTTATCCTAAAATTTGTTCAACTTAATAATACCTTACCATATGTCTGATGATTTTGATTTATTAGAAACCAATTCACAACAAAAACCAGAAAAAGTAGATGTAAACTGGGGAAAAGCCATAGACCAGATGAAATCTAAATTGGCTCAAGAAGATGATCCCGAAAGTCGTCAAAAAATCTTAAACGCAACTCTAGATAATGTTGTAGATATGGCAGAGAAAGATAGAACGACCCTTCTGGATGCCATTAAGGATTTAACAGACTATCAGGATGAAGTTGGTATTATGTTCGAAGGCTTTTCGGCTTTAAATGCTGCTGAACAAAAAATTATTGATGATGCTGTAAAACGTCTTGAGCGTGCAAAGGTTGAACTTGAAGATGCAAAAGCAAAACCAGATACATGGTGGAATAACCTTTGGGGACGAAAAAGCAAAATTAAAGATGCTGAGCAAGAGTTACAAAATGCTCAAAAAGAGCGTGATGGTGCGGATAATAAAGCCAAAGCTATGTTTCAGCAACGTATAGAAACAGCTGATGTACAGACGTTGTTAAATGAGTTGTCATTCAAAAGTCAGGCAGCAATAAAGCGTCTAAAAGATAGAGAGCTCGAAATTAAAGAGGTTGAAGAAAGTTTAAAATCTGCTATTGTAGAAGCAAGTAATAATCATACCAAAGCTTTAGAAAAAAAGAAAGAAGTAGAAACCCAACTTGAAGAACAATATGCACTGTTAAAACAAGCTAGACAAGCTCTTGAAGAAGTAGCCGACAAACAATCTACAGAGTACTCTGAAGCATTAGAAAAAGTAACAACTTTAGAGCAAAAAGTAGAAGAGTTAGAAGGTTTAAAAAATGCTTATACCACATTAGCAGCTTCAAAAGACAGTTTCGTTCACAAGCATAACTTAACAATTAAGGTGTTAACATCTTTACGTAGTAACTTACAAACGCATCGTGCGAAACTAAAATCAGATACAGACGAGCGTCTTAAATATTACGATGGCTATGTAGTAGCATTAAAAGCACGCACAGACCAAGAGTTTGCAGCTATTTTAGAGCACCTAGGTGTTAAAACCGACGAGCATATTGGTGAAACTTTAGCAGCAATGCATACAGCAAGTGCTAAAGCACGTCAAGAAATGATGGATAATATTCCAGTGCACGAAAAGGTGATGCAAGGTATTTATGGAAGTTATGCTGAAGCACTTAAAGACATTAGATCTAAAGATGCTGAAATACAGAAAAACTTTGCAGACCGTTATGGTATTGATATGAAAGAAATTTTTGACGAATACTACAGCGCAGATCCTAATGCGCCTTCAGGTGATGGTCAACCAGCAGGCGAACCAAAGCCAGAAGCTAATGAAGATGATTTACTTGGGTAAAATTGGTAATAAGTATTGATTAGCAAGTAGTTAGTTTTTACTGTATTTGTAGCTTTACACTTATCACTTAATACTTTTTACTAAAAAATGATTGTAACTCCCTTAGATTCCGCAGTATTAGATTCTAAAGAGCAGTATGTGTTCTATCACAAAATGATAGATTTTACGCTTAAAGAACTAATTACAGCAGTTCAGGCCAAGCATATATTAAGTCAACAAGAAATATTGCTGTTTAAGCAGTACACAGATTTACTATTATATTCTATTGAAGCCATGCGTGTAAAATACATGTATGACGATGAGGAAAACATGAAAGTTGATCTTACAGATTCTAGTTTTCCAAATTATTTGGAATTTAGATATCTTTTTAATGATCTGGAATTGCGTGAAGAGTTTTTAACCAAACTCACAGATATTGATATCCTAAAAGATGAATTTCTAGACACGTTGATGCGAAAGAAAGAACCAATTTCTAAACGCAAATTATTTCAGGCAGCATCAATAGTATATTATTCTTCTGCAAAGAAGGAGTATATCTTCAATCGTTTTGTACAAGGTAAGATTATAGCTGCACCTCAAGGCTCACCAGCCGAACATTTGGTAAGCTGGAGCTTTTATGACGTAACACACAACAGACCTTTTGTTTGCTACATGTATTTTAATTACGATGGAAGGGATGTTAACTCATACAAAGACGAGATTTATTCGGTTTTAAAGAATACATCAGATCGAGAGATGAATTTAGATACCATGGCTTATGCCATAGATAAGCGTTTACCAAAAGTGTTACCAAAACTTATTAAACGTATCGATTTAGGGCCAATTCATAACGTGTTTGCAAAAGATGAAAACGAAATAACACACGCCATTTTAGATGGTATTGCTAAGAAAGATATTCCGTTAGAATCATTTGTAGTTTCATTTAAAGTAGATGAACTAATATCTAAAAGTGAATTTAAAGAAGGTAGCTTTTTTAGCAAGCAAACCTTTCAGAAATGGGCAAGTCCGTTCAGACAGCGTTATGTTTTTGCACCACATAGAATTATACAATTACTATATAACAAAACACCAGAAATTATGAATAAGTTGGCAATTCCGCCAGTTCAGGTTTCTGATTTAAAAATTAAAAAATGAAACAAAAAATTAGCATCCTAATCCTAACATTTTTTAGTATATCAATCGTATTAGCACAAGATTCACCCGATGAAATTGTAGAAGCTTTTTTCAATAAATATAAAAATGAAGGTTCTACTGTAGCTATAAATTATCTGTATGATTTAAATGATTGGGTGAGTAAGTCTAGTGATGATGTTATTGCTCTCAAAAACCAAATGAATAACCTTACAGAAGATTATGTTGGTAAGTATTATGGTTATGAACATATATTAGATAAACATTTATCAGATTGCTATGAGTTAAAAAGTTTTGTTGTAAAATATGAAAGACAACCACTAAGATTTACATTTCAGTTTTATAAACCAAACGATAAATGGATGTTTCACGGGTTTAGCTTCGATACTAATCTCACTGAAGAAATAAAAGAATCAGCTAGGCTTCATAATAATAGATTGCACTAGTTCAATTTATAATTTTGAAGATGATTCATTTCTATAATAATAGTACAACTGCACACTGCAAACTGAAAACTAAACCATGCAACACAACTCAACATTTCCTATAAAGCAAAATGAACTCAATATGCTTCGAGATGAAGCAACATCTTACCTAAAGTCTATTCAGTGGGAACAAAGTCAACGTGCCAAAAATAGAGATAATGACGGTAAAGATGAATCTATTTTGTTGTATCTATCTCGTGCTAATAATGGCAGTAATGTGTCTGTAACATCAGTTTCTAAAACCATTTTAAGCTTAAAAAAGAAGTTGTTACCAGAGTCGGTTGCTATTCCGTTGTTTCTTAATCAGACGTTGTATGCTGTACAAGAAGGGATTACGCTTGGTATTTGGGTTAAGGATAGTTACTATGATGCTTCGGGTTTATCAACCTTAGCAGAAAACAAATCAGCTTTAGATAACTCAGGAAAACGTGAATACGAAAGCAAAATGCTTACAGCAACAGCTTTTATGTTGTTTGCTACTGCCTATAAAATTTTACACGATTTAAAACCGCATGCTTCGGACGATTTATCGGTAATGAAGCAGAAGTTTGCAGGTATTCCAGAAGTGTCGTTTTTATCGCCTTTAAAAGGAATTTCGTGTCAATTGTTTTATTATGATAAGTACTTAGGACATCCAGACATTATCAAAACCGACAAAGATGTTATCGATTTTACGGTTGTTTATTTTGAAGCACTTATCGATGAAATTCAGTTAAGAAAAAGCACCTTAGAATATACCGATACGATTGAAGACCGCTCGTTTAAGTTAGAAAATTCTGACTTCACGATTGATGGTTGGAACAACGTTTTTGCAGGAACAGCAGTAAGCGTTGAGTTTAATAAAATTCAGTTTGAACAAATTGTTGGTAATAAAGATGCCAAGCATTTTGCCAGACGATTAACAGAGCGATTATTAAGCTACGATTTTGAAGCAAAAAAGAATCCATTTCAAGAGCTTGGTGGTTTTATGCCAGTTTTTATGGGTTATGGAATTCCAGGTACAGGAAAAAGTATGCTTATTGCAGCTATTGCTACACGATTAAAAGAGCATAGTGAAAACTTAAATATTCCATTTTTATTTCATCCAATGCCAGATACGTTGATCTCAACATTTCAAGGTGGTTCTGCAGAGAAAATGGTAGAATGGATGAAACCTTTGCAAGACCCAACTCGTCTCATTTTTGCACCAATTGATGATGCCGAGAATAATCTACAAGAGCGTACAACGCAAGGTGTTTCGGCTGGTGTTAAGGAAGTGATTGGTGTGTTTCTAAGATATACCGAAGGTGCTTATGCTGTTAACTATGGTAACAGTTCAATAGGTTTATTTACCAACTTACCAGAAATGCTGGACAAAGCTGTGATATCGCGTGTGCAAGGTCGTTTTAAAATTGATGGAGCACGAAACGAAAAGGACTTTGTAGATCAGGATTATCTATGGTGGAAAAAGCTTGAAGATACCATGCCAGATTTCATAAACATGAGTAATCCTGGCGATTATAAGTATCTTGATGCTCAGAAAGTAGCAAAGAATCTAGGCGAAATTTTAGAAAAAATAGACAAGCCAACCGAAGAACGTGTGTTAGATACGTTCGATAAAGTGTCGAGCAAATATAAAGATGATGAGCATATGTTCTATGCGCATTTATATACTGAAATACAGAAGATATTTCCATTCTTTTCATCGCGTGATGTGCGAAATATTCAAAAAGCCGTGTCGTTACGTTTAACGGATTTTGATTTAGAAGATGATTGGTTCAATAATCCTGACGTGTATTTCAAAAAAGATTATGACACCAAATTTGGGATGCTTCAAGAATTGATGCGAGCCAATATGAAAGGACTCGATTTTAGTGATATAAGACGACAAGAAGTGGTACGTTATTTAGATAATGTAGCAACAATTGCAGATACCGACTTTAAGCGTAAAGTTGATGCTAGAATTAATCAATTAAACATAGAAACGGAAGCTAGGGAACGTTTCGGGAAGATTAATTGATTATGACCAAACGCATCAAAAATATCAACCGAACAATCCTATCAGATAAATTTTTCACCTTATCTCAGGTAAAATTCAATTATCAACTAAAAGATGGAAATTGGGTTGAAAACAAATGGGAAGTTTTAGAGCGTGGTAATGCAGCAGCAGCTTTGTTGTATAATATAGAAAAGCAAACCGTTATTTTGGTAAAGCAATTCCGTTTACCAGCTTATATGAATGGAGTGGAAGATGGCTTTTTATTAGAAGTACCTGCAGGAATGTTAGAAGATGATGATACTTCCGCAGCAGAAGCCATGAAAAGAGAACTACTAGAAGAAACAGGTTATAAAATCCCTGAACTTAAAAAGGTTTATAGCGCTTTTGCCACACCAGGTGGTAGTACAGAACGATTTTCGTGTTTTATTGGAGAATATACAGATGAAATGAAAATCAACGAAGGAGGTGGTTTGGATACAGAAAATGAAGACATAGAAATTTTAGAAATACCATTTACAAAAGCCATTGAGATGATGGCAAATGGACATATAATCGATGCAAAGACAATTATGTTATTGCAGCATGCTCAGATAAATAAACTAATTCCTGCGTAGGCAGGAATCTCTAAAAACAAAAAGATTACCGCTTAAGTTCATCTTGAGCGTAGTCGAAAGGCGGCAATAAGATGAACAAACTAAAACAAGCAAATCTATACAGAAGCGAACTTATACCAGTAAGTGGTAAACTGGTAGAGCGCTATAATAAATGTTTAAAAACACTTGGTTTTAAAGAGACCAAGCTTATTTCCTTTTCAATAGATGGAGTTGGCTGGAGTCCAGAAGTAGCAGAAGAAAAAAAGGATGTACATTATCTAAATCATGGAGATGCCAATCCGCATGGTATCATTATTTCACCTTTACAAAAAGGAAAACCAGTGTATTTACCGTTTCATTCTTTCGATAGAGATATGATGCAACACATCTTTAAGACACATGGAAGTAAAATAAATGATATTACTAGAGATTCGGCAATTTGTATCGACTTTGATCAGGATATTGATGTGTTTTATGAGCCTTTAGATATTTTAAAATACGACGATGTAAGCATTAGTTTTAGACTAATAGATAATTTAGAAGAGCGACAAAAGGAGCAGCTTCATTTAGTAGATAAGTTTAGAACAGGCAATAACTTTATTGATGAAGACATTCATAACGAATTGCTCGAATCTGCAAAGACTTACGGAGATTTACGCAATAGAGATTTAAACCTTCATGCATTGCACTATACAACAGGTTCGTTTTATACTCGTGCCTTTGGAGGTGTGTATTTGCTGCGAGATTTTATTCAAACCATTTTGGTTTTCGAAAATGAAAATTCTTATAAAGAAGCCATAAAAGATACGGTTCATGATGTGTTGATTTATCATATAAGTCAGCCAGAATTGGTCGAAAAACTGAAAAGCCATATCATCATTGAGTGCGATTTAGAATACATGGTAAAAACACCAAATTACGATCGTATTAAAAAGTTTGAATTATTCAGCAAGTTAAAAGAAACTGAGCATCCTATAAAAGAGATCTTAGATAGTAAAGCGCTTTTTAAAAGCTACTTAAATAGAATCGATATTTCAGCTCGAAAACAAGTAATGGGAGTAGAGTTGTATTTAGAAAAATTAGAGCGAAGTAATGCTTACAAAATTGAAGATATGGTAGATGAGTCTATGTATTTTGCATTACATCAACCACATTCGTCGTTATCGGCAGAGCATCGTGATTTAATTCATAAGTTATTAATAAATATTGCGCCAAAGGATGTGTTATTCTTGTATTGGTATGATAAAGAGCAGTTTTACAAGAATTATGAAACTTGGGATGCATCCTTTCAGGATTGGGTGATTGATACGATTAATAACAATATATAAGATGGAAGTTGGAAGTTGGAAGCTTGAAGCAGGAAGTATGGAGTTAAAAGCTAGAAGTAACAATTTTATATATAAATAGACTAATAGCATGAAGTTTAAATTTGAAAGCTTATTAATTTGGCAAAAGGCAATGGACTTAGGTGATAATATGGATAAGCTTACAGAGTTGTTTCCTGAAAAAGAAATTTATAATTTATCATCTCAAATACGAAGAGCTTCAGATTCAGTAGCACTGAATATTTCTGAAGGTTCAATATTGCAATCTGGTGCTGAATTCAGAAAGTTTTTAGGATATTCAATTCGTTCAATTGCAGAAGTCGTAACTTGTTTGCATAAAGCAAAACGAAGAAGTTATATTAGTCAAGAAGTTTTTGACGGATTTTATAAAGATTGTTTTGATTTAATGAATATGACGATTGCTTTTAGAAATAAAGTGAAATAATATAATAATATAGCATAAAGATAGAGCTTCAATCTTCTAACTTCTTGCTTCAAACTAAATTATAACATGGGATTAGGAATAGACATCATCATTTTCGTTTCAGCCATTTTATTTGGTATTTTTCTGTATTGGCGAGAGTCTAACGGAAATGGTGCGTATCGTTTCATTAATAAAATAATGAATAGCAAAGAGTTACAAATGAGTCCAGATAACCCAAAAGGATTTATTTATAAGCAACCGTTTATTCCAAGATTACTATTTGTAGTCATTACGATGTTAGTGGTAGGACTGATATTACAGTTTTTAACACCTATCGAAATCTTTTCAAATTACTTTGCATTATCTGGCTTTGCAACCTTTGCTACAGGAACCTTAATAGGAACATACCTTGCTAATTTTGTGATTAAAACCACAGAGGTTGTTGAAGAAAAAAGTGATTCTTTGAGTGATTTTGTAGACGATGCAATGGAAAAGGGCAAAGATCTCATCGAAGATTTAAAAAATAAGGATAATAAAGCAGTAGAAGAGGCAAAGAAAGAGATTGCAAAAGACCCAGAACCAGAAGCAGAACAAAAATCTGCACGTGACCGATTAAAAGATAAGGGTCTTATGTAAAAAAGTATGTCATCCTGAACTTGTTTCAGGATCTCAATATTAAGATTAAAAAAGAAACAAATAGATTCTGAACTTGTTTCAGAATGACAAAAACGTATCATGATAAAAAACTATTGGAATAAAGGTGCAAAACAAAAGCGAATTACTATATTTTTAGGGTTATTGCTCTTAATCCTATTGTTCTTTTTTAGAGACGATTACCAACCTGTTTTACTATTTTTTAGAAAATACATTTTTGTAATTTTGTTGAGTGTTATCATCTTAGTTTTAGGATTAAGAAAGTTCAGAAAAACAGCAAATACAGGTGGTCGATTAGGAATTTTAGGCATTTTAATTGTGTTTTTTGGGTTGTTGTATTTTCTTGGATGGAATCAAGGTCTTTACGATTACATGAAAACCTATAATGTATTCAATAGCCTCAATAAAGTTGAAATTGATGAGTTACCATTAACTCAAAACGAACGTATTCAACCGTTGCGAAACATATTCTCAATGGCTAACGAAAGTGTTGGTGAAACCAAAGATGTATCGCTACCACATTTGGTAAGAATTGGTACAGAGAATAAATGGACAATGGCCATTCAACCAAGTGAGAAATACGTTATGCAGCAAGTAACAGACAACACAGAGGAAGTTTTTGCGGTGAGTAGTACCACACCATTTCCAAGATTTTCAAACGAAAACAGAATAGATGTTACCTTTTCTATAGGTGAATCATTAAAGTTTAGTAGAAATACATACAATGCAGTTGTACAGCGATTTAATCCTTGGATGCTCTTTAATTATGAGCCAAGTGATACGTTTTACATGAAAAATGATGAAGGTGCTTGGGTACAAGTGGTAAGTTTAATTAAGTGGAAAGGCTTCTTCTTTCCATACCCAACCTTTGGAGGTGTTATGATTATTGAAAGTGGTGAGCACGATTTTAATGATTACATAGAGCGTGTAGCCATTGGAAAAGGTACTTTTGTAAGTCCGGACGAAATAAAGAATTACAAGTTTTTACAAAAGCAGAATACTCTGGCAGAAAGTGTATCGCAGTTACAAGCAGAATCTTTAAAGTTTTTAGGTGGCTTTAGTGATCCGTTACCATGGAATATGGAAACTGCAGTTAAAATTCCATTAATGCCAAAAGATCAGAATCAGCAACCTTATGTAACAGATTTTGATTTTTCAGGAAGTAACTCAGATGCTTACAGTGGCTTATATCATTGGTTTGGTTTAGAACCAGTAGGTGAGGAGCGTACCAGTTTAAACTATAGTGTGTTTGTGCCAGCAGATGGTACAGACAAGTTGTATTATTACGACCACGCTACCAAAAAACAAGGGTATGCAGGTGTTTCTGCAATGCCATTAAAGGTAAAAGAATCGCGCAAAGAATACGATTGGAATGCGAGTACACCAGTCGAATTTAGACCTTACATAAAAGATATTGCAGGTAGAAAGCGCATGTTCTTTTTAGGAACAATTTCATCAATAAGTGATACAAATTCGCAACAATTTGATGGTTCTGCAACACCAGATTTAGTTTTAATTGACAGCGAATATCGTGATGTGATTTGGATTGATGTAAAGCACCCAAGTACTTGGGACGAAACCGTTTATAACCAGTTAAATGAAGCCTGGAGATCTAGTGAAGGTATTGGATATTACTATAAAGAGCAACCAAAAGATGAAGATTTAATGCAAATGCAGATAGACTCTCTGAAAACCATTCCTCAGGTTAATGAAAATTCTGAAATGATAGATGCTTTGCAACGTCAGATTGATTCTTTGAAGGCTATAGGAAACTAAATTATGAGAATTATAGTTTTGGTTTTGATATTGGTTTTCTTGACCTCATGTACATCCGAGAAATTTCAACTTCCTGAAAATGCTGGGGCTCTGCTAACCAATAACTCTTCTAAAACTTGGAAATTAGCAAAACGCTATAATGACGGTTACCGAATGAATATGGGAGACTGCTTTTTATCCTATAGAGTCACCTATGATATCAATGGAGTAACTACAGATAATAATTCACTAAATAAGGACTGTGGTGATTCTATGGAGGCCAATTGGTCTTTCTATACTAATGATGATGGCTCTTTTATTAAAATTAAAGGCAAAAAAGTAAAAACTTTACTCAATCAAGAAAACGATTATAAGTTTTTTAAGATTTCAACACTTTCAGATACTTTGTTAATTATAAGTTTTAAACACAAACAGTTTGGAAACAAGGAACGCAGAATTGAAGATTACTTAGTTCCTGAGCATATTGAAGTTAAAAATAGAAATTATCATAATTGATTATTTTAAGTTAGACTCTTTAGATTCTCGCACTGTTTTTTATCTTTATAATTCACAATAAACCCAACCTATGAGTTCAAAATTCTACGATTTTAAAAATTTAAAAGGAGATTTAACAGGTGGCTTGGTTGCTGGTGTTGTAGCATTGCCATTAGCATTAGCATTTGGTGTGCAATCTGGTTTAGGAGCTATTGCAGGACTTTATGGTGCCATTGCTGTTGGTATTTTTGCCGCAATTTTTGGAGGTACAACAACACAAGCCAGTGGACCAACAGGTCCAATGACAGTTGTATCTGCAGCTTTGGTTGCTGCTGCTATTGAGATAACAGGTAGTTTAGAAGCTGCCATGCCAATAGTAATATTAACGTTTTTGTTGGGTGGAATTTTTCAAATTGTATTTGGACTTATAAACATTGCTGGTTATGTAAAATACTTTCCCTATCCTGTGGTTTCTGGGTTTATGAGTGGAGTAGGACTCATCATTATTATACTTCAATTGTTTCCTTTTGCAGGTTTAGGTTCAGAAAAATCGACCTGGTTGGTCATGCAAGATTTACCTAGACTGTTCTCTGATTTTAATTGGCAAGCGGTCGCTTTAGGTTCATTTACAGTTGTAGTGTATTTGGTATTTCCATACATCACTAAAGCCATTCCGAGTGCATTGGTAGCTCTAGTGTTAGCTTCTGTGGCAAGTTTCTTTTTGAAGTGGGACGTGCCAATTATAGGAGATATTCCTTCAGGTTTACCAAGCTTACAAGTATCAGGATTATTTTCTATAGATGCCAGTGCTTATGCCTTAGTGTTAGAATACGCTTTAGTCTTAGCAGTTTTAGGCTCTATTGATTCCTTATTAACTTCTGTAATTGCGGATAATATGACCAAAACCAAACACAATAGTAATAGAGAATTAATTGGTCAAGGTATCGGAAATTCTATCGCAGCAATTTTTGGAGGTATTCCAGGTGCTGGTGCAACAAAAGGAACGGTTATAAATATCAACTCTGGTGGTCGTACAAGATTGTCTGGTGCAGTGCACGGTTTGTTCTTATTAGCAGTTTTATTGGGCTTAGGGAAATTAGCAGCTTATATACCATTGTCTGTTTTAGCAGGTTTACTAATTCCTATTGCGTTTAAAATTATTGATGTTAAAGGGTTGAAGCATTTATTAGTAGTACCAAGAGCAGATGCTGTAGTTTTAATCATTGTGCTTTTAATTACAACTTTTGGAAGTTTAATACAGGCAGTAGGAATCGGTTTATTATTAGCGTCTTTATTATTTATGAAGCGTGCAAGCGATATTGGTGAAAAAGGTATGGAAGTTGGAACCATTGCTGGTTTTGCGGGGGAAAAACCATGGCAAGACGAAAAAGAGTTTTATGAAGAGTATAAAGACAAAGTTTATATAAAGCACCTTTATGGACCTTTATTTTTTGGGTTTACCTCACACTTTCAAGATGAAATAAAAAATATACCTGAGGAAGTTAAAGCGTTAATTATACGCATGGATCGTGTGCCGTATATAGATCAATCTGGTCTGTATGCTTTAGAAAATGCCGTTTTAGATTTAGAACAACGCGGTGTTCAAGTCTTGTTAACGGCTGTACAAGAACAACCCAAAGATAAACTGGTTTCTATAGATATTGTTCCAGATTTAATTTCTGAAGAACATATTTTTGAAAATATTAATGGTGCTTTTGATTATCTAAAGTCGCATTTTAAACTTTAAAATTCTAATCGCATCTTTATATCCGAACGTTCGTAAGGGCTATTAGATTCTAATTTTAGTTCTTTAAATCCATATTTTCTATAGAGATAAATTGCATTTTCTAATTTGGTATTAGAATAGAGTAGAAGGGCTTTGAGCTGTTTTGCTTTGGCAAAATCTATACAATGTTGTAATAATTTTTGGCCTATTTTGTACCCACGCATCTCAGGAGATACAGCCATTTTAGTCAGTTCTAATAAACCATTTTCTTCGGTTGGCATTAGCGCTACTGTACCGACAACAGTTTCATTTTTTAAAGCAAAGAAAATGTAACCACCCTTGTTAATAATATATTGTTCTGGTTTACTAAGTACTTCTTCATCAAAAGGCTCTACATAAAAGAAGGTCTTTAACCATTCAATATTAAGTTCATAAAAGTGCTTTGCGTGGTGTGAATTATAATCTACAATTTTAATGTCCATTAGCTCTAATAAAATCGGTGATTAGGTAAGTAATTAGTTTGCCAACTTTTGTTTCTGTTTTAGATGTAGGTGCAGCTTCACAAATGTGTAAATAACTTGCATTTTCGTGTTTTGCAAAATAATGCACAAATTGTCTGGCTTGTTTTACACTAAAACCGCTAGGTGTTGCAGCACTGCTCGGAATATTTTCTATAGCATCGCAGTCTATTTCAATTCCAAAAGGTTTAGATGCGATATGGTTGAGACCACGATCCAATTCAAGATTGTAATCTAATTCGTTTTTAACCTCAAGGGCTTCATAGGTATTGTATTTAATAGCTTTTACTTTATTTAGTGTTTTAAGAAGTTTGTCTGATGTGTAGTTTTCATGCAAACCAAAAATGAAATAATTCTTCAAAAACCCCTCAGCATAAGTATAACTAAAACCGTTTCCGCTATGTCGTCCTTCTTCTGCTCTAAAATCGGTATGTGCATCAAAGTTGATAACATTTACGGTTTCGTTTTTAGCTAATGATAGTCCTTTAATGTTTCCGTAAGCATTGTTGTGTCCGCCACCTATTATTATTGGTGTTTTTCCGGCTTTTACAATAGTAGAAACTAAATATGTCACATCTTTATCAATCTCTTCAACAAAAGATTTAGCTTTGGCAATATTCTTTTTTGATGGTTTTTCTTTCACCATCTTTCTTGCTTCACCATAATCAAGATGACCTAAAATCAAAACACGTTTAGGGTTTGTAAAGCTGTTATTTTGAATATTTAACAAAACTTTTACAGTGGCTTCCCAAGCTTTGTAAGTGCCTGTTTTTCCGTAGTTAGCATAAACTCCGATGTCTTCTGAAATTCCAAAAATAACATAGTCAACGTCCAAACTTTTAATATCATCGTATATGTTAATGAGGTTAGATATTAACTGAATATGTTCTCCAAATTTTGATTCTC
>CEVA01015763.1_pt1 | contig 30433 bp, 25 predicted proteins | sample 361521 | NCBI WGS metagenome assembly CEVA01 (sample SAMEA2622823, study PRJEB7988) | marine metagenome | isolation source: saline water (ENVO:00002010), including | reverse complement strand
GTGTTGAGTGAGCGGAAGCCGACCTTGGCGATCTTCGAAACTTCCCAGATAGCAGCGGACAAACGACGCTCCCAATTTTTGTGCGATCAAGAACATTCGTAAGAGTTGCTCACGGGGAGTTCCTGAGGTTTTTTCGAATCGGGTTGAAGTCGCACAGATAGAACCAAAACCTAATTCAATTTCGAGCCCTAGTGTATCAGCGTGAGCTTTGACGTCCTCAAGGTGGCTGTCATCTAGACTGCCAATGAATTGTGGCTCAGAAAAATGGACAACGTTGACTCCTAAGTTAGCTGAATAATCCATCAACTGGAATGCATTCCAGCTTTGTGAACGTAGGCTAAAGAGGTCGAGACCCAGTTTAGTCATATACTTAGGATTCCAGTGTCAATTATGTTTTCAATCGATCACAAGTTGGCTAGTTTTTGTTCCAGTTGATGCGCTGAAGGTAGATCGCTCGCGGCAATAAAAATCGTGTCATCGCCGGCAATAGTGCCAACGATTTCAGGGAGGTTCGCAGTGTCAAGAGCCAGGGCTACAGCATTGGCACTGCCAGGATTTGTTTTAAGAACGACTAGGTTTTGAGCCACCCGACTTTCTCGTAGAAATTCATGAAGGACGTGAGTAAGATTCGAGAGAGAGGTTGATGTTCGAACAACAGCAGCGCGTTCTTGATAACCCTCTGATGTTTTGACTATTGCAAGTTCACGTAGGTCGCGCGAGAGTGTGACCTGTGTTGTTTCAATTCCCTTTTTAGCAAGTTCGGCGGCGAGTGCTTCTTGGGTGCGAATGGTTTTCTCGCGAACGAGTTTCTGGAGCGTGAAATGACGGAGTCGTTTACTCATAGATCTGCACTCTTACGGTATATCTGCACCACGTGCACGATTCAATTCATCACGTCTGTTCATCGCGCATATTAGCTAGTCGCTCTTCAGCTTGTTCCAGAGACTTTAAGACAACACTGGGGGCAGTCCCTCCTGGAAGCTTATGGTTTTCAAGAGCTTTTTTGGCCGAAAGAAACTCTACAGCGTCTGTGCCGAATTCCGGAGCTATATACTGCAGTTGTTCGGCTGTCCAGTCCTGCGGCTGTTTCTTCACACGGAGACTCTCCAACACTAATGTCCCGACTATTTGGTGGGCACGATGAAATGGCACACCATTACGCGCCAAGACTTCAGCCAGTTCTGTTGCACAGCTCCAGCTTTCGTTCGCCGCTGTTTCCATGGCCGCAGTGTTAATTGTCGCTGTGTCTATCGACAGGCGTGTTATTTCAAGAGAGCCTGCAAGGTGGTCGGCTGCGTCGAATACTGGTATTTTGTCTTCCTGTAAATCACGATTGTAGGCCAATGGCAGCCCTTTCATTGTCATCATGAGGGCAGTGAGATTACCAACAACTGGGCCGACTTTACCACGCACCAACTCAAATGCATCGGGGTTTTTTTTCTGTGGCATCAAGCTCGATCCACTGGTAATTTTGTCGTCTAATTCGATGAAAGAGAACTCCTCGCTAGAGTAAATGATCCAATCTTCTGCAAGTCGACTTAGATGAAGCATTGTCACTGAAGCAGCGTGTAAAAAATCGATCGCGAAGTCGCGGTCGGAAATAGCATCTAAGCTGTTACGGGAGATGCTGGCGAATCCGAGCTCCTCCGCCATTTCTTGGCGATCAAATGGGAAGCCACTGCCAGCCAGGGCACCGCTACCTAGGGGTAAAACATTTGTGCGATCAAAGGCGATGCCCAAGCGTTCCCAGTCCCGTTCAAACATTTCGAAATAAGCCAGCAAGTAATGCGCCCATAAAACCGGTTGAGCTCGTCGCAGGTGGGTGTATCCAGGCAGTACCGCAGAAGGTTCCCTTCGTGCGAAGGAAAGAAGAGATTGCATTATCTCGGTCAACCGGACACGATCGTCGCGAATTTCTTCACGTAACCAGATCCGGAGATCTGTGGCCACTTGTTCATTGCGGCTTCGGCCGGTGTGGATCTTTTCAGCAAGTTCACCGACCTTTTCGGCAAGCTTACGAATCACGAAAGTATGTATATCTTCATCGTCGACGTTGTCAAAGTAGTTTGGTGCCTGTGATTCCTTGAGAATTTCGTCGCAAGCTGTCCGAATGCAGTCTCTTTCATCAGAGCTAAGAATATCGACTTTTTCGAGAGCAGATGCAAAGGCTTTTGAGCCAACGACATCGGCTTCAAGTAAGCGCTGATCGAATCCAAGAGAACTAGAAAACTGTTCAAATAGCTGATCAGAACCAGTTGCGAACCTGCCCCCCCAAAGTTTCATTGACATAAGCCGTTTATCCTAAAATCTACGAAATTAGCGTACATTTGTCGTGGCTGCTTTTACTTTGATTGGTAATCCAATTAGGTTAATAAAACCAGCTGCGTCCTTTTGGTCGTAATCTGCACCCATTGTAAAGCTAGCAACACTTTCAGAATAAAGTGAGTAAGGAGAGGTACGACTTAGCACATCAATGTGTCCTTTATGCAGCTGTAGTACCACCTCGCCAGTAACGAATTTTTGTGTTTCATTGATGAACTCGTCGAAAGCCTCACGTAATGGTGTGAACCACTGCCCGTTGTAAATCAGTTCCGCGTAGTCCAGAGAGATTTTTTGCTTATAGTGGGCGGTGGCACGATCAAGCGTAAGACTTTCTAGCTCACGATGGGCCGCCATCAGGATCGCCCCTCCAGGTGTTTCGTAACACCCCCGTGATTTCATGCCGACGAAACGATTTTCTACCAAGTCGATACGTCCGACACCGTGAGTGCTACCCAGTGCGTTTAGCTTTTCGACAATGCCTTGAGCGCTAAGTACGTCACCGTCAACCGCCACAGGTGTTCCCTGTTCAAAAGTAATGCCGACTTGAGTTGCTTCGTCAGGTGTTTTCCCCAGGCTATTGGTTATCATCCAAACTTTCTCACTTGGAGCATTAGAAGGATCCTCAAGTTCACCACCTTCATGAGAAATATGCCAAAGATTGCGGTCTCGACTGTAGATTTTCGCTTTTGATTGATCAATAGGGATGTTGTGTGCTCGTGCGTAGTCAATAGCATCCTCCCGTGATGTAATAGACCACTCCCGCCAAGGAGCGATTACGGGCAGATGTGGTGCCAGAGCCTTGTAGGTCAGTTCGAAACGAACTTGATCATTACCCTTTCCGGTGGCGCCATGTGAGAGTGCATCACAGCCAGTTTCTAATGCTACCTCCACCTGGCGTTTAGCGAGCAGAGGTCGTGCTATTGAAGTACCAAGCAAATATTTACTCTCGTAGATAGCCCCGGATCGCACCATCGGCCAGAGATAGTCGCGGACAAACTCCTCGCGCATGTCTTCTACAAAAACCTCCGAGGCTCCGCTCTTTTTGGCTTTTTCTACAATCCCGTCAAGCTCTTCTCCGCCTTGTCCAATGTCGCCGCATACTGCGACAACTTCGCAGCTGTAGTTCTCCCGGAGCCAGGGAATGATGATTGAAGTGTCTAGTCCGCCGGAATAGGCGAGAGAAACTTTCTTCGGATTCATTTTTTCATTGCCTTTCTTTAACTGTGTCTGCACCAAATTCTGTCTCAAGGCGGGAGTGTGTAGCCTATTTTTTTGCACTTTTATCGCGTGATCCGATTAACATCAACAATAGAGCTTTTTGAGCATGTAGGCGATTTTCAGCCTGATCAAATACTGCCGAATTGGACGACTCGATCACGTTGTCTGTAACTTCTTCTCCGCGTGACGCCGGCAAACAGTGCATGAAAATAGCATCGGGGTGCGCATGGGACATCAGCTCTTCCGTGACTTTGTAATCACTAAAAGCAATGCGTCGCTGCTGAGTCTCTGCTTCCCATCCCATGCTGGTCCAGATGTCTGTGTAAACGGCCACAGCATTTTCAGCCGCTTCCCTTGGGTCGTGTGTCAGAGTTATTATTGCTTCAGTTTGGGCAGCCAGGTCGCTTGCCATAGAGCTAATGTCTGAGGCGGGCTCATAGCCTGGTGGCGTAGCAATCGTGAGGGAAACTCCTAGACGTGCAGCACATAGCATTAGCGAGTGTGCAACGTTGTTTCCATCACCGATAAAAGCCATTTTCAGACCAGAAAGCGATCCGTGATACTCTTCGAGCGTCTGAAAATCTGCTATTGCTTGGCAAGGATGGTAGCGTCCACTGAGTGCATTGATTACCGGTACAGATGACCATCGGGCAAGATCGTCTAGCGTGCTTTGCTCAAAAGTTCGTGCCACTACCGCGTCCACCCAACGGTCGAGATTGCGTGCCATGTCTCGGGCGGGTTCGCGTTCACCGATGCGTCCGTCGCGGTGGTCCAGGTAAATAGAATCGCCACCAAGTTGCTTGATTGCGATCTCGAAGGTAACACGAGTACGCAAGGATGCTTTTTCGAATACCAGAGCAATATAGCGCTGCTTGAGTATTGAAGCATAATGGTTCGGCGAGGCTTTCACTTTACGCGCTAGCTTCAGAACTTCTTGCAGCTCGGTGGTTGTTAAATCGAGATCGCTCAACAAGTGTGGAGCGGCGATTTGAGGCAGTTCAGTAGATGAGATGCTAGACGAAGACATAAGAATCCCTTTATGAATAATAATTCATAAAATAGAATAATTACACATTTTCTATCAAAATGCAAGCCAGTGTTTCCAATTTTTGCCAAAATTTTACTCTGTCGGTCTTATGTGCTGACCACATTAACGTTCGTACTGCGCAGTGTGTTCGCTAAAATCGTCGAGGCAGGATTATCATTGATTTGCGAGCAGCTGCGAATTGTCGAAGTCGTAAACTAGGTTTTTGGTGTGTTTTTTCTGCAAGTTATTATCGGCGCCCTTTTAATCGGTTCCTGGATTTACTGCGTAATGACAGTTGTCGCGGTGTATCGTTATTTGAAATGTAGGTCAAGACTGTTGAGACGAGAAGATGCTGTTAGTATCCTGAAGCCTTTGTCTGGACTTGAGAAAGATCTCGAGACCAATCTACGGAGCTTTTTTCAACAGGACTACAGAGAGTTTGAGATTGTGTTTGCTGCTCGCCACTCGGATGATCCTGCACTGGGGGTTGTTCATCGGCTTAGGAAGGAATTTCCAAGCGTACAGTGCCGCGTTCTTACTACTGGTAATCCACCATACCCCAATGCCAAAGTCTACAGTCTTGACAAAATGATCAAGGCATCTCGCTACGACTTATTGGTCATGAGCGATAGTGACATCAGAGTGGGGCAAAATCTGCTCAAAACTGTTGTGGCTGAACTTCAAGATGAAAAAGTAGATCTACTAACTTGTCCCTATCGCGCAGTTCCAAGTCACAGCTTTTGGTCTCGACTTGAGGCAATAGGTCTCAATACGGAATTCCTTGCTGGACTACTCGTAGCGCGCTTGGTTGAGGGGGTTCGATTTGCTGTCGGGCCAACGATAGTGTTGCGCAAAAAACTTATCGAAGATCTCGGTGGATTTAGTAGGTTTGGCTCCTATCTCGCTGAGGATTTTGTGCTGGGGCAAGTAGCTTCTGAACGAGGGTATGGAGTGGAATTGTCCCACTATCGGGTTGACCACTACATTGCGAGCCGAACAACGAACGGAAGTGTCGCTCGGTGTTGCGGAGAGTGGGTCGACAATATGAAACATCGTTTACGATGGGCTCGTAGCACACGATGTTCACGTCGTTGGGGTTATTTAGGGCAGGCCTTTACTTATCCATTGCCGTGGGTGCTTGTGGCAGTGGTAATGCTGCCATGGGGAACGATGGAGTTGCTAGGATTCACGGCCTTATTGCGAGCTGTTGCAGCATGGGCTGTTGCTGGGGCAGTCCTACATGACTCTGTGTCGCGATGGAATTTTTGGCTAGTACCCTTGCAAGATATGATGGGCTGGATATTTTGGTTTTTCGGGTTTTTTGGAAATAGAATTGAGTGGCGAGACCGAACCTACCGTCTACTTGCAGATGGTCGCTTTGAGTTGATCGAAAAGTAGTTTTCAGGAGAAAAATAATGTGAGGGAGTTTGTTTATTTTCAGGCCTTATAAAAACTACCTATCCCGCTATCAAAAAAATATAGGTTAGTACAATGGGATCTCAATTCTACTCATCAGCTCTTGGTCTTTTGGGTGAATTTCGAGTTGAGCTTAGTGTCGCCTTGGCTCTATGTCTCGGGTTGCCTGGCGTGATAGTGGGACATACATAGATTGCAGGAAAGGAATAACTAGGATTATGTCGCAAAGTAACTTTGCAGTTGCCGGATTAGGCGTGATGGGTCGGATGGTTGCTCTCAATATTGAGCGGAACGGTTTTCCAGTGATCGCCTACAACCGCGGAGAGGAAAACGCAGATCGAATGCGTGAGGTTTCCAAAGGCAAGAACGTAACAGTCACTCGCTCACTTCAAGAGATGGCTGATCAACTTGATCGACCGCGGCGAGTACTGATCATGGCTACAGCTGGCCCTGGGACTGATCAGGTCATTGAAGAATTGCGTAAGGTCTTCGATCCAGGTGACATTATCATCGATGGTGGTAACTCTCACTTCCCTGACACCAATCGCCGACAAGCCGAACTTGATTCCAGCGGTATTCACTTTATTGGGTGCGGTATTTCGGGTGGTGAACAGGGTGCACTATGGGGCCCAAGCATCATGCCCGGAGGTCACAAAGAGGGTTACGATCATATTGCTCCGGTACTGATGAAAATTGCGGCACAGACTGACGATGGTCCGTGTGTCACCCATGTTGGCGAAGGGTCGGCAGGACACTACGTCAAAATGGTTCACAACGGTATCGAATACGGAATCATGCAGATCATCTGTGAGATTTATGATGTTTTACGAAAATCTGTCGGTATGTCTACTGTCGATATCCAGAGGGTGTTTGCCGAGTGGTGTGAAAGTGATATCAGTGGTTTTTTAGTTGAAATTACAGCTGATTGTTTGGCTAAGCAAGATGAATTAACCGACAAACCTTTAGTCGAACTTATTCTTGACACGGCAGGCCAAAAGGGAACAGGAAAGTGGACAGCACAAAGTGCACTTGATCTAGGAGTTCCAATTCCAACACTGAACATGGCAGTTGAAGCACGTATTCTGTCAGGGTTGAAACCTCGACGAGTTCAAGCTTCTGGGATTTTTTCGAATTCCGACGGGCAGTATTCCGGTGATCGTGGAGAACTACTCACATCCATGTATAGTGCTTTCTACTTATCAAAAATGGCTTGCTATGCCCAAGGAATGGCGCTCATACGTGAAGCTTCTAGTGAGTTTGATTATGGGGTTAATCTAGCAGAAACCGCTCGCATCTGGAAGGGAGGCTGTATTATTCGTTCTAAATTGCTTGATCCAATCAAAAGGGCCTATTTGGCGGATCCTGAACTGGATAACCTTCTTACGCACAAGTCCTTTTATGAAATGACTCGCCGTCGACTTACGGACTTGCGAAAGGTTGTTATGTTGGCAACAGAAACTGGTGTTCCTGCTACGTGTTTAGGGGCAACACTTAGTTATGTGGATAGCTACCGCAGCGAATTTTTACCAGCTAATCTTTTGCAAGCTTTGCGAGACAACTTTGGCGCACATACATACAAGCGTTTAGATAGGGAAGGGATCTTTCACACAGATTGGACGAAGTAGTACACGCTTAGAGATTAGAGGTGGTCCGAGAACTGGCGAAACGGTTTTTGGCAAACTCTCACATGATCCATCTATGGTGATATTACGCTTACTCAAACACTAAGTCTACGACTGAGCCCTGCGCGGCCGTTTGTATAGGTTTTACACTATGCAGTTGTGACACCTCGTAATAGAGTTCGAGATTTAATTGAATATCTTGCTGTCCGTATGGTCCTCAAGATGCTGGAACTGTTGCCACCAGTGTCAGCCAAAGCTTTGGCTGGCAAGGTAGCCACTCTAGCGAGCCTCTTCACGCCTCGATGGAGGCATGTTGCATACCATAACCTAGATATTGCTCTACCAAAAACTAACCCTGCCACTCGACGACAGATTGTCAACGGGGTTTATCAGAATTTGGGCCGCATTCTATTTACATTGAGTCAAACACCCCGACTCAACACCGAAAATATTCATGACTGGGTTGAGTATGAGGGGTATGACCATTTTCAACGAGCTCTTCAGCGTGGTAAGGGTGTACTTTTCATGACGGGTCATTTGGGTAATTGGGAACTAAGCGCTACAGCACAATCTTTACTACACCATCCGATGCATGTGATCGTTCGGAGTTTTGATAATCCCTTAATTGACAAGCTGATAGATGGTTACCGTACCTTTCATGGAAACCGAACGATCCACAAACAGCATTACGGAAGGTCGCTTTTGCGAGCCTTGAGGAACAATGAGGCGGTTGGTGTTTTGGTCGACCAAAACACTACAGAACGCGACGCTATCTTTGTTAACTTTTTCGGTGTCAGAGCATCTTCTACGACTGGTATTACCAAAGTTGCTATGAAAACGGGAGCAGCTGTTATTCCAGGTTTTGCTCTCTGGGATGACCGAAAAGGTCATTATTTACTCAAATTCTATCCGCCACTTGAGTTGGCTCAGACTGGAAACTTTGAGGAAGATTTGGAAGTCAACACACAACTCTGTCAGGCCACAATAGAAGAGGTAGTGCGCAATCACCCCGATCAGTGGCTATGGATCCATCGCCGCTGGAAACGTAGGCCGGAAGGGCAGGCAGAACTTTACTTCTAAATAGTATCGGCAATATCGACTTATAGTTATACTTGGGGGGAGCCTGGGGTGGCTTGTCTGTTACAGGATCGGTATCAGGTGTGACCGGAAAACATAGACATCATTGGACAACCTCACTTCTTGTTTTGCCTGCGGTGTGGTTCTCTGTCATATCGACTGTGGCGATGCCCGTGTCGCAGCAGCACGAGATGGAGACTGAGCTCTTCTCTGACCGCCGCGCAAATGCTTATTACCATTTTTCTCTTGGCTATCTCTATGAGCAACTTGCGCTTGAACACATGAACCGCGAGTATTTGTCGCGTGCGGTGGCAGAGTATAGAGCAGCAATCCTGGCCGATCCAGATTCAGGATTTTTACGGCGACAACTTATTCAGTTATTCGCTAGAGCCAATCAGCTCGAGGATGCCATTGCCGAGGCGGACGAGTTGCTGGATAAAAATCCTGAGGATGTGGAGCTGCTCAGGCTGATGGGGCAGATCTATAGCCGCTATGCCTTTAGTAAGCGCGGCAACACTGATAATGCGCTTTTAAAAAAAGCCGTTGCCGTCTTTGAGCGACTACAGCAAGTGGACTCGAGTGACACGAAATCATTGCTGCAGTTATCAAATCTCTACCGTGCATTGAAGGAGAACGACAAAGCTGCTGCAATTCTGAGGAAATTACTCGATGAAGAGCCAGACTCAACGGATGCTTTGGCCGGGTTAGCTTTCCTTCAGCTAGACTCGGGAGATTATGTAAGCGCCATTGAGGCGTTGGAAAAAATAAAGACTTCTGGAGTCGCAGATCGCAATCATCTAACTGCCCTAGCGAGTGCTTACGAGAGGATGGGGCTATACAAGGAAGCGACGACAGTTTACCAAGAGTTGCTAGACAACTTTAGCCGTGGTGGAAACCCGGTGGCCATCCGCCAAGGGCTGGCTCACAATCTTGTGCTTTCCGGTCAGTACAAAAAAGCTCTCAAGCAGTACGAGATTTTGGTTGAGATAGAACATCGTAACCCAGAGAATCATTTGCGCCTTTCTCAGCTTTACCGTGAGCAACGGCGGTTCGACGAAGCTCGCCAGAGCCTTCAGAAAGCACAAAAGTTAGCTCCTAGCTCGCCAGAAATCCAGTACAACCTAGTGCAGCTTCTTCAGGCAGAGGGTGCAACTGGCAAAGCAATTGAGGCTATGGAAGGGCTTTTAGAGGCAACCAGCAAGGAAAAATACTCCTCCCGTGAGATTCAGGCACGTACGATGTTTCTCGAGCAACTAGGCACATTGCATCGTTCCTTTGAGAACATTACTAAGGCAGAAGAAGCCTTTCGCACAATGGCTGAGATTAGCCCAGAAACAAGGCCACGAGCCTTACTTCAGATTGTTGATAATTGGCGCACCGCGAGACAGTACATGAAAGCTCTACAGAGTCTAAAAGAGGCCCGCGAAGAATTTCCCGACGATAGATCGCTGGCCATGTTACAGGCTACTGTGTTTGCAGAGACGGGTAATGCTGATGAAGGCGCCAAAGTTTTAAAGGGTTTGCTAAACGAGGGACCGCTTGATTACCAGACTTATCTATCGTTAGCACATGTTTACGAGAAAGGTAAGAAGTTTGATGATGCCATATTAGCGGTTCAGGCGGCCAAAGGTTTAGCCAGCACAGATCGTCAAAAGAGAGCCGTTCTATTTACTCACGGATCTGTCTTAGAGCGCGCTAAACGTTTTGACGAGGCTGAAGAAAAATTTCGCGAACTGCTAACTGAGGATCCCGATAATGCTTCAGCATTGAATTATTTGGGTTATATGTTAGCTGATCGTAACGTTAAACTTCGTGACGCCCACGAGATGATTCAGAAGGCTCTCGATCTTGATCCCCACAATGGCGCCTATCTCGATAGCCTTGGTTGGGTCTACTACCGACAGAATAAGTTCGAGTTAGCTGAGCGTTATTTGAGGCGGTCTCTTCAACAACATAAGCGTGATCCAATTGTCTTGTCTCATCTCGGAGACGTCTATTTCAAACTCCAACAAATCGAACTTGCGGGACAGCACTGGAAACGCTCTATTGAAGAATGGGAACGCAGTGCTCCTTCGGACCGTGATCATGTGGCAATTGCTGAATTGCGCAGGAAGCTTTCAAATGTCATGATGCAATCTTCTCCTGGCTCTGACAGGGAAAAAGAAAGCCCCCTAAAATAGATTTCTCCGGGAAAACAAAAGAGCTTTTCCTGCACTATTGCTTGTACTACACAATGACAGTAAATGAAGCTTCGTTTCGTTCGACTGGACGATAGAGAGTATCTCGCTCAACTGGTTCACGGCCGCTATCGCGGATCAATCTTAGTAGGTCCTCACGTCTCAGTGATTGCGATGTCTTAGCGCCAGCATCGTGGTATATTTTTTCCTCAACGATCGTACCATCCAGGTCATCCGCACCAAAACGTTGTGCTATCTGGGCGACCTTCTCTGTCATCATTACCCAATAGGCTTTCACATGAGGAAAATTGTCTAGCAGTAGTCGAGCCACAGCAATGTTTTTGATGTCATCAACCCCACCTGTTGTGGAAAGATGTTGCATGGGTGTGTTTTCGGGATGAAAAGCCAGAGGGATGTATGTTTGAAAACCACCGGTTTCATCTTGGAGGGTGCGCAATTTAAGCAAATGGTCAACACGATCTTCGTTGGTTTCTATGTGACCGTAGAGCATCGTTGCATTTGATTTCAAACCGAGCTGGTGAGCCGTTCTGGCCGTGTCGATCCATTCATTCCCGTTGATCTTGTGATCGCAAATTACTCGTCGAACACGTTCCTGGAAAATTTCTGCGCCACCGCCAGGTAGCGACTGCACTCCCGCGTCCTTCAAGCGCTGCAAAGTCTCTTTGATAGAAATTTTAGCTCGTCTTGCTAGGTATCCAACTTCCACCATAGTGAAGGCTTTCAGGTGGACTTCAGGGTATCTTTCCTTTAGTCCATTAATCATTTCGCAATACCAATCGAGACTCAATTCCGGATGAAGGCCGCCAACAATGTGAAATTCAGATACCGCTTCACTGTAACCCTCACCAGCAATTTTCCACACTTGGTCGAGTGACATAGTGTAGGCCTTGCCATCGCGTACTTGACGGCCAAAGGCACACAGTTTACAGGCGGCAACACACACGTTAGTAGGATTAATGTGACGATTAACGTTAAAGAAAGTACGGTTTCCGTTAAGGCGCTCCCGAACGATATTCGCTAAATAGCCGATCCCTAACAAGTCGTGAGAACGATATAATGCAACGCCATCCTCAAAAGACAAGCGGTCTCCACTATTCACCTTTTGAGCAACTGGCTCGAGCTTCGGATCGTCTACTTTTAGCGACATAATTCAACACGTTAACAGGAGCAAACTGCAACAAGCTGTAAGAATAGCATGATGAAAAAGGCCTACGTCGATCTCAGGCTTTGAAGTCGAGTTGCGCACGTTCCGTACCACTCAAACCTACTCAACAAAGTCGTGAATAGCCGTCGGAGATAGATGTAGAGTTAACCTAAGTAAGTCACTAGGGCAGCGTTCATCCCTATTCAGTATCCGGTGATAGCGCCACCAAAGTAGTGTCACGACGGAGGCGCAATATCGCCTCTACTACTAACCATACACTTAGGATAAAAATCGATGCCGCGACAAAAAGTAGCAAGTTCTGTCCACTAGTCCAATAGGTATTCAGCTCATAGATCATCGCACCTACTGTCACGGCTAGCATGAAAGCCATTGGGACAGCTGTACACCAATAGTTCGCACCACGCTGCCGCAAGTATATGGTAATTGCCAGCAATGTCAACCCACCCAGAATTTGGTTGGTGCTGCCGAAAAGCTTCCACATTGCCAACCCAACCGGTTGCCCTTGAATTTCGTAGAAGGCGAAGAATCCAATCAAAGTTACCGCAATTGCGGAGGCCGTATAGCGTTTGGTCAGTTGTGGTAGACGAATTGACTCCGCAATTTCCGCAATGTTGTAGCGTAAAAGTCTAGTTCCAGAATCGAGTGAAGTCAAGGCAAAGGATACGGCGACAAGTGCGATAAAGGCCTGTGCCAGTTCCATTGGGACACCCAGTGTAGTAATGAACGTCGCCGAACCATCGATGAATGCCCGCATCTTTTCCGAAAGTGAACTTGCTGCTGTCCAACTTGCATAGTGTTCACTCCAGGTTTCGGGTGAGCGAAAACCTGCGGTGCAGGCCAGTACTGCAAGTAAACCAAGCATCGATTCACCAACCATGCCTCCATAACCTATGGGCACTGCGTCGGTTTCTTTGTCTATCTGCTTGGAAGTTGTTCCCGACGAGACCAACCCATGAAACCCGGAAACTGCTCCACACGCGATAACTATGAAGACGAAAGGGAGAATTGGCGGTGCACCGACTGGTGAAGTGTTCAGTACTGGTGCCGAAAAACTGGGTTGGAGCACAAAAAAACCCAGGTATGCTGCTCCCAAACCTAAGTAGAGTAATAGTGAGTTCAAATAATCACGGGGTTGAAGTAACGACCATACTGGCAGTGTTGAGGCGGCAAAAGCGTAGACCAGTAAAATCAAAACCCAGGAGTTTTGAGTCAAGTCTGGCTTAGCAAGTTGGAGGCCGACGAAAATTGAGATCAGCATTAAAGAAAATCCTACGATTGTGGCTTTTCCGATATGCACTCCCTTCTTGTAGGTTGTCCATCCCATAACCATTGCGACACCCATCAAGAAAAACGTGGGGAAAACTGACTCAGGATAAAACTCGGCCGTAAACAGACCTGCCACGGTGCGTACGAAAACACCCATAACAAGGCAAATTAGAAACAGTATGATTAGATGAAAGATAGATTTAGCCCGCTTGCCAATAAGGTTCTCAGCGACTTTGCCAATACTGAGACCTCGGTTGCGCATTGAAACTACTAAGGCTCCGAAGTCATGAACCGCCCCAATGAACAAAGTTCCCAGCACAACCCAAAGCATTCCTGGTAGCCAACCCCAGATTACTGCGATGGCGGGGCCCAACATTGGTGCTAGTCCAGCAATAGAGGCGTAATGATGACCAAATAAGACACTTCGGCGACAAGGTACATAATCCATGCCATCATTGACATCATGTGCCGGTGTCGATTTGGAAGGGTCTAGTTTAAAAACATTACGACCTAGATAACGTGCATAGAATCGGTAAACGACTATGTAGAGGAGGAAACAGCCGGCAGCGGCAATAACTGGTTGCATAAAAGACTCCGTGGGTTTCTTGTCCACTTATTTTCGGGTGAGCCGAAATAAGCCAAAACCTCTCATATGATAAATCAACACGTAACACGAATAGGTTACTACCGAGTAAATTTTAATTGCCGTGATATCTTAAGAGAAAGAACACTGCTGGCCGGTCGTCCAATGGCAGGACACGGGCCTTTGGAGCCTGGAATGGAGGTTCGAGTCCTCCCCGGCCAGCCAATTCTTAAATCAATGACACGTCCAGAACGTCTTTGATTTGTCTTCAGATGCCCTCATGAGTGTCTAAAATTTATGGACTGTCAGAACAGTGCCGAATCCATAGAACGTTCGATCTTTGACCGGGTGAGCACGCTAGCACTGGGCATCATAATAACTGTCATTCCAGCAGGGGCACTGAGTGTTCAGGTGTCGGAGAAAACCCCTGGCAAGCCCCAAGCTGTTGGCCCTAGTTTGGAAGTCGGGGAAGTAATCCCTTCTTTTAACCTCCGCGACCAAAACGGCGATCGACAGACGTTTGAAAGTTTGCGTGGGTCGAAAGGTTTACTCCTCCTTGTCCATCGCTCAGCCGATTGGTGACCCTGGTGTAAGAGCCAACTTGTACAGTTGGAACGCAAACGTAAAAGTTTTGAGCAAGATGGCATCAACGTCGCGGCTCTAAGTTACGACAGCGTCGAAACTTTGAAACATTTCAGCAAGCGACGAGGTATCGGATTTACATTAATCTCTGATCCAGGTTCGGTACTGATTCGCAAACTTGGCATTCTCAACCGATCGGTTCCGCAGAGGCATGTATTTTTTGGTATTCCTTACCCTGGTCAGTACCTCTTTAGTGAAAAGGGTGTTGCAAAAGCTAAATTCTTCGAACAAAACTATCGTGATCGTTTTACCGCGGGGTCGGTCATGGTACGTCAACTGGGGGTTGATCTAGGTGTACGTCGTACTGAAATCGAAACAGACCACCTCAAGGTTTCGTTGTGGGCAAGTGACCAAGTTTTAGTTGGAGGTAACCGCATTACTCTTGTGCTTGACATAAATATCAAAGATCGCATGCATGTATATGCTCCCGAAGTTGAAGGCTACATTCCGATCAAATGGGAATTAGAAAAGGTTGCTGGTGTGTCGAATTACACCACGATCTACCCGCAGCCCGAGATGTTACATTTACCCGTGATTGAAGAGATCGTTCCGGTTTACCAAAATTCAATACGTCTACTTACAGATATCAAGGTTGGACAGAAAAAGCAGCTTGAGCACCTGTTGAGCGATATGGGCAAACTTATCATTCGTGGCCGTCTTCGTTACCAAGCTTGCGACGACAAAATCTGCTATTTGCCTCAAGAAATTCCACTCGAGTGGATCTTTACCCTGGATGACTTGGATCGCACTAGGGTTCCCGAGAATCTGCGTCGCAAACACTCGACTTCCCAGCAGTAAGAGCAACCCAAACACTCGGGTTCGCAGGAAATGCGTCTAAGTAAAACGCAATAGCGACCCTTCGGCGAAACGGAAGTGTGCATGGCAGACTTAAGGACGCCATTTATCTCAACGGTATCGCTAGAATACAGGTGCTGCGAAAACTATCGCTATTGCAGAATTGATGGCTCTTTGCAAGAGCCAAGTTTGATATCTGACAATGCCGTCCGGAGGAAAATCTATGAAGACTCCTAGAATGAGAACCACCAGCAGGTTGCTCCAACGACGTCGTTTTGTTCAACTTGCCGGTCTAGCTTGGTTACCCTCGTCAACCAAGCTTCGTTCGGCTACGAACCGAACTGATTTGCAACTAAGCAGTAGAGGAGACGGTCCGAGAATAACGGCCATAAAAACCTATAAATTCAACGTTCCAACTGGTGCTCCAGCCACCAAAGACACTAACAGCGGTGGTCCAATGTCCAACGCCTTCAAAACCTGGCTGTTCGTAAAGATCGAAACGGACACTGGTGTTTATGGATGGGGCGAAGGGAGTATTGAGTGGTTATCGCCTGTTGTCGAGGAGACAATTCACGGGTGGACACCACTATTGATCGGCCGAAACCCACTCGATGTTAGAGCTTTATGTGGTGACATCACGGACAGACTCCCATGGAAAGGTGGCCCTGTAATAGGAACTGCTATTGCAGCTCTCAACATGGCCCTCTACGATATAGCCGGCAAGGTTTGGAAAACTCCGGTTTATCGTATCCTCGGAGGCCGTCGTCGTAATCGCATCAAAGTCTATCACGGCGGACTCAATTTTGAATCAGTTGAAAAGTCCCGTCGGTTGGCACGTGATGCAGTCGAGGCGGGGGCAATAGGCCTTAAGGGCAATCCACTCGAGTTACGTACATGGCCAATGGACCGCCGAGAACTAAAACACTGTGCTGAAATTGTTCGGGCAGTACGTGAAGAAGTAGGTCCCGATGTTGAGCTAATGCTCGACACTCATGGTAGCCCCAGTCCTGCTCTCAGTATCGCCTTTGCTGAAATGGTTGCACCCTATAGGCCCCTTTTCCTTGAAGAACCAGTTAAATTGGGATCTATCAAAGCATTACGAGAGGTTGCTTTGAAGAGTCCGGTGCCGATTGCGACAGGCGAAAAACTTTTTTCGTTCCGGGACTTTAAGGAGGTTATCGACGCTCGTGCTTGTGCCTTTTTGCAACCTGACATTAGCCACAGCTTTGGTATTACGAACTTTTTAGAGATCTCGCGTCTCGCCGAGGAAGCACAGATTTTAATGGCTCCACACAATGCCGGTGGTCCGGTCCACTTTGCCGCCTTGATGCAAGTCGACGCGGTCATACCAAATTTTCTAATACAAGAGGTTTCACTCCAATGGTTCCGTCGCTTTGGTGAATTCGTCGATCATGACTTCCTTTTGAAAGATGGTTTCGTGCAGTTAAGCGATCGTCCCGGGTTGGGTATCGAAGTCAAGGAAGATGTCATAGCTTCCATGCCCTACGATGAGAGCATGCCGTATCGCCAGTATCGCAATGCAGATGGCAGCTGGAAAGGCTGGTAAAAAACACAAAAAGATGTCGACCAGGTCGTACTATTCGTGAGATCCCAACGCTTATTTGTGTGTCTCAGTTTAAACCACGGATGATTAAGAGCGGTGGTCGCGCAAGTCTTGCCCGGTCATTTCCTTAGGAGTAGGGAGGCCCAGAAGGCCTAGAATGGTGGGAGCAATGTCGCGGAGTGACCCTCCGGTTTTCAATGGTCCCTTGAAGTCACTCACAACAATGAGTGGGACAGGAAATGTTGTGTGATAGGTGTGAGGGAGGCCCGTTTCTGGGTCGACCAATAAGTCCGCGTTACCGTGGTCGGCAGTGATTATCCAGTTACCTCCTTCTGTTCGCAAGGACTCTTCAATCTTCCCCAGGCATTCATCGACCGTTTCTATTGCCTTCACTGCAGCCGAGATGACACCTGTGTGGCCGACCATATCGCCATTAGCAAAATTGACAATAATCAGGTTGAAGTCATCTTTAATGCCTTTCATTACAACTTCACAGACTCCTGCTGCACTCATTTCGGGTTGTAGGTCATAAGTGGCAACCTTTGGAGAGGCGATCATCTCACGTTCTTCTCTTGGAAACGGCTCTTCGTTTCCACCGTTAAAGAAGTAAGTAACATGTGGATATTTCTCAGTTTCAGCCACTCGTAAATTGCGCAATCCAGCTTCGGAAATAAGTTCACCTAGTATGTGCTGTGGTTGAGACGGAGGTAGTACTACTGGGAAGCCATAGCTTCTGTCATACTCCGTCATCGTAATGTAGTGCAGATCTAAAGGTGTTATTTCTCTCGGTAGCTCTTCCATTGATGGAAAATTCAACATTAAGGAGAGCTGACGAGCACGATCTGCCCGGAAGTTGAAGAATAGAACTGCATCTCCATCTTGAATTGTTGCTACAGGCGATCCGTCATTGTCCTGTAATACCGTAGGTTCGACGAATTCGTCGGTTATCCCACGTGCATAGGAGGCACGAATAGCTTGAACTGGGTCAGTTGCTCTGATGCCTTCACCAAGCACGATAGCTTGAAAAGCGCGCAAAGTGCGCTCCCAACGTCGGTCGCGGTCCATAGCGTAGTAACGGCCGCTAATTGATGCAATCTTTCCGACTCCAATTTCACTCATTTTGGAACCGAGCTCTGATATCGAATCTACACCACTTTCTGGTGGGACATCACGACCGTCAGAAAAGGCATGGACAAATACATTTTCAACACCTTTAGATTTAGCCATTTTCAATAGGGCATATAGATGTGAGCTGTGAGAATGTACACCTCCAGCGCTGACTAAGCCAAGTAAATGCAGTCGATGGTAACGGGCGTGCTCCATGGTACGACTGAGTGCTGTATTGTCAAATAGTTCACCTGTCTCGATCAGGTTATCGATGCGAGTCACGTCCATCTTGACAATACGTCCAGCCCCGATATTTAGATGGCCAACTTCGCTGTTGCCCATCTGCCCATCTGGAAGTCCAACAAAAGGTCCATCGGTACGAATTGTTGTTGATGGAAATTCACGGCGTAGCCGGTCAAAATTGGGTGTATGGGCCAGCGCCACGGCATTGTTCAAAGGGTCCGGATTTTCTCCCCAGCCATCCATAATGGTGAGGACCAGGGGTTTGTTGTGGTTTGCCGTCATGACCTAGTGCCTTTTTATTATCTCAGGGGTTGTCCAGGGTGGCTCGTGTAATGTGGCGAAGAAGGAGAATTAGATTTTTACAGGGTATTATTAGATTGGTACATATTACTAGTTGTTCGAAGTGTTCCAATAGAAGTGGCTGCCGTCGTCAAATTTAAATAATTGACCCTGGACGAGTTTGCAATGGGTGGCTTTGTATGGTGTTTAACATGCAATCACTAAAAAGTATGAACCTTTGGTTGGATAAAAATTACAGGAGTCATATAATTTCAAATCGAGGAGAAATCAACTTTTCATGAGTAACGATCACAAACTTCGCAGTCAAGAATGGTTTGGCCGCAAAGACAAACTTGGTTTCATTCATCGTTCGTGGATGAGGGGATATCCAACGGCTGTTTTCCAGAATAAACCGGTCATAGGTATCTGTAATTCGTGGAGTGAGTTAACTCCTTGCAACTCACACTTGCGAGATGTTGCTGAGGCTGTCAAGCGTGGTGTGTGGGCAGCTGGAGGATTCCCGCTTGAATTTCCCACGATATCGTTAGGGGAACCCTACATGCGTCCCTCGTCAATGATGTTCCGCAATCTGATGGCGATGGATGTTGAAGAATCAATCCGCGCCAACCCAATTGATGGGGTGGTTTTGTTGTGTGGCTGCGACAAGACTACTCCAGCTCAGTTGATGGGGGCCGCTAGTGCTGATATACCATCTATTGTTGTTCCTGGTGGACCAATGCTACGGGGAATGTTTAAGAATAAGGAAATAGGTTCAGGTACCGATGTTTGGCACTACTGGGATGAGTTTCGTGCTGGACGGGTTAGCGAAGAAGACTGGTGTGAACTAGAGTCATGTATGAGTCGAAGTGTTGGCCATTGCATGGTGATGGGGACAGCTTCCACGATGACAAGTCTAGCTGAAGCATTAGGAATGACACTTACTGGGTGTGCCAATATTCCAGCTGCCGATTCACGTCGTAATGTAATTGCCCAAGACAGCGGTAAACGCATCGTAGAGATGGTCCACGAAGACATGCGCCCTTCTCAGATCCTCACACAGGACGCTATCGAGAATGCTATCCGTGTTGACATGGCTATTGGTGGTTCAACTAATGCGATTATCCATCTTGTTGCGATCGCTGGGCGTTTGGGTATCAAATTGCCACTATCCCTTTTCGACGAAATCTCACGCACAACTCCGATGATTACCAACGTAGTTCCATCAGGAGAGCATCTTATGGAGGATATGTTTTATGCTGGCGGCATTCCGGTTGTTATGAAACACATTGCATCTCTGTTACACGAAAATGCCGTCACGGTGACCGGCAAGACGGTGGGAGAGAATATTGCCTTGGCTGAATGTCATAACCCTTCTGTAATCAGACCGCTGGACAATCCGGTTGAGACTGAAGGTGGGACTGTGGTCCTCCATGGCAACCTTGCCCCTAACGGAGCAGTCATCAAGCAAAGCGCTGCAACAAAGCATTTACTCAACCACACTGGCCGTGCAGTCGTATTTGAAGATCATGATGATTTTATGGCTCGGCACGATGACCCGGATCTTGATATTGACGCCGATTGTGTCATGGTACTCAAGAATGGTGGCCCTATAGGTGGCCCGGGTATGCCTGAATACGGTAACCTTCCGATACCCGCTAAATTACTCAAACAGGGCGTCAAAGATATGGTGCGTATCAGCGACGCTCGTATGAGTGGTACCAGTTATGGAACGGTTGTACTTCACATTTCACCTGAAGCTGCTATTGGAGGTCCATTAGCAATTGTTCAGGACGGGGATAAGATTGAGCTCGATGTTGAGAACCGAAAAATCAACTTGTTAATTTCTGACGAGGAGCTTGAGCAAAGACTGAAAACATGGAAATCGCGACCACGTCACTATGACCGAGGATATGGTCGTCTGTATATCGAACACACTTTACAAGCAGACGAGGGATGTGATTTTGACTTTCTGCCTAGGTGGGCAGGACAAGGCGAGCTTGATCTGACTGAAGAAGAGGCAGCCAAGCGCGCCTCAGAAAATTTACCGTTAGCTTTTTGATTTACGTGCCGAGAAAACGGCATCAATTGAAGCGAAGATTCAATACTATTTGCAAGAAACGAGAGTTGCTTGCACTCATACACTTCGTATTGAGGAGGCTAAGGATTTTTGGCGGATCGTATAGCCTTCATTTTTCGGAGCAGTTGCTAGGAGTTTTCAAGACTCCCATATATAATTCCATGAAAACCTCCCCCCATTTGTTTCCTATGTCCTCTCAATGGATAAGAACGTTTTTTTTACTAATTTCGACAGCCGTTGTAGTTGTAGCAGCTCGTGCAGATCTGCTGAAACTCCAGAACGGCGACCACATTAGTGGAAAGGTTGAAAAGTTTGTTGATGGAAAATTGATTTTCAAGACGGAATGGGCCGGATCTATTCAGGTTTCTTGGAGCTCCGTCGACGTTTTGGAGTCCGATACGACCTTCTCGGTCATGACTACCGAAGGTGAGATTTATTCCGGGTCATTGCACAAGGCTAAATCATCGCTTAGTGTAACTACTGACCAGAGGACGAATACTTTGGAGGCAGCAGAGGTCGTTTCGATCTCACCGACTGGAAGGAGTATATGGGACCGCATCGACGGCACTTTCAATCTCGGTTACAGTATGGTACGTGGAAGTTCTAATACCACGCAATCTGCTCTTAGCACTAATGTTCACTATGAACAGCCGAAATATAGGATTCAAGGCAGTATCCTCTCGACTCTCAATGAACCAGAGGAAGGTCAAGCCACCAGTCGTCACACCTTAGATGCTCGCTATGATCGATTTTTGAGTAGTAGATCATTTTTGTTTATGTTGAGCGGTCTCGAACGCAACGAGCAACAACTACTCAACCTGCGTACTAAATTCGGCGGTGGGTTAGCTCGAAAATTAATTAACACTAAAAAAACAACCTTATCATTGCTGGGCGGAATCAACTTTGCCAATGAACAATACCGTTTTGGAGGTGGTAGTACATTTCCGACTACTACTCGTGGAGAAGGTCTAGCAGTCTTTGATTTCAGAACAACTAAATTGGCTGGGATCGAATTTACATTGCGCGTTGCACTCCACCCTACTTTGAGCAGTACCAATCGTTACCGAATTGAGTCTGATAGTGGTCTACGTATTCCAATCACCAAGAACTTTATGTGGGGGGTGAGTCTGTATGATCGGTTCGATTCCCGTCCACCTGTGCCAGTGCAAAGAAATGATTATGGATTACTTAGCACTCTTGGCTACAAGTTTTAGCAATCGAAGTCGACAAGTCAACCCATCACACAGATCGGATGTAAGGTAACTGCCCTATCCTGCCAAAAAGTTTTTCAGGAGTTTTTTGCCAACAGTGGTAAGTATAGACTCAGGGTGAAACTGCAAACCCTCAATAGGATATTGTTTGTGTCTAACTCCCATGATGACACCATCAGCTGTTGTAGCACTCACTTCGAGTTCAGCTGGTAAGGATTCTCTAGAAACTACCAGTGAATGGTAACGTGTAGCCGTAAAGTCTTGCTCTATATCAGAGAATATGGTTTTTTGGTCGTGGCGAATTTTGCTTATTTTGCCATGCATCAGGTACGGTGCTTGCACGATCTTACCGCCAAAAGCCCTGCCAATAGATTGATGTCCAAGACAAACGCCCAGAATTGGCACATGCTCCGCCATTCTTTTGATGAGTGCAACTGAAATGCCAGCTTCGTTGGGAGTACACGGACCTGGTGAAATTACAATGTGGTCTGGGTTGCGGTTGATGACCTGATCGATTGTAATTTGGTCGTTGCGGTAGATTTCAAGAGTCGCTCCCAGTTCACCAAGATATTGCACGAGGTTATAGGTGAAAGAGTCGTAGTTGTCTATTACGAGGACCATTAGATCTTAGCTGGTTGGGAAAAATCAGTTACTTTATGCCTTCACTATAGCGAGATGAGAAACTAAGTGATTCATGCCCGAACTCCCCGAGGTCGAAGTCATTGTTCGTGGACTGCGTCGTTGTGCTGTGGGTCGCCGTATCTCACGGGCTGAATTTCTGTGGTCCGGTTTAGTGATAGGTGACGCTCAGAGAACAGCCAATTTGCTACAGGGTCTCACTATCTGTCAGGTTCGACGTTACGGTAAGTACATCTTAATTGATGTCGAAGAGAGACGCCAGAGGTACTATCTTACTATCCATCTAAGAATGACAGGCAATTTCATTGTTAATGGAAAACCTGGACCCTACACGCGTGCAATTCTAGATCTTGAGGATGGTTCAACACTTGTCTATCACGATATTAGAAAGTTTGGACGATGGCAGCTTTCTGACAAGCTGCCTGCGCGTTTATCAGAGCTAGGGCCGGAACCTCTTGAGATTTCTGAAGACGAGTTCTTTAATTTGTTGAGTGTTCGTCGAGGCATGATAAAAGCACTGTTGCTCAATCAAGAATTTGTACGCGGACTTGGAAACATATACGCGGATGAGGCTCTATTTCGCGCCCGTGTTCACCCCAGAACGGATAGCTCAAGGATTGGGCCAAAGCGAGCCAGGAGACTACATCGATCGATCAACGAAGTTCTCCTCGACGCGATCGAGGCAGGAGGGTCAACAGTCAACAATTATGTTAGCAGTGATGGCATGCAGGGGTACTTCCAGTTACAGGTGCTTGTATATGGGAAAACTGGTAAACCTTGTCAGGTATGTGGAACTTCGATCCGACGTATTATTATCTCGAGCCGAAGTACGCACTTCTGCTCCAAATGTCAGAGGAAATAAGCTAACAGTATGCCACGAGAGTTCAGGAGTCCCGTTCTTTTTCGTGCAGATCACCCAACTCACCACTATGCAGACACGCTTGGTCTTTACAGCTTCAAGCCCGGTGTGAGTTTAGTTTAGGCTGCCACAGGGAATTGAGCCACCTCCGGCTTGGCATACGCCGTTGGCTCGACTGGCGCAAGCCCCCAGAGAAGTTTCACTAGAAGTCTGCGCAGCAAAACTTGAGAAAAGTTTTTCGACCGCATCACTACTACAGTTAGAACACCTTGCGGGTGTAACCTTCTCCTGAGAGCTGAGCACCAGAGTTTCGAAATCGGTTCCGCAGTCGGTGCAGTGGTATTCAAATATAGGCACGGCCAACTCCATTGTAGCTGCGATATGAGAGTGAGGCAATGCTCGAGCTCAACCGAGCTGCAGGTCCTGCCAGATCTTGTCTACTCGCCGTTTGACATCCTCATCCATTTTGATGACGTCGGGCCAGGGGCGGACGAAACCTTCTTCGGGCCATTTACGGGTAGCATCGATACCCATTTTCGAACCATAGTTTGGTAAGCGGCTAGAATGATCGAGTTGATCGATTGGCCCCATGACGAATTGTATATCCCGTTCGGGGTCAATATTGTTGAGAGCTTTCCAGGCGACTTCGCTGAGATTCTGGACGTTGACGTCTTCATCGACCACAACAATACATTTTGTGAACATCGCTTGTCCCAATCCCCAGACTGTGTTCATGACTTTGCGTGCTTGTAATGGATAGGATTTACGAATCGACATTATCATCATATTGTGAAAGATGCCTTCTGCAGGCATGTTGACATCAATCAACTCTGGGATCTGTAGTTTCATTAGAGGGAGAAAAACTCGTTCAATAGTTTTCCCCATGTAATAGTCTTCCATTGGAGGCGGGCCGACTATCGTCGTTGCGTAGATTGGTTTTTTGCGTTGCGTAATACAAGTGACATGGAAAACGGGGAAATCATCCTCAAGTGAGTAGAAACCCGTGTGATCACCAAAAGGTCCTTCGGTGCGCAGTTCGCCGAGGGTGACGTACCCTTCTAGGACAATCTCTGCGTTGGCGGGCACTTCGAGATCGACCGTTTCGCACTTAACTAGTTCTACTGGTTTGTTACGTAGGAATCCGGCAAAAAGCATCTCATCGAGATCGGGTGGCAACGGTAAAATTGCGGACAATATTGTGGCGGGATCGGCGCCGATAGCGACGGCAATCTCCATACGTTCTTGTTTATTTTCCTTGAGAAGGCGACGATAGTGCTCGGCACCCTGCTTATGAGTTTGCCAATGCATACCAGTCGTGCATTCGTCATAGACCTGCATACGATACATGCCAACGTTGCGTTTTCCTGTCTCCGGATTTTTTGAAAAGACCAGTGGGAGTGTGATAAAACGTCCACCATCTTGTGGCCAACACTGCAAAATTGGATAGTCAAAAAGAGAAAATTCATCGTGTTTGATCACATCCTTAACAGCGCCAGTGGTGACTTCTCGTGGAAAAAAAGATCCCATTTCAGCTAGTTTTGGTAGCATCTTGAGCTTGCCGATGAGGCCCTGCGGAGTTTTCATTTCTAAGTATTCAGAAATCCGAGCAGCAATTGAATCGAGAGAGTCTACATTAAGAGCTAGCTCCATTTTGCGCATCCCAGCAAATGCGTTGATGAGTACAGGGATGTCAGAACCAGTGGGGTTTTCAAAAAGGAGTGCTGGGCCGCTATTCTTTACTGCACGATCGGCTAGCTCGGTAATTTCAAGCACTGGATCGACCGTGGCAGAGATACGTTTTAGCTCGCCATTTTCTTCAAGTACTGTGATAAATTCGCGGAGATCTGTATAAGCCATAAAGGTATTCCTGTCGGTTTCTATTTCTCGTGGTTTTTTAAGTGATGTAACAATCTAGTTTGTGATGTCTTCGAATTTCGGACTATAACCTTCTGATTCTAGGGAAAATTGATGCATTCTTGTTGGACTCCGTCACTATAATTTTTGGATATCAACCTCCGACACGACACTCAAAGTAAAGTTAGCATCAGAGAAACTGGGTTGATCAAAGTGTCAAGTAAAACAGCGAGCTCGCTATAATAACCGTCATGCAGCTGCAGAAATTAGTTCGTATCCGACAGAATTTTCCTGATAGAGCATTACCTGACGTGTCAGCAGCAGTGCGTGCACAGATGGAAAGTGCCGATTGGGCTCTTGCAGTCAAGCCTGGCAGCCGTATTGCTGTTGGTGTTGGTAGCCGTGGAATCACAAATATAGATGTGATTACCAAATCGGTGGTCGAATTTTGGAAGTCACGGAATGTGCAGCCTTTTTTGATTCCGGTAATGGGCAGTCATGGTTCTGCTTCGGCTGAGGGTCAAGCCAGTGTGCTTGCACACTATGGCATTACCGAAGAGACGATGGGAGCGCCTGTGGTTAGTTCACTTGACGTTGTTCCAATTGGTACCACCCCTACTGGCATTGAAGTAGTTATGGATCGCCAAGCACATGAGGCAGACGGGACTATGTTGCTGAGTCGTGTGAAGTGGCACACTGATTTTGATGGCAAGCTCGAGAGTGGCATTCATAAGATGATGGCGATTGGGTTGGGGAAATGGGCAGGTGCAAAACGCTATCACACTTTCGGGCTTGAGTATGGACTTGAAGAGGTCATTCGTAGTGCAGGGAAGGTCATGCTTAATACGGGCAAGATGTTAGGAGGAATGGCGATCCTTGAGGATGCTTACCACAGTACCGCCGAAGTTGCCGCTGTAGGGGCCGCGGAGATGGTGGAGAGGGAAGAAGAATTACTCGCCAAAGTGAAGTCCTGGAAACCAAACATACCCGTTCAGAAAGTAGATTTATTGCTTGTCGATGAAATTGGCAAGAACTTTAGCGGGGCAGGCATGGACACCAAAATCGTCAACCGGAGTGGGCGTAACGGCCCAAATACTTGGCCTGACGTACCCAAAATTTCCCGCATCATTGTTCGTGATCTCTCTCCACTTAGCTACGGCAACGCGATTGGTATAGGGCTGGCTGATGCTATCACAGATAGATTGTTTAAGAAGGTTGACTTTGAAGCCATGTACGTCAATAGTTTGACAGCATCTAGTCCGGCAGCGTCTTTCACGCCGATGCATTTTGCGAGTGATCGTCTCTGTATCGAAAAAATAGCACCGACTTGCGGCAAGCTTGATTTGAGGGATGTCACGATTGCTTGGATTCGCAACTCCATGGATATCGGGGAATTGATGGTCAGCGAAGGGTTGATTGACGAGGTGTCTACTGACTCCCAGATTGAGATCATAAGTGACCCAATGGATCTAGAATTTGATTCAGAAGACAATCTCATCAATTTGATGAACATAGATTCGCCGACACACTAGCTAGGTGAATTCTTTCGTCCAGCTTTGAGAAAATGATCGACAGGTTACGGTGGTTCATTTAAAGGTTTTCCGGGGCATGTGACACAGGGTTTATTGTGATTGCATGACGGTTTCCAATTTATGATGCCCATCTATCAAGTAGTAATTCTGGCTCTAGTTCAGGCTGCAACGGAATTTCTCCCGATTAGCAGTACGGCACATCTAGTTGTCATCCCGTGGCTGTTAGGTTGGAACGATCCGGGTCTTGATTTCAGCATTGCATTACACCTAGGAACGCTTATTGCTGTCCTGAGTTACTTTTCAAAGACTTGGTTGAGGCTAATATCCCTTAGCTTAGGAAGGAAAGCTCTCGTTCCTTCCGCTGGAGAGCAAGATCATGACCTTTATGACAACCCGAAATTATTTTGGTTCTTGGTCGCGGCTACAGTTCCGGCTGGTATTGCGGGATTACTGTTTGAAGACCACATAGAAACCACCTTCCGGAGTCCGGTTGTAATTGGTGTTATGCTGATCGCTGGTGGCTTATTGATTGGCCTGGCAGATCGACAAAAAAGATTATTGAAGAACCTTGGTAATGTAAACTTTGTGCACTCTATGATCATAGGTTGTGCACAGACATTAGCATTAGTTCCCGGCACATCCAGATCGGGAATTACGATTGCGGCAGCTATGTTCCTGGGGGTTGAGCGACCTTCGGCTGCTCGATTTTCCTTCCTATTATCAAGCCCTATTATTTTAGGTGCCTCACTAAAAGCGGTCTATGATCTTTCGGTTGAGGGTGGAATTGTTAGTCACATGCAGGCACCATTTTTGGTAGGTATCATCGTAAGTGCGATTACAGGGTATGCTGTTATTGCCTTGTTTGTCAGCTATCTACAGAGGCGTACGATGAAAATCTTCGTCTATTATCGAGTCATCTCTGGCATAATAATACTGGCCCTAGCGTCATTCTTCGGTTCCTCTTTGGCCGATTGATACCAAGTGTGCCTTTTGGGCTTGGCTTGGTTTGGCAGGGAGAGGCGAAGTGACGTTTTTACAACCCACTGAGAAACCTAGGCTCAATGAGCTGATGGGTCTACTCTCGCTCATTCTGGGCATCTGCATTGCTCTGAGCTTGGTCTCCTATTACCCCTTTGATCCATCCTGGAATACGGCGGAAACACACGGTGAATTTCGCAATCTCATCGGTAAACCAGGAGCTTATGGCAGTGACTTAGTCCTTCAGGTACTGGGATTGGCGGCTTATGTATTGCCAGGTTTTGCCTTTGTAGTCGGTTGGTACTGGATTCGCTCTACGCCGATCAGCCGCCCTATTGAGAGATTTATTGGTGCTATATGCTTTGTAACAACAATGTGTACGGGTTTGGCACTAAGCCAGATGTCACCTATATTCCATGGTTCTGTCTTACTTGGAGGTACGTTGGGTCTGATAATGGCCGATCTACTAGTGGGATTTTTCAATCAAGTGGGATCTTTGTTCGCCTTACTGGCAGCGGCTGTTATTTCTGTCTACATGATGACCTCGTTTACAATAGGGGCCACCACAGCTTGGCTGAAGACACTGGGTCATCCAGTCGACGTATTGCGTCAGCGATGGCAGACCTGGCGTGAGCATCAGCGTCACAAAGTGGCGGCAAGTCGCGCCCGTCGAGCTGAAACAAAGGCATCCATAACTTCCGAGCAGCTTCCTGAACTGCCTGAAGTAGCTGCTGTTGCCTACGATTCGAGCCACATGGACGAGACGACGTTGTCTATTTTTGATGACGGGTCATCAATAGAAAATTCTGAAACTACTCTGCCACCAATTATTCCTTATACGGATACACCACGGAAGGATGATGATGGAATGGAAGCGGTAGGATCATCTTCTGGCGAGGTAAATTCTCTTGGAGAACATTCACAACGCTCAGATGCTGTGACTCAGCTAGATAGTGAAACGTCCCCAGTCTCTAGTCCTAAGATAAGCTACCAATTGCCATCAACGTCGTTGCTAAAATCGCCACCACCTCGAGGGTTTTTCGACCCCGATGAGTTGCAGGAAACTGCGCGAACTATTTGTGCGAAATACGAAGAATTTGGAGTGAAGGGCTCGGTACAGCAAATCAACCCTGGGCCGGTTGTAACAACATTTGAGTTCAAGCCAGATCCAGGTGTCAAGTACAGTAGAGTAACTCATCTAGCAGAAGATCTATGTCTAGCTCTCGAGTGTGAATCGATTCTCGTGGAAAGAATTCCTGGCAAGTCTACGATTGGCATCGAGGTTCCCAACAGGAAGCGCGAAATTATCACGTTGCGGGAAATTATTGAATCACCCGAGTTTGATGGATCAGATTCCCTTTTAACTCTTGCCCTCGGCAAAGATATTAATGGAAGGATTCACACTGGGACCTTGGACTCGATGCCGCATTTACTAGTGGCTGGCTCAACTGGGTCCGGCAAGAGTGTCCTAATCAACAGCCTAGTGATGTCGATTCTTTATACCTCTACACCCGAACAGGTGCGCTTCATCATGGTTGATCCGAAGACAGTTGAATTAGGACTTTACGAAGACATTCCACATCTACTAACACCAGTCATAACGGACATGAAGAAGGCATCGAATGCGCTTAGAAATGTTACCCGTGAGATGGAACAACGGCTCAAGCTGCTTGCCGAACATGGAGTTCGTAATATTAGCCAATTTAACAAGAAGCTGGTAAAGCTCAACGCAGAGCGAGAGCAGGATGCCCCCGAGCTCCCATCAAGTCTGCCTTATATAGTCATAATCATCGACGAGCTGGCTGATCTGATGATGATTGAGGGTCGTCAAGTTGAAGAATCCATCACACGGTTGGCGCAAATGGCACGAGCAGCCGGGATTCATCTAATTTTGGCCACTCAACGGCCGAGCGTGGATGTTATCACCGGTTTGATCAAGGCCAATGTGCCTGCAAGAATTTCATTCCGTTTGGCAACGCGTGTTGATTCACGGACAATTCTAGATGCGATGGGTGCGGAGTCATTACTAGGGCGAGGCGATATGCTCTTTTTACCTCCTGGCTCTGGGCGGATGACTCGACTACATGGCCCATTGGTGACCGAGGAAGAAAGCCATAGCGTCGTGGATTTCTGGAAAACACAGGCGCAGCCAGAATACAAAGATGAGTTTCTTCGCAAACCCGATGACGAGGACGAGTCATCAGATGCTGCCAAGAGGAGCAATGAAGTTTTTGATGACCCAGCGTACCAAGATGCTGTTCGGGTTGTCCTTGAGATGGGTAAAGCTTCGACCTCAACGTTGCAAAGGCGACTTCGATTGGGATACGGGCGAGCTGCACGCATTCTTGATGCGATGGAGAGTGACGGGATCATTGGCCCGCCTGATGGCAGTCGACCCCGCGAGGTGCTGAAATCCCCAGACTGGTTGGTGGAAGTCGAGGGGAGATAATGGTATCTCTAAGCCGAGATGTGTGTTGCCTTAACTAGGGTTACCTCGACGGGTCAACCGGTAATGGACGGCTTCTAGGACTAGCCGCTATTTGTGTCGACGGTTGGCTGTACGCAAAGACAGCCAGGCAGGTTGACCCGTCGAATAACGTCTCTATGCTGCTTTCCTGGCTTGATATTCCTTGAGGTTCTTCATAAAGACAGGCATGTAGAGATATTGATCGTGCCATGTACGACCGCTAACCATATTGCCGTCTATGACACATCCTTCGTTGACAAATGTTCCTCCAGAAAACTCAACATCAAGTTGG
>CEVA01075482.1_pt1 | contig 30560 bp, 27 predicted proteins | sample 361521 | NCBI WGS metagenome assembly CEVA01 (sample SAMEA2622823, study PRJEB7988) | marine metagenome | isolation source: saline water (ENVO:00002010), including | reverse complement strand
GATTCGTACTAGCCGTGGGCAATGGCTTCCCGACAGCTCCGGAAGCCGTGCAGGTATAATGAGGGCCATTCGAAACTACGACCATCACAGTCAAAGTAATCCGGTCCCTGGGATCATCCGTGCTATCCGATTCTCCAAAGAAAAAGATGAAATGGACTCAAATAAAAAGGTTGGAATCTATATTTTTGGGGACGAATTCACTCAGACCGCTGAAAAGGTTCTCCATCGCATTGAGCAACTTAACCCGGCCGACGAAGAAGGCAACAGACCTGTGACCATCAACGCGGTGGGATTTCCCCAAGTTATAAAATATGAGAGACACTTTACCCGAACCGGTTTGAAATTCGCCAACCTAATGCGCGAACTAACATATATCCACGGCGGGGCGTTTATCGGTACAAATTAATTTGGAAGAAAGTTTTTTTCGTCTTTGTCTTTATCTATTTTCTGGCCCACTGAAACCTGAGTTTCAACGGCAGATAGGAACCAGGATTTTGGACTAGAAAAAGATCCACATGGAAGAGGAGTCTTTCTAAAAGGTTACCTTCCAAAGATAGACCGTAGCATTTCCCACCAATTCAGATTTCGACTAGAAGGTTGTCCGGCCGATGGTATAGAAGGACTTCCACTCGAACTGTTACTGGAACTACTTGAACCACTGGAAGATTGGGGGCTGCGCTGCCCAAACTGGACACTTGGTCGACCCGGTTGTACCGCTTTCGACTGCTGCTCTAGTTTCGTTGTCTCGGTTCCCTGTTCCCTGCCTTGCCTACCCTGACCTTCCCCCATCCGCATCATTTCCTCAGTCTTCTTCCCAAACAATTCCGAAGTGTTTCCCCCCTGCTCAAAAACAATGACCTCCTTGCCGCTTCCACCAATCGCATTACCTTTATTATTCCCATTCGCCTGGTCTGCGGTTCCTAGCTGATCAAGATTCCCCCGCTGCTTAAGCGTTCCTTTCTCTGTACCCTTCTGGTCCATCTGTGCTTGCGCAGAATTACTCGTTGTAACTTCGACCGGGGTCCCATTTCTATCCTGCCGTCTTTTTTTCATCTCGGATTGGACTACCTTTAGCATCTCGTGATCAAAATGATAGATTTCCAGCTCACTCTTTTGCAGTGTTAAACGAACCGCAGTTACACTTTCAACGATTGCGGCGAGTTTATCTTTCCATAACACCGCCTCCAAATAGATATCAACAGGACCGAAATAGTAATTAAGATTTTCGTGTGAATATTTTACGTAGTAACCTTCTTCATCCGGTATGTATCCTGAGATATCAATTCCAGGATGAGCACTCTCGAATTCCTCCGCGCTCATTGTAGCCGAATCCTCGATGGCCTCAACGGGTAGGATAATCGACTTTGCGGACGATATCGCCGGGACCATGGCGCTTAGAATGAGGCTGGCAATGATCAGGATACGATTACTTGCGTTTCGCATATGATACCTTTCAAACTTACAGATCAGTTGGAATAGATTGTCCCGTCTCAACCCCAATCGACCGTCCCTTGTTCTTGCCACGCATCTCGGGACCCTTTCCGTCCAGCATTTCTTTGTCTCCTAGACCCATACCTTCGGAATCTTCGTTCGTATTTTCTCGAGCCTTCGAATTTTGAGCAACCTCAATCATTTCTTCTTCGGATCCAAACATTACGCTTTTAGCACCATGAAATTTATTTATCTGACCAGGACTCTCCGGATTTTCCTGACCAGCCGAAACTACATCCCCTTCACTATTGGCCAATTTCTCACTTTTTCGATCAAGTTCTGCCAATTTTTCCCCAATTACTTTTACCTGAACACTAGGATTTATTGCATCTCCTTCCGAACCCATTGAAATGGAAACAGGTTTCCCGTCTTCCTCGTCAACATCAGCCTCCGAAATTACACCTCCCATACCTTTACCATCCTGTCGCACGTAAATACCGTTCTGCCCTTCAGAGGACATACCTCCTCGTTCTGGCCTTCCAGCACTGGAGGAATTTATTCTTATCAACTCCAAGACCTTTTTAATAGCGTAGTGTTTTGAAATTTCCTCCCCATATTTGGTGCCGTCAAATATTTCAGGATCTGGCGCAGCATTGGTTTCCTTGGTTACTACTATAACAAGCAAACCAGAGACAAGAACCGGAACAACATAGAGCAATCTATTTATGTATTTCATTTCTTAAGGTCTCCCCTGTCTCGAATTCGATGATGAGTCAGGATCGCTGAAAACAAATAACCTTTACGAGGCCAAAATCACGGCCGCTGCGCACTCTGATTTCTAATAGAATATCACGATATCCTTTTCGTCTACCTCGTACTTTATAATTCCCAGGATAGATACGAGCAGTTTTTTGTTCAAATCTTCCCAGCATCTCAAAGCCAGCAATGCTAACCCAAGTCTTTCCGTCGGATACGAAATTAACCGGCACTGGTTTCGATTGTTCCCGCAACATGTTTTGCAGATTTAAGCTCGCCTCCTCAAGGGGGAGATAGGAGGGTTTAATAGACATTCCTTCATTAAAGACCCGAATAGATTTTTGAAATTCTCCCTGATTCGCCAATTCCTGTGCCTGTTCGAGAAGTTGGTTATAGCGAAGGAGAACTCGGACCAAATTACCTGTCCGAAGGAGACCATCTGTCGCCTCTTTATTCCCCCTGTCTAATTCAAGCACTTCGATAAAAGAGTCCCTTGCCGCAATCCATTCGTAATCGTTCTCGAAGGCCAATGCCCGACTTCGAGCATCTTTCACTTTTGCCAATCGCGCCACTTCTCTGACTCTCGCAAGATCTTCGGCAAACCCCTCCTTATCAGGGAACATCTTGGTGGCTGCTTCCAAGGTCGTGATTGCTGCGTCCCAGTCCTCCTTCTCCTCTGCAGCTTTTGCTGCCGAAACAAAATTATCGAAATTGTTTTTCTCAATATTTCTCCTGACTCTGGTAACCCCTTGTTGGGCTCTAGCCGACCGTGTATCGATCTTAAAAGCCTTTTCATAAGTTATGAGGGCTCCTTCCAAATCACCGTCATTTTCCTGTTTTTTAGCCTTTTTTAGTAATGACACTAATATGTCGATATTTAGGGCTCGCTCTAGATTGCGCTTGGCTAATTCATTGTCTGGCTGAAGTGTGAGGATCTCTGAGAAAATCTGTTTTGAAATAGCTTTCTCCCCTTTGGAAAAAGCTATCTTTCCCTCGATTTCCTTTTCCGCGATGAAAAGTTCGGCTGCAATCTCAACCTCCTTCAATTCAGTCATTGCTTGCTCAAAATCAGAAATTGAAGCTATAAATTCACCGTTTTCGAATCGCCCGGTTCCCTCGTTACCATACGCTACCGCCTTTTCATATTCATAAGGAGCATGAATTCTCATTCCTTCATCCTTTTCAACGGCAGCAAGGAATTCATCGTAGACCTCTTTGGCCTTCTCTTTTTCGGTGATAGTTTCCCTCATCTCTTCCACTAATTCCCTAACCTCCTCGAATTTAGCCAACGCCTCTCGGTAGGCAGTTGATGCCAGTTGTCGGTTACCTTCATCAAATGCGGTCTCAATTATAACTAAATTCTCAATCAACCGAGGATGGTCATCAGTGATTTTACGAATCTCAGATATCCCCAGTCGCACGGCTGCCCTCATTCTATCAACCCGTTCCCGGCTGACAAATTTTCCATTTTCATAACCGGGAGAGCTACTCGGCCCAACCACTGGGGTAATAACTTCCCCTCCCAATCCAAGATACTTTCGAGCACCGTAAATGCCCGCCAAAGAAAGAATTAGAAGAAGCACAACCGCAATACCGAAAACAAGGCTATTCCCCTGCTTCTTTGTCTGAGATTTATCTCGTCTCGAATCACCATCCGGATTCCAATGGATGATCTTCCGCCTCTTTGATCCCTCTGCCTTATTTCCCATACTCATACTTAGCTCAGATTATATTGATAAGATTCCAACATGTTAGGGTATGCACTAGCCAATGATCCGGGAAACTTTGAATCTAGAAAGGAAAATGTAAATCCCGCAGAGGTGAACCAATGGGATAAAGTAATTCCTGGCATCCGTACGAACAACGGCCCAATAGGGTTATTGTAAATTGACCCATCACATTCAGTGTAATAGACCAGTTAGATCTGTTCAGAATTAACCGAAGAATTGAGATATTGACAGTTGATCCCAGTAGAATGTTCCTCTTGAATATCAACCTTAAAAAATTGCTCTATGCTAACAGTATCTTCACGCGATATTTTGTCTCACCTCAAAAATTACAAACCATAAAGACTAGCCATATAGAACGTCTTTAGCAAGTTAGTTTAGACTCAGAGGTTTACGAGACGTCGCAATTTTAAATTGCTGAAATTCAGAGTCCTGAAAACTTCTAACCTTGTAAATAATGGATCAAAACAGCATTATGTAATCTCTTGTATTCTGAAAGGGCAGTCTTGAAGCATTCATTTAAACTCATTCTCGCCTCCTCGTTATTACTAATATTGGCCGGGAAGACGGAGGCTGCTAACTCGATCCTCTACCGAGGTAAAGTAACAGTCGATGACAAACCATTCAACGGGAAAGGACGTTTCAAATTCGCTCTTCTTCTAGGAGAAACCCGGATCTTCTGGCAGAGTAATGTCACCACAGATTCTATCGAACCGTCAGAATCCTTATCTCTCCCGGTAAGAAATGGCCGCTACGAAGTATTTCTAGGTGATGTAGGGATGCCTCCACTTCCTAAATCCACTTCCGACCTTTTACATTCTCTCAAACTCAGAATCTGGTTTAGCGAAGGGTCAAAGAAATTCCGCGTCCTGTCTACAGATTATTCCTTAGCCGAAAAATCCATCAAGGAAAACTCAGATCTTTCAAAGCCCAAATCCGATGAAGGCCCCTTTGCAGGTTACAATTTTTTCGACAAGAGCAAGTACTCGCTTGGTAAGATTGATGCCCCCTTAATAATGGTTGAGTTCTCCGACTATCAATGTGGTCATTGCAGTCTCTTCCATGAAATCACCTACAACAAGATTATTAGCACTTACGTCGAAACTGGCAAAATGCGATTCATCGTCGAGAACTTTCCAATACGGAACCACTCCCACTCCCAGAAGGCGGCAGAGGCCTCATACTGCGCCGGTGATCAGGGTCGCTACTGGGAGATGCGTGATCTTCTCTTTCGCCACAGCAACCGGCTCTCCTTAGGAAAAATTCGTGACCTCGCCATCCAGTTGGGTCTACATCCAGTAGATTTCAATGGCTGCCTCGAAAGCGGAAAATATGCTGAACAAGTCGAAGATGAGAAATCCATGGGTACCAAGATTGGAGTCAAACAGACTCCATCATTTATCCTGGCCAAAGTTGTAGACGGAGAAATAAGTGGCAAACTCATTGCAGGAGGCACCCGATGGACAAATATTAAATCAGAAATAAACGCTTTTCTTGAAGAAGAAGGCCGAATACAAAATGAATAGGGCAAATCAAGTTTTGAGACTTTTAAAACGTGCCATAGGTATCCTATTAATGGCGACTGTTATCGGTCTCACATCTAACGCTCTCAATCCAAACGGTATACCATTGATCAAATCATCGGTCACAGTCTCCAAACCTGGGGCCTCTTCTCCCCTCATCACAAAACAGTCACCCGCCAGCCAAGAGGAATTCGAAAACGAAACCCTTCATATAAAATTCATCTCGGATTCAAATGAAGGAGACTCACAGGACTAAACTGGTTCAAATCACCAGAATTCTGATTGGTTGTTTGATGCTTTGGGCCGGGCTTGCCAAAACAGCTAATTTACAGGATTTTCTCGTATCGATTTACGGATACGAATTGCCTTTACCCGAACTAACCTTACGTCTTGCCGCAATCATTCTTCCTTGGCTAGAGATTCTTTGTGGCATTGCCTTAATCATCGGTATTTGGCAACAGGAATTCCTTAGTCTGCTCTCTCTCATTGGGCTAATATTTATCCTTATTACAGGCCAAGCATGGGTAAGGGGTCTCGATATTTCCTGTGGGTGTTTTGGAACGAACCTCGAAAAAGATACCTTCTTAGGTTCCGTCTCCTTCGCTTTCTTCCGTAACCTAGTCTTTTTTGGTATCGTCTTCTACCTATGGTTTCGCTCAATCACGCAAAAAAAAGACAAACCTGTCTTCTCATAGGCCTTTGCCTAGGACAATAAAACATTCGGATTCTACTTCAGTCCGTAGTAGTTCCGGATCAAATGGATTCGAAAACGCCAAGAAAGAAACCGTGTTATAAAAGGAGCCAGCAAAGCCTGCGTAAATCCTCCGGTCGTGAATCTCCCATGTCTCGGATTCAAAAGGAGGTTTCGCAGCATTCTAACCGCCTTATCCACATGCGGGGAACGCAAGGTGTGGGATTCCAGTTTCCTCCATGACCGTCCCAATTCCCCTTGACCCTTAAACATTCTTTCCTCTTTTCGAATCTGATTATTGAAATCTGTTCGAAGATCAGCTGGCTGGAAATCAATTACGATTACCTTGCTCCGCCAAGCTTCCAGCATCAAGCTGGCACTAAAACCGGAAAGTCCACTCTTAGCAGCATTGTACATACTCATGAATGGCAGTGGGAATTTCGCAGCCAATGAGGAAACGTTGACAATTACTCCACGATCACGCGCTTTCATTCCTCCATATAATCTTTGACAGATTCTTATCGGCCCCAGCATCATCACTTCAGCCTGATCTCCGATCTCTTCTTCTGGAAACGACTCAAAGGAATAAAAGACCCCGCTTCCCGCATTATTAATCAAAAGGTCAAATTCGATATCATCACTCAATTCTTCTGAAAACAGCTTCTCTACAGAATCTTTCATGGATAGATCCAATGCGATCGGATGCAGTTTTTCATGGTGGGGCAATTTTGCCGGATTTCGCGATGTCGCCCAGACCTCGATTCCCTCACTCAGAAGAAGATTGGTGACTCCTAACCCCAATCCGGAACTTGCCCCAGTTATAAGGGCCCGTCGATAGAGACTCCCTAGGTTCGATCCATTTGTCGTTTTTTTTATCAACATCTGTACTATATTGTTTCAGGGATAACCGTAGCAACCGCCCTAGAGATACTCTCTATCTACCTCAATTTGATTTTACTATTATTGTCCTACTCAACGGGCTACGGAAACAATGTCCAACAGATTAAAAAAATCAGAATCCAGAGCGGTCCGAACCCAACAGAAAAACAATTTGAATCATTTCCCGAATCTCTATAGCCCTGTCTAAGATTGATGTCGCGAGCATACGCGATACCTCTTAATGTCCCCATAGTTCAATGGATAGAACCGCGGTTTCCTAAACCGTTAATCCCAGTTCGAGTCTGGGTGGGGGCAATTATATATCTTCGAGGATGAAACCCTTTGCGTAAAGTTTATCTTGTCCTTTCTATCAGATCCGCCAAGAAGGCAACGTTGCTCACGATCCGGCTTCCGATTAAGGAAAGAAGTCTGTCTTCGTTATATAACTCTCTATCGCAAAGCTAGTAAGCAAATATACCGCACACCAGGAAACTTCAAAATAGCCAAAGCCAGACTTAGGAGCAAAGCGTTACTCCCTTCGCCCAATATTAAGATCGATCATGTATCCTGGTTAAAAACAGATTCCTATTAATGGGAAATCATAAGGCTAGCCATCAGGATATTTGACCTTTATTTGAAAATAAAATACAGCAGACGAAACCGCGGTATTTCGTCCTTGAATATGACCCCTAACTGAAATCTTCAGACTCTCGGGCTACTTCAATAACAACATATTCCGCGCCTGCTTAACCACTTTTGTCAAACGGCGCTGATGCTTAGCCGAGAGGCCAGTAATACGACGTGGCAGGAGCTTGCAAGTATCGGTTACATACCGATAAAACAATTCCGCATCCGTAAATTCGTAATCAGATGGGTTCCTCGACTGACCGCTGGGGAGATTACTCTCTGAGCTCATTTAGAGGAGAGGGAAAGCAGATCAATGCATTATGGCAAGCAGAAATTATGGGAGTTCTAGTTGCCTTCTTTCCTAAAACCATTCCCAAACAATTACATTATCAATCCCATTTATCCTACTTGGATAACATAACCTTAGAATATCAAAATAATTTCATGATTTTAGAGGAAGCTTCTTTCAGTAGTATCAAGGCGTGTACTGCGCCGGTGATTCGTCTAATTATACAACCAGGATTCGCTTGCTCTCACAAACAGCCTGGGATCAATATAAGGTATTAATGTCATACATTCTTTCCGACTTCAGAATAGTCGACAAAATACTCGATTAAGACTAAGACATAGAAGCTAACCTAGCTGAAAATTAATAATATTTTGCCTAAAATCTATCGGGATAATCCCAAGGATATTGCGAGTGTAGCGCGACTGCTTCGTGAGGGAAGCCTCGTCGCACTACCTACCGAAACAGTTTATGGATTAGCAGCCAATACGTTTAATCCTGACGCTTGCCGGCGCATATTCGAAATAAAAGGACGACCTCTCATCGATCCCCTTATCGTCCACATCAACACTTGGTCTCAAGCATACCTTCTTGCCCTAATGAATTCGTCAGCGGAAAAGCTTGCGAAAGTGTTTTGGCCTGGCCCACTTACCCTAGTTTTACCGAAAAAAGACTGTGTTCCAAACATTGTTACAGCAAGCCTTCCAACCGTAGCACTAAGAATGCCGAGTCATCCCTTGATGATGAAAGTTTTGGCTCAAAGCGAATGTCCGCTCGCTGCCCCAAGCGCCAATCCTTTCGGTTATGTGAGCCCGACCCTGGCTAAGCATGTGATAAAGATGCTTGGCACCGACCTAAACCATATTCTTGACGGCGGTAAATGCAAATATGGTATAGAGTCTACTGTGGTTGATCTCTCAGATCAATTGAACCCACGCATCCTTCGACTAGGAGCTATCACGGAGGAGGAAATTAACGCCTGTCTTGGTTTCAATGTCCCAAGAGTTTCAAGCATTAATTACAAGCAGGGAACCAAAGGTCTGCCATCTCCCGGTTTGATGGGCAAGCACTACAGTCCAAACGCGAAATTGGAACTGTTTAAGGGGGAAACACCACCATTAAGGGATAAAATTAAAAAAACTGCCACCATCTTTTTTCAAAGGCGCCAAACCATTGAGAGAACGCGTTTAAGCAATTGTTTCTGGCTCTGCGAAGACGGCAAACCCGAGACGGCAGCGCAACACCTTTTCGACCTATTACAGCAACTAGACCAGGAGAATTATGAAGTCATCACAGTAGAATTAGCCCCTGAACAAGGGATAGGAGCTGCCATTAACGATCGATTACAACGGGCCGCTGTTAACTATTGAAGATGAAACTCTTCCAACGGATAAAAACTTTATCAGATTTTCAAAAGGCTCAATAGAAAGGATCCAAGCTAACCAGATTTAAAACTCTATTTTCTACTAAGCGATCCAAATGGGCCGTATTCACAAACGAATTGCTGTAATATTCTAGGGGATCAAAACGCTGTTGGTCCGTGCAAATCTAGAGAATGTTCGGCCTCAGATTTATCTCTCCGTTATATTAGTTTTGGGTGCATTTCTTCACCTCAATGACTCACCCTAAGAGTCTTGATTTCCAATCTAAAGCAATCCTATAGAAGGTTTTTAACTGTTGTAGAAATCACGCGGGTCTCATCGACCTCCGTGATCCGCACTTCCAAATCGTTTAAAACAAGAGATTCGGAGGTCTTTGGAATACGGCCCAACTCAACCGTAATGAGTCCTCCAAAGGTGGTAACTTCATCCTTGTTCTCAAGCTCGACACCAAATGTATCTTCGACATCTCGAAGCGGAGCCAATCCCGATACCCGGTATTCCTTATGACTAATTTGATCGATCAAGGTCTCTTCAGCATCAAACTCATCCTGGATTTCTCCCACTAGCTCCTCGATTACTTGCTCCATAGTAACAACTCCGACCGTCCCGCCAAAGTCATCCCGGACCAGAGCCATATGAGTCTTACTCAGAAGGAGCTTCTGCAGGACATCTTCCACCGGATCCTGCGGATCGACTTGAGTCATCTCACGCTTGATCCTGCGCAGATCAATCCTGCTTACATCAACAGTAGAATGGAACACATCTTTTATATGCACCAGGCCTATACAGTTATCTAGGTCTCCTTCACACAGGGGAAAACGGGTATGCCCGGATCGGGCCATCAATTCCAGATTTGCTTCGTTATCTTCCTCAACATCGAGGAACTGGACCTGGTTTCGAGGAAACAAAATATCCTGAACCTTCGTGTCTTTCATCTTAATCACGTTCTTCAGAATCTTTGGAAGTACTGGAAATTCTTCAGGGCTCTCTTCAAGAGTCCGCAACTGACCCTCTAAAGCAAGGGTATCAAGATCTGATTCCGGCTTGGCACCAAAAGGCTTGAGTACAATGCCAGCAAGGAAGTGAAGAGGTCCAAAGAACGGTCGAGTGATAACGCCAATCACTCTAATAGCCCACGAAGATGAACGCAATGCGTGCTCAGGGAAAGTCAGAGCAAGACTTCTGGGAACCAAATCCCCCACTATATAATGGAGAGATACTGCAAGTATAACCGAAATCAGGCCGGAGAGGGCTGGAGAAATCGAGTACCCGTAGATGTTTAAACTTGCAAAGAAAGGTTCCAGAAGGAGAAAAGCTGCCGCCGCATATCCAAAAGTGCAGAGCAGCGTCCCCAGACGTGCAACTCGTACTGATTTCTCTGCATTCTCAAGCAGACGAGAGGGACCTTTCCATTGATTAATCCGCTCGTGAGCATCATCTTCAAAATGACTAAGCCGAATTTTGATGACACTAAACTCAAAGGTGACCAGCAGGGCGTTTAGCATCAATAATGCAACGGCCCCGATGATCTCGAACACAAACCCGTACAGGATAAGATTCACGATAGGGAAACCTCAATTGAGGACCCGCAGACGCCTCCTCAACCGTCTATACATTCTTCGAGGGTCTCAAGAAGTCGATTGTTCTGCCCTTTGGTGCCAACCGTGATACGCAAGTAATCAGACAACGAATAGCCATTTAATGGTCTAACTATGATGCCCTTCATTTGTAGAAAATCAACCACTCTCTTCGAATTTTCAACCCTAACCAAAAGGAAATTTGCCTTACTGGGAACCCACTCCAACCCGAGAAAGTCCAATCCCTTCTCAAGCTGGACGATCCCTGCGCGGTTAATCGTCCTAGAATGTTCAACAAAGGAATTGTCTTTTAGTGCTCCTAGAGCAGCAGCTTGAGCTATGCTGTTGACATTGAAGGCAAACCGAACCCGATTAAGGATTTCGGCAAGGTCTCGATGGCAATATCCGTAACCAATGCGCATACCAGCTAAACCGTATATCTTAGAGAATGTCCGGAGGCAAATAACTTTTCGTCCCGCCTTGATGAGCGCCCGAAGATCAGGTGGATCATCGAGGTACTCAGAATAGGCCTCGTCAAAACATAATATCACGTGTTCGGGTAATGATTCGACAAGCTCTACCACCTCCGATTCGCTATTTGCCGTACCCGTAGGATTATTGGGACTGGGTAAAAAGATAAGCCGGGTGGCAGAGGTAACAGCTTCAGCAATTGCCTTTAAATTATGCTGAAAATTGGGCATCGCTACCTCAATACAACGTCCTCCATTTGCAATGGTCGCTAACTTGTAAGCAAAAAACGCGTATTCCCCCACTATTACTTCCGTTTCAGAGTCAACGTAAGTTTCCGCTAGAAGATTAATAATTTCGCTCGACCCGTGGCCAATCACGAGCTCATCTGGAGAAACCCCTCGCTTCAACGCCAGAGCTTCTCTCAGGAAAAGCGAACTGTTTTCAGGATAAAGATTAACGGAATCCAGCATCGCTAGGGCCGCTTTCATGCCCAAAGGTGTAGCCCCCAACGGATTTTCGTTGGAAGCCATCTTGAGAATCATGTCTGGATCAAGATCGTATTCGCGAGCAACAATCTCAATGGGCTTACCAGGTTCGTAAACCGGCCGAGCCAAAGCGGTATGCTTGGCCAATTCGCTATAAGTATTTAACATAGAAGAGAACAAAAAAGAGACTTAGCCTTTCCTTGATGCAAGCGAAGAACGCCCTCAAAGTATAATTAAAACTCATTCAGCTCATAGTCTTAGAAACTTTATTTGTTTAGCATATATTAAGATACACTCCGAATCCTACTATCCGATTGTATACTTATCGAAAGATTACAAGGTTGCAACAATCACTTGAACCCAGCATCAACTTCGCATGTCCGATGACCTATTATTACTCCCTCCAAAGGAAGCTGATGCCTACACCAATATGACTGATGATCTCTTGATGCTCGAGAATCATCCTGATCTTAGTGCTCTTCGATTTCGACACTATCAATGGGTGAACCCCTCTTACACCTTCGGATTCGGGCAAAAGCAGATAGAGATTTCCGAATTTCTGCCAGATAAAGATTATGATCTGTGTCGTCGGCCTACTGGAGGTGGGCTAGTAGATCACTACAATGACTGGACCTATAGTCTTGTTTTACCCACTTCAAATCCCCTATTCCGTGGTTACCCAAATCGACTTTACTACCTTCTCCATAAAACCATGACCTATGCTTTACGGGAAGTGGGCCAAGCCGCTGAATTGGCCCACTTCGATCAAACAGAATTGAAATCTGAGGTCTCTGATCAAACGACGGAACAAGTAAATCTTTCTATCTGTTTTAAGGAATGTCGAAAATTTGATGTGGTGGATCCAAAATCCGGAAAGAAAATCGCCGGGGCAGCATTGAAAAGAAATAGATTTGGTCTTCTGGCACAAGGATCAATAGACCGGGGTGCGGTCAAAAAGGAATTGGACTGGAACCAATTTCAGGGAACATTCACGCAAGGACTGGGATCAGAATTTAATGCCGTTACCAAAATGACTGAACATCCGAATTACGATCATAGGATTGCACTCGAAACTCGCAAGTATTTTGCATCTAAACAGTGGAACAACAGAAGATAAAGCAGATCGATCCTATTTCGCTAGATTTCTGACCAACCCATTCCCCCACAGATCACGACTTGGATACAAACTAAGAATTTCAACCTAGGATTGGAAGAATAAATCGGTTAAGATTCTCAAAAAATAGTAGTATCCTTTATACGAAGCTATTTATCTAACATTCCGCTGCTTAACGGCTTCAAACAACACGATGGCTGCTGCTGCCGAGACATTCAGAGAATCAGATATTCCAACCATTGGGATCGTTATTCCTAACCCCCCATTCTCCAACCAGAACTCTGAAAGGCCTTCCTTTTCGCTTCCCATGACTAAAGCTATTGGTTGCCTAAGATCTGCATTCCAATAGTGGATCCGACTCTTTGGACTCACAGTCAGAATTCTTACATCGAGAGATTCTAGTTTGTTAAAACAAGCATCCCTATCACCAACAGTTACAAAAACTCTGAATACGGATCCCTGAGATGCCCGGATCACATTCGGATTGTACAGGTCAGCTACCGGATCTGCTACCAAAACCGCATCGACCCCGGCAGCATCAGCCGTGCGAATCAAGGCTCCCAGATTTCCCGGCTTCTCAATGCTCTCAACCACTAAATAGAAAGGACATCCCGATTGGGGAAGATTATCCAAGCTCTGACTTCGCTCCTGTCCAATCCCAATAAGACCATCAGGGCTCTTCCTGTAGGAACATTTTTCGAAGACAGCCTGAGATAGACGGATTACCTCCATCCCGAAATCGGAAAACCTCATCCCTAGCTCAACCTCTTCATTTTCACCAAAATACTCAGGTGCATAGTAGACTTGCTCAACCGTGATTCCACAGTCCATTGCACGGGAAAGCTCACGTCTTCCTTCGATAATAAACCGGCCCTTTCTACGCCTTTCGCGGCTTTCCTTGAGCCTCACCAACGCCTTCACTTTCGGGTTCTGGAAGCTTCTGATATACAACTGTTCCATCTCCTTTTCCAAATAATAGCTGTCTGAGGATTCCCCGATCTCCCTTCTTAAATAATCTATTTCTTACACTACAAACTCAACGACTTAATTATTATATTGCCTGACACATGTAGCTTAATGGCCAAATATCTGGATCAAAGAGATGCTCTATCTTTTACGTCTTACCTCAACACATTCTTAACCCTCTCAGAGAACATGGAAATTTCAAATCTCATATCTATCGGCTGACTTGAGAATTTCTAGCCTACACGCTAACGTAATACTATGATCGAACAATGAACCAACTGGTAAAAAAGCAGGATCACCCATCGAAACCAAGGGAAAGTACCGAGGTTAAAACTATTTGGACTCATAAGCGCAAAGTATGGTGTCTTCCTATTAGCAGCAAAACAAGATCCTCTTCTGTTGTAGATCTGACTAGTGATCTGTAACGTCGCCCTAATCGAAAATAGTTAAAATCCGGCAACATACCCCATACTAACTCCGAATGAGCGATTTCGAACTTCTTTGTCAATGAAAGACCCAACGGACGAAAAAAAGATTCCCCCGAAGTACTTTCGGGAACATCCGTTTGAATATCACGAAGAAATTGAACTGGAAATAAAAGGATTGGGATCGGATGGCCAGGGAGTTGGAAGTCTAAATGGATGGATTGTGATGGTACCGTACGCACTTCCACATGAAAAGGTTAGGGCTCGAGTTTGGAGAAACCGAAGCAGTTACTCCGAGGCTGATTTAGTGGAAGTCCTCTGTCCCTCACCTGATAGAGTAGAACCTAAGTGCAGCATCTTCGGAACCTGTGGGGGCTGCCAATACCAGCATCTTCGCTATGAAGAACAACTAGTCTGGAAGCAACGGCAAGTGGTAGACCTTTTTCGCCGTAATTCAGGGCTCACGGTTGAAGTAAAACCTATCTGGCGATCGCCCAAGGAATATGGGTATCGCTCAAAAATAACACCCCACTTCCAGAAACCGAAGAAAAACCGTCCCGTTATAATAGGATTTCAAATTAAGGGATCCCGAAAACTCGTTGATGTGTCTCATTGTCCTATTGCAACGGACAAGATTAACAAGGCCCTGCCAAAGGAACGAGATACAATCTGTAACAATTACAAGAGCCTCAAAAAAGGGGGAACCCTCCTTCTTCGGGATGTATTGGAAGGCATAGTCACAGACAGCAGGTCTGTCGTATCCAAACAACCAGGGGATTTCATTTTCCAATTTCAAGCCGGAGAATTTTTCCAGAACAACCCGTATCTCCATACCGAATTAATCCGCTACGTCGTAGATCAAGCGGCAGATTCATCAGTCAAATCCATAATCGATACCTATTGCGGAGTCGGCGTCTTCTCTATCTCCTGCTGTCGCTCCGTTGAGCAGGTAATCGGTATCGAAATAAGCTCCGATTCCATTCACTGGGCCAACGTCAACGCAAGGGTTAACCAAATAGAAAATTGCCGATTCATGATTGGAGAAGCAGAAAGGATTTTTCAGAAAATCGATTGCGATCCCCAATCTTCCTGCGTCATTATAGATCCTCCTCGTAAAGGCTGCGAGTCCTCCTTTCTTAATCAACTAGCTGCATTCTCTCCAAAAAAAATTGTTTACGTGTCCTGCGATCCAGCCACTCAGGCTCGAGACATCCGAACCCTTGTAGACGAAAATTACGAAATTTCGTCCATCCAACCCTTCGACTTCTTTCCGCAAACCCGGCACATTGAGTGCGTTGCAACCCTAGAAAAAAAGGAACCCTGATCAGCAAATTATAATTTCCAGTTGCAAAAATATAGTGAGCTCCTAACAGAAATGAGGGCTCACAGGGAAAGCAGTATTATCGGTCATGAAATTTTGTGTTCCCGAAGCAACAGGCTAATTTACTCTTGAAGACACAGGCAGCAAAGCTTAACAGCAATAGGTTCAATCCGGAATGATTTCCTCACTTTAGGTTCTCCTTTTAACCAAGGCTTTTGACAATTTAAGAACCCATACTCATCCAGTAGCGAGCTCCTGGAATTTTAAGGTTATCTTTCTCTTGGTTATCGCGTGAAATTTTATATAAAGGAGCTGATGTGTGGTTTCTGCTCGGGTCCGAAATCACGGCACTCCGATGCGCTAGATTATGATGATCGCCTTACATGGAGTCTGGAGTTGTGGGATAACGAAAGAAAAAAGGAGACGTTGGGTAAAATTAACCCACTGAATCTAGCTGATTCTCAATCATGAAGATCATTATCGTTGGAGCGGGGGAAGTAGGAGGTTATCTGTGCGAACTACTGAGCAGACAGGCGCATGATGTCACCCTCATTGAATCGTCTCACAGAATCGCAAATGATCTCGAAGAAAATTGCGACGCCCGGATCCTAATCGGCAACGGCAGTTCGGCCGAAGTCCTGACTAAAGCAAACGTTAGTGACTGTGACTTTTTTCTCGCGATGACAAGTGAAGATCGAACAAATCTGATCTCATGCTCATTAGCCAAGGCCTTGGGAGCGAAATCGACTATAGTTCGCTTCCATGACCAAACCTACACGGACAATTCATTTGTCAACTATCAGTTACACTTCGGGGTTGATTATATGCTCAATCCTGAGGGTCTATGTGCGGTGGAATTAGCTAAATCCATTCGAAACCCTGGGAGAGTAGCGGTCGAGAATTTCGCTCGTGGCCAGATTGAGGTTCAGCAAATACGGGTTGCCGTAAAGTCTCATTTAGCGGGATCAAAACTAAGGGATATTCAGCTCAGAACCAGAATTGGATACGTTCAGCGAAACGATAAGATCGCAGTCGCGAGTGCAAATACCCGTTTACAGAGTGGCGACATAGTAACCGCATTTGGTTCTTCCGAAGACCTCTTTGAACTGAATCGTATACTCGATCCGCGAAGCGTGGCCGAACAGTCTAGAATAGTTTTATTCGGAGGAAGTGAAACCGCAATAGCGCTGGTACGTCTTCTGAACAATCCCCGATACAAGATCCGGATTATTGAAGAAGATGCGAACCTTTGCGCGGATCTAGCGGAGAAGTTTCCCGATATCAACCTTATCCATGGGAACGCCACTTCACTACGCCTACTGGAGGAGGAGCACATTGGACAGACGGACTACTTCGTTGCCTGCACGAAAAGAGACGAAGACAATATCATGACAGGTCTTCAAGCTTCTAAATTGGGCGCTCCTCACGTCCAGCTGGTCATTAATAAACCCGACTACGAAAACGTTCTGCAGAATCTGAAGAGTATCCTTGGAGTTGAACTTATGGTCTCTCCCAGAGTTGCAACAGCAAACGAAGTCCTACGTTACGTATCTACCGAACCAGTAATCGAACTAGCTACACTCCCCAATCAGAGCATCAAAATCCTTGAAATCCGGATAGCCCATGATAACCCTTTCTCAGGACGGAACCTTGGGGATATCCCACTTCCAGAAGGATGTGTTGTCGTGGCTCTTCTGCATAAATTTCAAGTAAAGGTGCCCGGCGCCCAAGACTCCATTCTTGGCGGTGACCGAATCGTCATTATCACAAATGATGAGAATGTTGAACCAGTGAGGGATATCCTCGCTTAGTAATGGATTAGGCTCTGCATTCGAACCCTCTTAGCAATTTGACACCGAAAGGCTATTATGGTTGGTTGTAAGGAGCCATTAACCAGTCGGTTAACCCCGCCTGGTATCGGGAAAATCAGAACCTACAAGAGCGGTCACGTCTGTAAGCAGCCGAAGGCGTGTAGACGCCTCAGTGTCCTCTATAATGGCACATGAAAATCCATGCTTTACGATAGACCATACATGCAAACACCGCCTCTTCGGAACGATGTTCAGGCAATAAGGTGGATCATTATTGCAAATGCTGCCGTTTTCCTCGTCGCTCAAATCCCAATAAACTTTGGAAGCACGTTTCTTCACGAAATCTTTCACCTATCATGGAGCAACATTCGTTCGGGTTTAATATGGTGCATTGCGACATATAGCCTTATCCACGCTGACTTTTTCCACATTCTAGCGACAAGTCTGTTGGTTTTCTTTTTCGGACGACCTTTGCAGACACAGATAGGAGGTAATAGACTTCTCGAAATCTACGTCACTTCAGTTCTATTTGGAGCCCTTTTTTGGCTGCCCGTAAACCTAACATCACAAGGAAGCGTTGTCGGCTCTTCGGCTGGGGCACTCGGAATTGCGACAGTTTTCTGTCTGAGCAATTTCAATCAGAGGATCAACCTTTTGCTCTTTTTTATTATGCCCGTTACTATCACGGGGAAACAGATGATCGCGTTTTTTTTTGGATTCGATCTCATCGGTTTTCTCTTCTTTGAGATGGGGCCTCTCCAAAGTGTTTCTCCCCTATTTTCCAAGGGCATCGCTTATTCCGCTCATCTTGGAGGTATGATCGGCGGGTACCTTTTCTATCGCTACCGAATTGACAGAAAGTCACTCCTCCGTCGAAGAAGCCCACTCATCGAGATTCCCCTTTGGGTAAAAAAGAAGGCGAAAAAATCGCCCTCGAAACCGAATTTCAGAATCAATATTTTAAATCGGAAGCAGCTCAAGACAGAAGTTGATCGTATCCTCGACAAAATTAATACCTCAGGATTCGGGTCGCTGAGCGAAGAGGAAAAACAAATTTTGGATCGGGCCAAAGATACTTTGAATCACTAGGATTTCAATGCACAAACAAGAGTCCATTCCTTATCATAAAAATATCTGGAATCCCGATTCCTTGTGTGGTGCTTATTATGGTTAGGCGATTAAAATCGACTTTCAATATTCGGTGATCATTAACGAATTACCAGATATTCCTGACGATGAGATCAACTGAAATGAACTCGGATTGGAAGTTTGTGTGGTTGTTGGCAACACTTTTGCTACTTCCAGAGCTCGGAACTGTAGGGAAGGCAAAGGAATTCGAGATTAGGGGTTCTGATCTCGAACATATGCAGAAGGAGACAAAGCAGACCATCGATCACCTTCAATACTACCACTACACAAAGAAATCGATCTCTGACGTCAACGTAGAGGAGCTTATAACTTCATTCATGGAGCAACTTGATTATAGCCACCTTTTTTTTCTCCAATCCGATAGAAATGACATCGCTCTTCGCTTCAATCGAACGTTAATCGAAGTCTACCTACGTAGAGGGCAACTTCATCCAGCTTTTCAAATCTACAAAATCTACCGTAGGCGAGCATTGGAACGCCTCGAAGTTATCTTCGAACGACTCGAGGGAACGTTTGACTTTACAACCGATAGAACCTACGTGCCAGATCGTACAGAACTCCCGTGGCCTAAGGACAAAGCGGAGGCAGACGAACTTTGGGAAAACCGTCTTATCTTCGATCTTCTCCAGGAGAGGCTCAACAACGAGACAATAGACCGTGCTAAAGAAAAGGTGACTCGGCGCTACCGAAGAACAAAACGCTATATCGAGGAGTTAGAGCCCCACGACATCCAAAGGCTATTCCTTACTGCCTTAACTAAGATGTATGATCCTCACTCTGCTTTCCTGTCTTCCGATTCACTGGATGATTTCTCCATCGCAATGAAAAACTCACTGGTAGGGATCGGTGCTCTCCTTAGAGACGAAGACGGCTATTGCATCATACAAGAGCTCATATCTGGAGGTCCTGCAGACATGAGCAATCAATTACATCCAGGGGACAAAATAATCGAAGTGGGCCAGCATAAGGAACCTCCAGTTGATGTTATCGACATGAAATTGCGGAAAATCGTCGAGATGATACGGGGAAAGAAAGGTACTGAAGTTCGCCTTACCGTAATTCCAGCCAGCGCAACAGATCCATCAGAACGAAAAATCGTGAGACTAAAGCGAGACAATATCAAATTGACCGAGAATCTCGCCCGAGCTGACATCTATCAGGTTCTAACCAACAACGGCCAATTCGTACCTATTGGAGTGATTGAACTTCCTTCCTTTTACGGTTCCGGCGTGGGGGGAAAGTCGGATTCCAGCACAACCCGGGACGTTGAGGAACTAATAGACAAACTAAAGCATGAGGGGATTCGGGGACTGGTGCTGGATCTCAGTCATAATGGCGGAGGACTCCTCAGTGAAGCAATCGATTTGACCGGGCTTTTTATCCCCAAAGGTCCAGTTGTCCAGGTTAAGAGTACAACGGGGGAAATACGACAAGATTGGGATAGAAATGACAAAGTAGTCTATGAGGGCCCACTGGCCCTACTGGTATCCCGAAGCAGCGCTTCAGCTAGCGAAATTGTCGCCGGGGCCCTTCAAAATCACAAAAGAGCTATAATTGTGGGAGATTCAGCAACTCATGGGAAAGGAACTGTTCAAGCTATATTTGAACTCGATCGAAACTTAAAAAGTTCTCTTCTAAGATATGGATCCAAGCAAAAGTCCGGGGCAATTAAGATCACTATCCAAAAGTTCTATTTGCCCAATGGGTATTCCACACAGAACAAGGGGGTCCGATCTGATATCACTCTACCTTCTGTTAACGACCTTCTCCCGATTGGGGAGTCCGATCTCCCAAATGCGCTCATTTGGGATGCCATCGAACCTCTTACCTGGGACATTCGGGATACCCATACATCGAAGTCAGCTCGAGTAGATCTGGAACTTTTGATTCACCTTCAAATGTTAAGCAACGAACGCCAGGAAGAACTGGATGAATTCTTCCTACTAGATAGCAGGATTCAATGGTTAAAGGCAAAGCAAGATCAGACTGAATATTCCCTGAATCTTGAGTCGCGACGCGTGAAGAGAGATCTTGATAAACTAGCCACTGAGGAAATGGATCTCATGCGCGAGCAGCTTAACAGCAATCGATTCTCACGTAAGGGAATTACTCTTGAGGTACGCCACGAAAAAGAAAAGGAGCATCAAGAAAAACTGCGAAATTCGATCCTTCCTAATGGCAAAAACAAAGCCAACGCTTACTACCAAAAAGTATTCTACTACGAAACTGATCAGAACGGAGATATCAAAGAATTATGGATAGAGGACTTTGACTTTGAAAAGCTTCTAAAAGATAGCGAGGAAATAGCTCAGGTTCTTTCCCTAGAATCTTCTAACCCGATTGAGGTTTCAGATATTGAAGATCTCCTCCACTCGCTGAAAACAGCTGAAACAAGTGATGAGTTTAATGTGGAGAAAGCATTTAAAGCCTATATTGGGAATACTTTGAATAAGGAATTAATTGACAGTCTAATCCCCAAATTTTTTCTCAAACTGATCGAGTTAGATCCTGATATCCTTCTAGACAGACCGGCTCTTAATATCCCATTAAGAGAGAGCTTGAGAATCGTTTCTGATTGGATCGACTACGAGAATACCACCCTACCGTAAAAGGCTGTTGCGAGGCACCAGTTCGAGAAACACCAAAGGGAAAACCGCTTGATGCCTTAATTTCGAACTAAAGGACTATTACTAATAAATTTAATCACCTTTCTCCAGGATTTCTGGGTAGAGTATCACACTAAAGATAGAAAAGAAAAACTCGGAAGATTCTTAGTATCTCGCAACCAGGAACCGATCGCGGCCACTAATATCCTGAACGGACTCAATTGAGCGATAGCCTCTCTTTTCTGCCATCGCGGCAAGTTCGGAGTACTGATCGAGGCCATGCTCCATCACAATAAGACCTTCACCTCGGAGAAATTCTGGTGCGCGTTCCAGAATTGATTGCGCATCATGCAAGCCACTGTCCTTTGAAACCAGAGCTCCAACCGGCTCAAATCCTCTGATCTCTGGTTGCGCGGTATCCCATTCATCATGACTCAAGTAAGGTGGATTAGACACGATCAGGTCGTAATTTCCCTTCACTAAAGAAAACCAGTCTGACTGAATCAGAGCGATCCTCTCATTAAGGCCATTCAACATCAAATTCTCAGAAGCCAATTCAATTGCCTCCATACTGGAATCAACCGCAGTAACTTCGGCATTCTGGAAAGCATTAGCCAACGCAATCGCGATCACCCCAGATCCAGTACCTAGATCCAAAATTCTATCTGGCGAATTTTGGATTTGATCAGTGGCGAGAGTAACAAGTTCTTCTGTCTCGGAACGAGGAATTAGTGCCCGATTATCGACTCTAATACGAAGGTCGAGAAAATCAACCTCCCCAATAATATATTGGAGGGGCTCGCGTCGAGAACGGCGCCGAACCAAAGGACGAAGATCCCCTAATTCGGATTCAGAAAGAAGCCTATCATATTGCAAGTAAAGATCAAGGCGCTCACATTGAAGATAGTGAGCAAGCAATAACTCCGCATCTAGCCTTGCGTTGGCCACATTCTTACGCTGCAGAAATTCGGCCGTCTTGTTTAACACATCTAAAAGTGACTGCATGTGATCCGAACGGAAAATTCGAGAAACTTTACCGATTCCCAGTCCATCACTTCTCGATCAAAGCGTTGATCTTTGAATCCGCATCTGCTCTTTCTAATGCCATCAGGATGTCTTCGAGCTGACCTTCCATGAGCTGGGGAAGAGAGTGAAGGCTTAGACCAATCCGGTGATCGGTAACCCGGCTCTGCGGAAAATTGTAGGTGCGGATACGCTCTGAACGATCCCCGCTACCAATCTGATCGCGTCGGTCCGCTGCATACTTTGCGTGTTCTTCAGCTTGCTCTTTTTCAAGGAGACGAGCCCTCAAGACCTTAAGGCCCTTGGCTCTATTTTTAATTTGGGACCTCTCATCCGCACAATGTACTGTTATTCCAGTTGGTTTATGCAAAATCTGAACAGCAGAATCAGTGGTATTGACAGACTGACCACCGGGACCGCTAGACCGACTAACAGTGATTTCGAGATCCGCTGGATCGATCTGAACATCAATTTCCTTAGCTTCAGGCAATACTGCAACCGTGGCTGTAGAAGTATGAATCCGACCATTCGCTTCCGTAACCGGAATTCGCTGAACACGATGTACTCCCATTTCGAATTTTAGGCTCTTGTAAACATCATCTCCTGTCACAAGGCAAACAACCTGTTTAAACCCACCACTCTCAGATGGACTGGCCCCCAACCGTTCAACTTTCCATCCCTTGGATTCAGCGAACCGGCTATACATACGAAAGAGATCCGAAGCAAATAGGCTCGCTTCATCCCCCCCAGCACCGGCTCGAATTTCTAAAACAGTATTTCGTGAATCTGCTGGATCCGGTGGAACCATGGCTATCAACACTTCGTTTCTTTTATTCTCAAACAGATTCCGTAAAACAGGCAATTCTTCCTGGGCTAGATTCTTCAATTCATCATCGCTATCAGGATCTGAAATAATCGACTCATGATCACCAATATCTGATTCAAGTTTTTCTAAGACTCGGTAAAGCGAAATCAATAAATGAAGTTTCTGGTGTTCCCGCGATAATTCGACCGCCTTTCGGGAATCCTGAAAAAAGTCAGGTTCCGCCATAAGGGAATCGAGCTCATCATACCGTTGGAGAAACGGTAAAATATCAGGAATAACTTGCATAAGAAAACCAATAAACAAGAAAAGGTTGTCTACTTTACCGCAACACTGAAAAGTATGGAATATGTCGGAAAAAGACCTTCACAGCCAGAACATTGTCGCCTGCATTTGGGACTTTGACAAGACCCTCATACCAGGATTCATGCAGAGTCCCCTCTTTCGTCGTTTTAAAATCGACGAAGAAGCGTTCTGGAAGGAGGTATCTATTCTCCCTGAAATCTACTCCAAGAGAGGTGTAAACGTAAGTAAGGATACGGTCTATCTCAATCATTTACTCAGCTATGTTAGGAACGGGCGACTTCGTGGACTAAATAACAGAATGCTCAGAGAATTAGGAGAGGAGCTTGTATTCTTTCCTGGGCTACCCGACCTTTTCCCCAATCTAAAAGAACTAGTAAGGTCTCGACCTGAGTTTGTTTCGCATGAACTATCTCTAGAACACTATGTAATCAGTACCGGGTTGGCAGAGCTAATCCGGGGGAGCGAACTTTCTCCTCACCTTGACGGGATTTTTGGTTGCGAGTTTATCGAAGATCCAGCTCCTCCCGATTTTGACCAGCAGAAAGAGTTTGAACTTGATCGTTCAACTGAGATTAGCCAAATCGGAGTGATGGTTGACAACACTATCAAGACCCGCTTCATCTTCGAAATTAACAAGGGGTCTAATAAACTATCCGAGATCGACGTTAATGCTACAATTCGAACAGAGGATCGACGAATACCGATTCAGAACATGATCTATGTAGCAGATGGACCAAGTGATGTTCCTGTTTTCTCTGTTGTGAAAAATTACGGAGGCCTTACGCATGCAGTTTACGATCCAAATAGGCCCGAGGAATTCGCACAAAATGATCGTCTCCTACAGTCGGGCCGTATCCACGCTTACGGTCCAGCTGATTACCGACCGGAAAGCAGTACTTCCATGTGGATTCGAATGCACATCCTCCGGATTTGTGATCGGATAGTAACCGATCGTGAACAGGCATTGGCCAAAAGGGTTTCAGTACCTCCTCGCCACATTCATTCCAACGATCATTCCTTGAACCAACCGGAATCTCCGCAACAGGGTACGTTTCTAGACTAATCGGAGAGCACACACTATGTGGAACTGGAAACATAAGGCCATCTCCCTACGAATCGGGAATTTGAGAATTTCGACCTCATTCTCCAACAGGAGATCTCGGAATCTATGCTGGGATTCATCAGAAGGATCTACAATGGGACGATCGGTACTGATTCTCACAGCTATACTCTTCTTTATTGTTTTTGCCTCCGGTTGCTCAACTAAAGACATCGCAATTAAGAAGATAGCTAACATATTAGCTTCCGGAAGTAACGTTTTTGCTTCAGACGAGGATCCTGAGTTTGTCAAGGTGGCTATCCCCTTCAGTCTTAAGTTGATGGAGAGCCTATTAAAAGAGGTTCCCGCACATGAAAGTCTGCTACTGGCAACATCGAGTGGTTTTGCGCAATATGCCTACGCCTTCATCCAGCAAGAGGCAGACGTCCTCGAGGAAATCGACTTCTCCGCCTCGCGTGAGAAACGAAAACGAGCAGCCCGACTCTATCTCCGAGCACGGGATTACGGGATGCGGGGTCTAGAAATTCGGCATCGAGATTTCGAGGAAGTTCTTTGGGAGGACTCCGAATTAGCGCTTTCCTCTACATCGATTGAAGATGTACCCTTTCTCTACTGGACGGCAACAGCTTGGGCGGGCGCCATTTCAATGTCTAAGGATAATCCTGATTTGATCTCCGATTTGCCCATCGTGGAAGCTATGATTGCCCGCGCCTTTGAATTGGATGAGAGCTTCGATTATGGCGCGCTCCATTCATTCCTTATCTCCTACGAGATGATCCGTCCTAATAGTTCGGGTAATCCAGAGTTGAGAGCAAGAGGACATTTTAATCGGGCGCTCCAACTTTCCCAGAATCGTCTCGCATCACCAATGGTCACCATGGCGGAATCAGTTTCAATTCAGAAGCAAAACCGCCAAGAATTCGAGGAACTACTTTCCCAGGCGCTCCAAATCGACGCTAATCACCACCCAGAATGGAGGCTCGTCAACATCATTATGCAACGCCGCGCACGTTGGTTACTCTCTCGGACCGATGAGCTTTTTCTCTCTATCCCGAAAGAACGAGAGTGAGAATTCCCTGGCTTCCTCCAGTCGAATAATCAGTTTGGACAAGATTGTCCCTAAAAATTAACAGTAAAAAAAGAGAAAAGTCCAAAATTAGACGATGCCTTAAAGATTCTAATGAAATAACAATTATAATGAAACGAATTGTCCGAAACTTAATGACTCTTCTTTCTTTCCTAGTTATTTCCTGTTCATTGCTCGATGGGCGGCAGATAAGAATTAATCTGGGAACCATCGCCCCTCAGGGGTCTTCTGCCCACCAAGCATTGCTTATAATGCGAGACGTTTGGAGACAAGCACCAGAGGGAGGTGTCCGTCTCGTGATCTATCCCAACGGAGTACAGGGAGGGGAGGCCGACATGGTCCGTCTAATGCGCATAGATTTGCTTCAGGCGGGACTCTTCACAGCAGTTGGTATTTCGAAAATCGAACCGGGAGTATCAGCCCTTCAAAACATGCCGATGGTCTTCCGTAGTCTGGAAGAATATGACTTTGTGAGTAAAAGGCTTCGCCCAAAACTCGAGGCGCGAATCGAGGAACAGGGGTACATAGTTCTTTTTTGGGTTGATGCTGGGTGGATCCGATTCTTCTCAAAAACACCCCTAGTCTATCCTGATGATTTACTTGCAATGAAGCTTTTTGTTTGGGCTGGCAGTCACGGGCAAGCCAATATTTTGACCAGCATGGGATTTCATCCTGTCATGCTTGAAACAGCGGATATTGTTCCTGGTCTTCAAACCGGGCTCATTGATAGCGTGGCCCTTCCTCCAATCTACGCTTTGGCTACTCAAACCGACATACGTGCGCCGTATATGTTGGAATTGAACTACGCGCCTCTAATGGGAGCAGCTCTCATTCGTAAAGCGACTTGGGAAAGAATACCTACGGGAGCACAAAAAATCTTGAGGGATTCAGCGAAAAATGCCGGTAAGCAAATCAACACCAAAGCCCGATCGGAAAGTAACGAATCGGTAAAAGCAATGGAAAAACGGGGATTAAAGGTGCAAAAGGTTACTCCAGATATTGAACGTGTTTGGATCGAAAGAGCCGAGGCCATCTATCCTAGAATCCGCGGTACGGAGGTTCCAGAAGATGTATTTGACGAGGTTATTCGTCTTCTTGGGGAATTTCGGTCGGACAATTAACTATCCGTCAGATGAATCGAGTGAACTTCTGAACAATCAAAAGCCAGAGTCCTACTTCTGATGAGACAATCTGCCCGTGACAATTCTGACACCTCCCCAGTCGAGGCCGCAAACCCAGCTTCCAGGCGAAATATACTGTCGAGATCTGAAGATCTACTGCTCTGTCTGGTGATGACAGCATTGATCCTTTTACCAATTGTCGAAATTCTTTCCCGGATTTTTGGGACACAAGGAATCGCAGCTTCCACCTCTATTGTGCAACATTTGACGCTGACTATTGGAATGTTGGGTGGAGCTATCGCGGCGCGTGAAGAACGGCTGCTCTCACTTTCGTCTCTATCTAATTTCTTAGGAGAATCGATTAAACAAAAAATCCTCATATTCAGTAAAGCCACAGCAGCCACGGTCTGTCTCTTACTTTTTGAAGCAAGTAAAGATTTTCTTCTCACTGAGAAAAATGGTGGTAATTTACTCGCCTACGGAATCCCTATATGGGTAGCACTAACTGTTATCCCAGCTGGGTTTCTTCTCATTTCAATTCGCCTAATTTGGACCAGTGGAAGCGAATGGAAGTTTCGCACAGCAACCATCCTCATATCTAGCTGTTTTATTTGGATAATCGGAAGTGATTGGATTAGTCCCCACCTGTGGTTCTTCCCTCTCCTACTCCTTCTGTTCGCAGCAACTGTCCTTGGAGCTCCGATCTTTGCTGTTTTCGGAGGTGTCACTCTCCTCCTTCTTTGGCAGGACAATCTGCCGTTCGCAATGATACCACTTAAACACTATTCAATGGTGACCAGCCCCACTCTTTCCTCTGTACCTCTTTTCGCCTTGGCCGGTTACTTTCTAGCAGAAGGTGGGGCTTCTAAGAGGCTCCTGAGAGTCTTCCAGGCAGTTGTTGGCCCGTTTCATGGGGGTACTGCTATCGTAACGGTACTTGTTTGCGCGTTTTTTACATCCTTTACTGGCGCTTCGGGAGTCACCATACTAGCCCTCGGAGGTCTTTTGTTGCCCATCCTTGTTCAATCGCGTTATGAAGAGAAGACAGCCCTCGGTTTGGTCACCACATCTGCTTCCCTAGGACTACTCTTTCCTCCCTGTATCCCTCTAATCCTCTATGCGATAACAGCCAGTACGGTTGCTTCCCATATGGGCCCATCGGCAGCAACGGCGGCACAACTTACGATGGAAAGAATGTTTCTCGGCGGTATCGGGCCGGGTGTTCTTCTCGTAGTATTGCTGGCCTGGTGGGGGGTAAATAGAGCTCCGAAAGAAGGCTCGTTTTCTACAAAAATTAGCGGGGGTGAGATCGCAACAGCAATTTGGATAGCTAAATGGGAAATTCTCCTTCCAGTTGTAGCCTTAGGTACTTTATTCAGCGGTTTCGCAACCCCGGTTGAGACTGCCGCTGTGACAGCCCTGTACGCATTCGTTGTCGAAGCCTTTTTTTACAGAGATCTTAATCTCCGTGAGGATATCCCTCGATCCATGAAAGAATGCGGGCTTATAATCGGTGGGGTTCTCATGATTCTAGGTTTAGCAATGGGATTCAGCAATTACCTGATCTTTGAACAGATTCCGTCCCGCGCAGTCGAATGGGTCACGGCATCAATCGAGTCCCCCTGGGTCTTCCTTCTCGCCCTTAATTTTTTTCTCCTTCTCGTTGGATGTATATTAGATATTTTCTCAGCAATCGTTGTTATTGTACCAATCATTATACCTCTCGGGATCGCCTATGGAATTGATCCAGTCCATCTCGGTATTATTTTTCTTGTAAACCTTGAAATTGGCTACCTCACACCACCTATTGGGATGAATCTCTTCCTTTCTTCATACCGATTCAAGAAAACCGTCCCTCAAGTCATCCAGTCGATTTGGCCTCTATTCCTAGTTCTCCTCGTAGGGTTGCTCGTCATTACCTACCTACCTTTTATTTCAACTACCTTGCCATTAATTTTGGACTAGTTAGATCCTTCGTTATATTATTTCTACCCAGCTAAAAAACGAAGGCCCTTCTTTACAAATTATGCACAGTGAACCTCTCGGGTATGCTACGGAAGTTACCCCTTCCCATAAAAAGAGAAAAAAAGCTACCCAGGGAAGAAGGATCTGATTCTTCTCAGATCCGACAGTCTAAAATACGCTGAACTCTTTAAAGGGTTCAGCGTATTTTTACCTGAGCTGAAAGATCGCCTCGATTTCGACAGGGATGTTTCCCGGAAGCGAATTCGTGCCGATAGCGCTTCGCACACCAATTCCATTATCGGCACCAAAAAGTTCAGAAAAGAGTTCACTGCAACCGTTGATTACCGTCGGATGGTCAACAAAGTCGGAAGGACAATTAACTAGTCCGAGCAGCTTTACCACACGACTGATCTGCTCCAAATTCCCAAAATGATTTTTAATAGTTGCAAGAAGCGTCAACCCCACCTGCCTCGCTGCAGATTTTCCCTCTTCTATACTAAGGTTTTCGCCTACTTTACCTTTCGTCAAATTACCTGAATTTTCCACCGGACCATGGCCCGATAAATATGCAAGATTCCCAACAACCAGTATCGGCTTGTATAGACCTACAGGCGATGGAGGAGGAGGTAAATTCAATCCAAGTTTAACAATATTTTCTTCAACATTCATTATGTCTGACCTAGTAAAGAAATTTTCGAATCTAATGCAAGACTAGGAATTTGTGGAATTGTCAGTCCGACGCAGATTGGATTGCATCGGAAGTCAGAAGGTTCATCTTCTTAAGGAAAGAAGCAGGTGGCTTTAGATTCACTTGACCAGGAAAAGCAAGATCTACTGGCGGAGGCTGAAAAGGCTATGGAACATGCTTACAATCCTTATTCTGGATTTTCTGTAGGAGCGGCCCTTCTAAGTCAAAATGGCAAAACCATCACAGCTGAAAATTTGGAGAATGCAGCTTATAGCCCATCTATATGGGCGCCGCCCTCGCAAAGGCTAACGCCATGGGTGTAGCTCGCAACAAAAACAAATGCCCAGAATAATGATCACCCGCCAGAGCCTGATTGGTCTACGCCGCCAGCCAAATCGCCAGCCTCGCGCAATACTCGCACCTCACATCACACCAAACAGAGGGGCTTCCCTTGATGCTTACAACTTAACCTCCGATATGGTGCGTTTCCTGCAAACCGTAGACGGGCGTATTGATGCCTTCCATCCGCGCTTTGATCTGCAATGACAGGAACTGGGAATAGTGCCGAGATTGGTGCAGGTTACCACCGTGAAACCACAGTGACTCTTGCTGTGTCGGTTTCCACATGTTGCGCTGCTCACCTTCCCATGGTCCGGGGTCTTTGGGCGTATCCGATCCCAGACCCCAAACCTTGCCCACCTTGTCGGCCGTCTCCTGATCGATCAGATCTGCGACCCAGCCATTCATCGACCCGTATCCCGTCGCATAGACAATCAGATCAGCCTCCAGCTTGGTGCCATCGTCCAATATCACGCCGTCCCCGACAACTTGCATCACCTGTCCGGCCTTGAGCTTGATCTTGCCGTCGATAATCAGTTGGCTGGCGCCGACATCGATGTAATAGCCCGAACCGCGGCGCAAGTACTTCATGAACAGGCCAGAATTGTCAGCCCCCCAATCAAGCTGAAATCCGGCCTTCTCAAGACCGGCATAAAACTCCGCATCGACCTCTTTGATCTTGTCGTAAACCGGGATCTGAAACTCGTGCATAATGCGGTATGGCAATGAGGCAAATATCAAATCGGCCTTTTGCGTTGTCACCCCGGCCTCGACCGCACGTTCGGAGTAAAGATCACCCAGACCGTATTCCATCAACGGCTCGGATCGCACGATATGGGTCGATGACCGCTGCACCATCGTCACGTCGACCTCGTTTTCCCACAGTGCGGCAGATATATCATGAGCCGAGTTGTTCGATCC
>CEVA01138435.1_pt1 | contig 30658 bp, 31 predicted proteins | sample 361521 | NCBI WGS metagenome assembly CEVA01 (sample SAMEA2622823, study PRJEB7988) | marine metagenome | isolation source: saline water (ENVO:00002010), including | reverse complement strand
CGTTTCGGCTGGTGTGAAAGTTGATTGGAAAAAACTAAATCGTAGATTTCGAGCTCATAAACAGAAATTGGTTAACGATTCAGCTATATCCGCATCGCTAATTGGAAAAGAATGGAAATATAATGGTTTGCCTCTAGAAGGACTATTTGCAGGCATTGATTTCAAAAATGACCGAAAAAATAGCTGCCTTTATACAGATTGGAAAAACGGTGGGTTTGCTCTTCCATCTGATACAATTACCAAAGAGCAGTCAGAACGGAATCTAAGTTTGGCGATATATCGAATCTCTAAACTGGGACCAGCTTTAGTTGAGTTACAAGGACTTAAAGACGCTTCAAAACAAGAGTTAAAGGCGAGGTATCCAGACAGAAATCCGGAAAGCTTAGAAGAGTTCCTAGACATTATTGAGTCTCTAGAAAGCACATAGCAAATTATTATTATTTAAACCTGATTCGAAAACGCGTGCCGAGTTTGCTTCGCTCAAACATGGTTTACGCTTACTCTCAGCTTAGCAACGCGTTGAGGGTCTGCTATTGGCACTGAGCCGTCTTTCTCGGCCCCTAACTCATAAGTGTCCAAAATCGAGTGTGTCCAACCGTCTCATACTTGCTCTTAATTAACAGCCACTGAGTAAAGAGCTTTATGATTAATGGCTTACAAGTTTCGCGTTATTCGGGGGAAAGGTCAGGGGTAAGGTCATAGATAATCTGGAATAGTTGTTAATCGGCAATAAAAAAGGGCAGATAGTGTATCTGCCCTTTATATTTAGTCACTTATAACTTGTCGTTATAGGCTCTCAACCGCAGTGCGTGGGTCAAGGTATTCCATATCAAATGCTTCAGCAACTTCTTTATAAGTTACTTTACCTTTGATGACGTTAAGGCCTTCTAGGAAGTGCTCGTCTTCAAGAAGTGCTTGCTTGTAGCCTTTGTTAGCCAGCTTGATGATGTACGGCAATGTCGCGTTGTTAAGCGCAAAGGTTGATGTACGTGGTACAGCACCTGGCATATTCGCAACGCAGTAGTGAACTACGTCATCAACAATGTATGTTGGCTCGTCATGAGTGGTAGGCTTCGAAGTCGCAATACAACCACCTTGGTCGATAGCTACGTCAACAATCGCTGCACCAGGCTTCATTGCTTTGATATGCTCAGCAGTCACAAGCTTAGGAGCTGCAGCACCTGGGATAAGTACGCCACCAATCACTAAGTCGGCATCCAGTACGTGCTTCTCTAGCGCGTCGGCAGTTGAATACACTACTTTTGCAAGCGAACCAAACTGAGCGTTAAGGCTACGTAGTACATCAACGTTACGGTCTAAAATGGTCACATCAGCGCCTAGGCCGACAGCCATTTGGGCTGCGTTACGGCCAACCATACCGCCGCCGATAACCACAACTTTAGCAGGCTCAACACCCGGTACGCCACCAAGCAACATGCCAAGGCCTTGCTTTGACTTTTCAAGTGCCTGAGCACCGGCTTGGATAGACATACGACCCGCCACTTCTGACATTGGCGCAAGTAGCGGTAAACCGCCTTTAGCATCGGTTACGGTCTCGTATGCGATACAGATAGCGCCGCTTTTCACTAGGTCTTCAGTTTGTGGTAAATCTGGCGCTAGGTGAAGGTAAGTAAACAAGATTTGATCTTGGCGTAGCATCGCACGCTCAACAGCTTGCGGCTCTTTTACTTTGATGATCATCTCTGCTTGGGCGAACACATCTGCCGCATTTGGTAAGATTTTTGCGCCTACTTCGATGTAATCTTCGTCAGTAAAACCAATGCCTAAACCAGCATTCGTTTCAACAATGACTTCGTGACCATGGTTGATAAGTTCGCGCGCGCTGGCTGGGATCATACCAACACGGTACTCATGGTTTTTTATCTCTTTTGGTACACCAATAATCATAGTTACTATACCTTTTGTGAACAGGAAAATTTTTCACTATTGTACTTATGCCTAAATAGTGTGTCTCACTGTTTTACATTTTCAAGCCAGTTGAATACACTTAAATCAAAGTAAAATTAGATAAATCCACTTTCATTAACTATGTATACACAACTAGACCGCATCGACCGTAAAATTTTAGTCGAATTGCAACGGGATGGCCGTATTTCCAACGTTGAATTGGCAAAACGAATTGGCCTTAGTGCGACCCCTTGTTTGGAACGCGTGAAAAAGCTTGAGCGTGAAGGGTATATTCGTGGTTACAAAGCGGTGGTCGACCCCGCCAAGCTCGGTCAGGCGCTGTTGGTGTATGTGGAAGTGACCATTACCAAAACATCTCCCGATGTGTTTGACGAATTTAACCAAGCGGTAAAAAAGCACGATGAGATAGTGGAGTGCCACTTAGTATCAGGGAATTTCGACTTTTTGCTGAAAACACGAGTGACCGATATGTCTGAGTATCGTCAGGTGCTTGGCGATATTTTGCTGAAGCTACCCAATATCAGCGAAAGCCGTACTTATGTGGTCATGGAAGAAGTAAAAGGTGAAGAGGCATTAATTATCCGTCCACAAGTTCCTTAAGGGCCCGTTAATGCTCGTGCCGATTACAATTACTGATTATAAACCCAGTGCATATTCAGCTGAGAATTGATAAGGTAAGAGTAATGCGCTGTAGTATCGAAAGAAAGAATAAGGATAATGGAATATGCGCCTAAATGGTGTCCAAAGACTGCTTGAAACTGGCTTAATAGTCAGCACCGCGCTAGCCATTTTTATTTTGTGTGCGCTGGTGAGTTTTGACCCAGCCGATCCGTCCTGGTCGCAAACAGGTGAGTTTGTCGATGTTAAAAATATCACCGGCACAGCGGGTGCGTGGGTGGCGGATATTTTATTATTTAGTTTTGGTTGGTTGGCGTTTTTAGTTCCCGCAGCCATTCAACTGTTTGGGTACCTCGTTTTTAAACGCCCCCACAGAGTGCTTAGCTTAGATTATGTTACCTTGGCGCTGCGCCTCATCGGCTTAGTGCTGTTTACATTGAGCGCTTGCGCTATTAGCTCCATTAATTTTGACGATATTTTTTATTTTTCTTCCGGTGGGGTAGTGGGGGATGTTATTGCCGGTGCGATGATGCCAGCATTTAATTTCACGGGTACCTCTATCCTATTATTGTGCTTTTTCTTTGCCGGCATGACCTTACTTACAGGTGTTTCTTGGGTTCAATTTGTTGATACCTTGGGCGCGTATGTTATGAAAGCAGCCTTGTTTGTCTGGCAGTGGTTGCAAAGCAAACGCGGCCAATACCAAAGTGAGTTTGCTGAAGCAGAGCAGCGCAGCTTGGCCAATGAGCCAAATCCACAAGTGGAAGCGATGCAGAGCGCTCAAGAGCCAAAGCTAGAAATTAAAAGCGATAACGCCGACACAGAAGTTGAAGCCGATAAAGACAAATCATTGTTAGATAAAGCTGCGGCTATGTTTGCGCCAGAGCCTAAAAAAGAGTCTTGGCAGGAACAAAGCAGTGACAGTGATACGCAGAGCGCTACTAAAGAGGCGCCTAAACAACATCCAGCATTTGATGATATTGATGCCATGCTCGGCGATGAAATGAATTTTAGCGCCATAGATGATGAGGGTTTTGATACCGTCAGCGCGCTCAACGAGCTAGACCAAGCGCCCACCGAGGCGACACCAAATACACAGTCCCAAAATAAAGGAGCAAATACGGCTGTTGCATCAGCGCACAAAGAAACCACTAATTCAGTGGCACACACAAAAGCGCCAACAGCCAAGGAGAAATTCGAACAGCTATTAGAAGAAAAGCCGCCCATGGAGCCGCTTCCTTCGTTGGATTTACTTGATAGGCCGGATAAACAGAAAAACCCTATTTCTGAAGAAGAGCTCGAGGCTGTTTCTCGGTTAGTTGAAAGCAAGCTGCAAGATTTTGGCGTACAAGCGTCCGTTGTAGGGGTTTATCCCGGTCCGGTAGTTACACGCTTTGAACTCGATTTAGCACCGGGTGTAAAGGTCGCGAAAATTTCTGGTTTATCGAAAGATTTGGCGCGCTCGTTATCTGCGGTCAGTGTGCGTGTGGTTGAGGTGATCCCGGGGAAAACCTATGTTGGCCTTGAGCTGCCTAATAAACACCGCGAAATCGTGCGCTTATCAGAAGTGATCAATGCCCCTAAGTTTGAGCAAAATAAATCGCCACTAACCATGGTGTTAGGTAAAGACATTGCCGGGCAACCTGTGGTTGCAGACTTAGCCAAAATGCCGCACTTGTTGGTAGCGGGTACCACCGGTTCGGGTAAGTCAGTGGGCGTTAATGTGATGATCTTAAGCTTACTGTATAAATCGCCACCAGAAGATGTGCGCATGATCATGATCGACCCAAAAATGCTCGAGTTATCGGTGTATGAGGGGATCCCACATCTACTGTGTGAAGTGGTTACCGATATGAAAGAAGCGGCCAATGCACTGCGTTGGTGTGTTGGTGAAATGGAGCGCCGCTATAAACTGATGTCGGCTTTAGGGGTGCGTAACCTGAAGGGCTACAACCAAAAAGTGCTTGATGCTAAAGCCGCAGGGGAACCTATTTTAGATCCTTTGTTCAAAGACACAGATGGCATGGCTGATGGGCCGCAAGAGCTAGACAAGTTACCCAGCATTGTCGTGGTGATTGATGAATTCGCCGATATGATGATGATTGTTGGTAAAAAAGTGGAAGAGCTCATTGCCCGAATCGCACAAAAAGCACGGGCTGCAGGCATTCATTTGGTATTGGCTACACAGCGTCCATCGGTGGATGTGATCACCGGCTTGATTAAGGCCAATATCCCTACACGTATGGCGTTTCAGGTGTCCTCGAAAATAGACTCGCGCACTATCCTTGACCAACAAGGGGCCGAGCATCTTTTAGGCATGGGTGACATGCTGTATTTGCCACCTGGGACCAGTGTGCCAATCCGTGTTCATGGCGCCTTTGTTGACGACCATGAGGTTCACGCGGTTGTGAGTGATTGGAAGGCCCGAGGTAAACCTGATTATGTGGATGAAATACTCAATGGTGACGCCGTCGAAGACGTATTGCTGCCAGGGGAAACATCCGAAGACGGCGACGATGAATCAGACCCATTGTATGACGAGGCCTGCGCTTTTGTTATTGAAAGTGGTCGTGTGTCGGTATCAAGTGTACAGCGTAAACTGCGTGTCGGTTATAACCGCGCTGCGCGATTGGTTGAACAAATGGAACACTCCGGTTTAGTCAGTTCGCCCGGCCATAATGGCGCCCGCGAAGTGCTAGTTAAGAATAACGCTGGCTAAGGAAGTAATATGAAACAATTTTTATACAGTGCAGTGGCAAGTGCCGCACTGTTTTCATCAACGGTTTTTGCCGACGACGCACAGATGCTGCAACAACAGCTGCAGGATTTGGACTCACTCAGCTCGACTTTTTCACAGCAAGTATTTGACCCGCAGGGGCAGCTGGTGAGTGAAAGTAAAGGCACGTTGCAACTAGAGCAACCACGGAAAATTCGTTGGGAGCAACAACAACCAGACGAAACCTTGTTTGTGTCCAACGGGGTTGATAGCTATTATTTTGACCCTTTCGCCGAGCAAGTGACGGTACTGGATACCTCTAAACTAATTGATAATACGCCGTTTATTCTGCTCACCACAGAAGATGAAGAGCTGTGGCAGCAGTTTAGTATTAAACAAATCGAAGCTGGCTTTGAGATTACTCCGAAAAGTACTGAAGATGCACAAGTAGAAAAGCTGACGTTGCATTTTGATGAGCAGCAACAAGTTGCGGCGCTTGAGGTACTCGACCAATCAGGTCAGCGTTCACACTTTCATTTTGATGCGCCCAAGCGCAATGTTGATATTGATGACAGCGTGTTTGAATTTACCATTCCTGAGCATGTGTTTGTTGATGATCAGCGTGCGCCACAAGCCGAGATAAACCGTGGCGAATAATTTCTCTCTAGATTTTGCCCCCGATGTGCGCCCGTTGGCGGCGCGCATGCGCCCACACACATTGGATCAGTACATCGGCCAAAGCCACATATTAGGTACAGAGCAACCCTTGTACCAAGCCATTAAAAGTGGCCACTGTCACAGCTTAATTTTGTGGGGGCCACCTGGGGTCGGTAAGACCACGCTGGCGCATATTATTGCGCACCACAGCGATGCCCAGTTTTTGGAGTTATCGGCGGTCAGCGCAGGGGTGAAAGATATCCGTGAGGCTGTCGCCAGTGCCAGCGACTTGCTACAACAACAAGGCAAACGCAGCTTATTGTTTGTGGACGAAGTACACCGTTTTAATAAATCGCAGCAAGACGCACTGTTGCCGCATGTTGAAAACGGCACCTTCATCTTTATTGGCGCTACCACAGAGAACCCCTCTTTTGCACTGAATAACGCTGTGCTGTCGCGCGCCAGAGTGTACACGCTGAAAAAGCTTTCAGTGGAAGATTTGCAGGCAGTGGTGAATCAGGCGCTAGAGCAGGATGACATTCTTCGCCAGCAAGGTGTAACCATCGAGCCCGATAGCCTTGAGCAGTTGTGCCACAGCGCCAATGGCGACGCTCGCAGTGTACTTAACCTGCTGGAAGTGGCGGCAAATCTGGCACAACAACACCAAGGCTGTATTAATCAGGCGGTGCTCAAGCAAGTTGCGCCGCAAATGGTTGCTCAATACGATAAGGAGGGCGATCATTACTACGATTTGATTTCCGCTTTTCACAAATCAGTGCGCGGCTCTGCGCCGGACGCAGCATTGTATTGGTATTGCCGTATTCTTACCGCCGGAGGCGATCCTTTGTATGTGGCGCGGCGGCTATTAGCGATTGCTACCGAAGACATCGGCAATGCAGACCCCAAAGCGATGGAAGTTGCGCTGAATGCTTGGGATATTTTTCACCGCGTTGGCCCCAGTGAAGGTGAACGTGCCATAGCTCAAGCCACCTTATACCTAGCCAGTGCGCCGAAAAGTAATGCCGTATATATGGCCTTTAATGAGGCCAAACGTCATGCTAAGGAGACCGCTCACCTCGATGTGCCTTATCACATCCGCAATGCGCCCACGCAATTAATGAAAGAGCAGGGCTTCGGCGAGGATTATCGCTATGCCCACAATGAGCCGGGAGCCTATGCAGCAGGCGAGAACTTCTTCCCCGAGGAGATTGCCGACAGCCGCTATTATCATCCCAGTGATCGTGGTTTAGAAAAACGCATTAGTGATAAGCTTGCTTATTTGCAAGAGCGTGATGCGCAAAGCGACAGGAAGCGCTATGAGCGCTCTTAGTACCTACTTTTTTATTGCCATTGGCGGGGCGTTGGGTGCCTGCGCCCGCTTTGGTATAAGTGAATTAGCACTAAAACTGCTGCCTAAGGGATTCCCTTTTGGCACGCTGGCGGTTAATATTCTCGGTTCATTGTTAATGGGCATATTATATGGCCTGTTGGATCGCGAAATGCTATCGCATCCGCACCGCGTCACACTCGGAGTCGGGTTTTTGGGCGCGCTGACAACATTTTCTACATTTTCCATGGATACGCTGTTGTTGCTTCAGCAAGGGCAGTGGTTGAAAGTGGCGTTAAACGTCCTCCTTAATGTGGGGATGTGTATATTTATGGCTTGGATAGGCCTCATGCTAACAACGCAAAAAGGTTAAAAACTCACATGTTAGACTCAAAGTATCTTCGTCAGGACGTAGAGCAAACAGCAGCCCGTTTAAAGGCACGTGGCTTTGAATTAGACGTAGCGAAACTGGCACAACTCGAAGAACAACGTAAAGCGCTACAGACTAAAACGCAAGAATTACAAAGCGAGCGTAACTCCCGTTCCAAAGCCATTGGTCAAGCGAAGGCGAAGGGTGAAGATATTCAACCTTTATTGGATGCAGTTGCCAACTTAGGTGATGAGCTCGAAAATGCCAAAAAAGAGCAAGATGCCGTCCTCAATGAATTAAAAGACATTGCCTTAGGCCTGCCTAATTTGCCAGCAGAAGATGTTCCAGCAGGCAACGATGAAGACGATAACGTCGAGGTGAGCCGCTGGGGTGAGCCGAAAAGCTATGACTTTGAGGTTAAAGACCACGTTGATTTAGGCGAAGCGCTGGATAAAGGGTTAGATTTTGAAGCCGGGGTGAAGCTCTCGGGTGCCCGCTTTACAGTAATGCGTGGGCAAATCGCGCGCATGCATCGCGCGTTGGTGCAATTGATGCTTGATACGCACACCGATAAAAACGGCTATACCGAAATGTATGTGCCTTATTTAGTGAATAAAGACAGTTTGTTAGGCACGGGTCAGCTACCTAAATTTGCCGAAGACTTATTCCACACAGAGAAACTGGGTGAGCACGATGATGGCTTCAGCCTGATCCCTACCGCTGAAGTGCCACTGACGAACTGTGCGCGTGATGAAATCTTTGAAGAAAAAGAGCTGCCAGTACGAATGACTGCACATACTCCGTGTTTTCGCAGTGAAGCAGGCAGCTATGGCCGCGATACGCGGGGCTTAATTCGTCAGCACCAGTTCGATAAAGTTGAGTTAGTGCAATTGGTCAAACCTGAAGATTCAATGCAGGCACTGGAAGAGCTAACTTCTCATGCCGAGCAAATCTTGCAGGCGCTTGAGTTGCCGTATCGTAAAGTAGTGTTGTGTACCGGCGATATGGGCTTTGGTGCAATGAAAACCTATGACTTAGAAGTGTGGTTGCCAGCACAAGACACCTATCGCGAAATTTCGTCTTGTTCAAATATGGGCGACTTCCAAGCGCGCCGTATGCAAGCGCGTTTCCGCCGCGCGGGCGAGAAAAAGCCGGAATTACTGCATACACTCAATGGTTCAGGGTTAGCCGTGGGCCGTACGTTAGTGGCTATTTTGGAGAATTACCAACAGGCGGATGGCAGTATTGAAGTGCCACAGGCGCTGCGCCCTTACATGGGTGGGTTAGAGCGTATCAGTGCTGCTTAATTATTAGTAGCTTATTGAAAAGGCCGCATTTTAGCGGCCTTTTTTGATCGCACCGCACGCCTTGGCCGTAGCTAATACAAAGCAAATTACAAGGAGAAAGTATGGACTATTCTGCGGTTATTTTGGTGTCATTGGTGTTGTTTGCCTGGATGTTGGTAGCGCAATGGTTTGTGGCATCAACTGTAAAGGCGAGGGCCGATAACGCCGTCCCTGGAAAAATTGATGATAACCTGTCTCATGACTCATTTATCTTTCGTGCCCACCGAACGTTTCAAAATACATTAGAAAACGCGCCACTGTATATCGTTTGTGCCTTAGTCGGTCTGCACTTGGGGGTGTCAGGGCCCACCTTCGCTATAGCCAGCGCAGTATTTGTCGCCGCTAGAGTCATTCATATGCTGCTTTACTATGTGATTGCCACCGAATCCAACCCCAGCCCCCGAAGTTATTTCTTCATGATCGGCTGGCTCGCGAATATCGTGATGCTCGTGCTACTCACACTGGAAATCTTATTCTTTTAATCTTTAGGGTGTGGGGTGTATTTAATTGTTAATGCCGTGAGGTGCAGAATCTACGAGCTTTAAGCGGGTGAAATGTCTTAGAGATAGAGGCATACTGAAAGCGGGTGGGGTGAACTCACTCGCTTTTTTATTAAGGCGGTTTGGGGTCTGTGACCAATTCGAACCAATACAAGACACTTTTCCTTAGTTACCGATTTTTTAGGGCGAGTGACCAATATTAGTCTCTAACCTGTTGTGGGTAGTGCTTTCCTAACACCAGCATGAATGTTGTTCCAGCCAATGCACTCCTCCCAAAGCTTGCCATCTACAAAGACTCCATGACAATGAATTCGGTTAGTTTTAAACAACTCCAGCTTATGTATTGCAGGCTTTCAACTATCTAAACTTGTGACTTTCAATCACCTTCTAAGTGTAGTGGTATCTGGGGGAGGAAAATAACCTTCTTGTTGTGAAGTGTTGTTATTTCGATTAGTGTATGATTTGCTGTAATTTTTTTAAAGCTTTAATAGTTGCTCCATTTATGGGTCATCTCCTACCTTGCACGATAGCTTACCTTGTAAGGTCTCACTAATAATCTGTTAGCTATCAAGGATAGTGTTGTGAAAAATTTCTGGTTATTTATTTTTTATTTAGCATTAGTTGCTTCTTTCGCTACAAATGCATCAGACAATATAAAATGGAAAGGTGTGGCTGAAATCAATCATCATATGCTCGCCATAAAAGCTGGTGATTACATTAAATCAACGTTCCCTGAGCTTAAAAATGTTGAGGTTAAACTAATTAAGGTTAATGCCAGTTATTCGTTTCAACACCAGCATTCCAATCTGAATGTTATGTTCATGCACTCTGATTCACTTGTTGAGGGCTCAAGCCATAAACGTACCGTTTATGTTGATGGTAAAGCCCAAGAAATTGAAATGCATATGATTCACTATATATTCTTAGATTTTGACGAAAATGGTGAAGCAATAAGTCACCGTGTTGAAGAAGTTCCTTTTCACGGCTCTCAAAAAGAGTTCGAAAACGAGTTTCAGAAACTCTAACAAACAGTTTAAAAGCGGACAAAATTCAGTTGGCTGGTTTCGCTCCGCTTCACATTATAGCCAACTAAATTTTGCCTTTTAACTGAGGCGTTATATGTCTATGGGAGTTCAGTGAAAGTTTCAGCCAAAGTTACATTTTTGTATATCGAAAGACCCCCTCACGGGTTTAGGTATACCGGAAGCGTTTGGCCAAGAATTCACTATCTGGGTAATGTCGATACTAGTTGTAGGCTTATTTTTGAAGACGGTGTGGAGGCGTTTGATGGAGATACTGTTGAGTTAGCAATGGGCTTTTTGGATGACACTATTCATGAAGCAAGAATTTACAATGGAATGCCTTTTGAACTATTTGTGATGGATATCAAGATTGCTGAAGGCCAGATCCTGAACATTGAAAAATAGACATATAACAAGATGATAAAGGAAGTGGACGTCTTAAGGTTGGCTAGATGTTCGTTCCTCACAGATTTTAGCCAATATTAATACACCTCTTATCATGGCGTTATAACTCACAGGGAAATTTGGTGCGTAATTATACTTTTGTTTTACTAATTCTAGCTTCGTTCTGTTTAAGGGCTGCTGATTTTGGCAATCTAGCGTCGATGGATGAAAAACTTATTGAACAACAAGCCCGGGACTTTGTTGAAAACAAATACACAGGTGTAGAACCTAAAAAACTAGTTTTGTTTGGCATTCGGTTAAACTTTTCAAGGCTCATTGAAGTTGATTCAGAGTTAGTAGCAACATTTATCAACTTATCTGCTCGAGAGAGTGGACAGCCTGTTGAACGAATTGTGCCTTCTCCAAATAAACCAAACGAAAAAGTTAAAGTCGTATTTACGCAATATCAAACAATTGAGTTAACTTTTAATAAAACCGGAACGGTTATTAGATCGAATAAACACCAAGAAATCTATCCTGATCCACCTGCTGTTTTTAATAAAATGGTGAGTGAGTTATAACAAGACCATTATGATAATTGGACGCAAAGCGCTTGGCTTGCGCTCCTTTGTCGCTAAGTTTAGCCAAGCATTTATGCGCCCCATATGGCGGCATTATGAACTCGGAGAACAGATGGAACCTGATTTTACTAAATATAGTTTGGACGAGTTAAAGGACGTAGAATCGGTAATTGATAGAATTCAATACCCCGAAAGGTATGAATTAGTTAAAAAACTAATCGCAGAAAAGTCTGTCGAGGTCTCTAAAACTCAAAAGCCGGAATTAGAAAAAGAGGAAGCTTTGAGAGAACTCCATAGAGAATATAAAAATCAAAAATCTAAGGTTTGGAAGATATTTCGTGGTGCAACCCTCATGTTTGTAACATTCAGAGTGATGCAATATCTCGACTGGACAATACAGCAGCAAATAATAGGTGTACTAGTTGTTTTCTGTATTTACACAATCATTCTGGTAGCTTTAAACGAATATCAGTTTAATAAATTTAAGCGAAACTTTGGCAAGCGTACATAATAAGCTAATTAAGTGCTGGACTGCCAATGCTTGACTCACTTGCACTTCGCTACACAATTTTAACCAACTATTCCTCGCTCCTAAGAGGTGTTATATTTCATGAGGGTACTATGCAAAGAATCATGGCTCTTTTAGGTTTGATTTGTATGCCTTATGTGCATGCAGAATCAATCGACGGTTGTTATTTGGCCACTGATAAGATAACCAGTTTTTCATCTGAAGAGTCAGAAACTAAATCTACTTACGTAAAAATTTCAAGAGCTGCTGATTACTATTCAGTAGAAGGTGTTATTTGGGGGCCTAATTTTCACATTTGCCGTATTGGTTCTCCCATTGAAGGTACTGATGGGCCGCTGCAAATGGACTATGCCGACAACAAGCTCGTTTATCGTCATAGAGAGTCTGAATACGATATTAATTGTGAGTTGGACGTTTCCTTCAAAGATAACACCTTAACAATAACGGACTCTAATCATCATTGCTCTAAGTACGTCTTTTATTGTGGCGCTTACATTGGGTTAGATAAAGTTGAATTACCAAAGGTAGAGCAAGGTTGCCTTTAAATTTCACATAACAAAGCTTTTAAGTTGGGTTCGTGACAGTCGGATCGACTCCGTATCGCATTTTAGCCAACAATTACTTACCATTTAAGGCGACGTGAATATTATTCACTGGCGATATTCAAACCTAGAAAAAAAGGGGCCTTGTATGGCCCCTTATTCGTTAATCTGTTCCTATAAACCCACCGGTTTGATGGGCCCACAGTTGGGCGTAGATCCCCCCTTGGGCGATAAGCTCTTGGTGTGTGCCTTGCTCAACAATATGGCCTTTGTCCATCACTACCAAGCGGTCCATTTGCGCTATGGTTGATAAGCGGTGGGCAATGGCAATAACAGTTTTATTTTCCATTAAGGTATCGAGGCTCGCTTGAATCGCGGCCTCTACCTCAGAGTCTAAAGCTGATGTGGCTTCATCGAGCACCAAAATAGGGGCATTTTTTAACAGTACGCGAGCAATCGCGATACGCTGACGCTGCCCACCTGATAGCTTGACGCCGCGCTCACCCACTTGCGCATCCAGCCCTTTGTTGCCATGACTGTCTTCCAGTTCACTAACAAAGTCCCATGCCTCAGCCTTTTTCGCAGCGGCGATGATTTGCTCATCCGTGGCATCGGCTAAGCCATAACCGATATTTTCGCGCACGCTACGATGCAGCAGCGCGGTATCTTGTGACACCATAGCAATATGTTGGCGCAGGCTTTCCTGAGTCACCTGGTTTATCGGCGCATCATCAATACGAATGTGTCCTTGCTCAACATCATAAAAGCGCAGTAAGAGATTAACTAAGGTTGATTTACCGGCGCCAGAGCGACCAACAACCCCAACTTTTTCACCTGCGGCAATGTTTAGAGATAGCCCATCGAGCACCGGTGGGTGTGACGGGGTAATTGGCTTGGCATAATTAAAGGTGATGTTATTAAAGTCGATGCGCCCATGGGTCACCTTAAGCGTGTTGGCATCCTCAGCGTCGGTTATGGTTATGGGTTTCGTTAAGGTGTTCATGCCATCGGCAACGGTGCCGATATTTTCAAACAGGGCGCTGACTTCCCACATGATCCACTGCGCCATGCCGTTAAGGCGAAGTGCTAAACTAACGGCAATGGCAATGGCGCCGACGCTGATTAAACTAATGGACCAAAGGTAAATCGATAACGCCGCAATCACCGCCACCAAGCCGTAGTTAAGCAGCTGCACGCTCACTTGTAACTTAGTGACCAGACGCATTTGCCGATATACCGGGTCTAAAAACAGCTCCATCGATTCACGGGCATATTGCTCCTCCCGCGATGAATGAGAGAAGAGTTTGATAGTGGCGATGTTGGTGTAGCTATCAACAATACGGCCTGTCATTTGCGAGCGGGCTTCGGCTTGTTGCTCGGCGACCGCTTTCAGGCGCGGAATAAAATAACGCTGCACTGCAATATAACCTACAAGCCAGCCTAAAATTGGCATCATTAAGCGCCAATCTGCCTGGCCAACAAAGAATAGCATGGCGGAAAAATACACCACAATATACACCGCGACATCCAGTAGCTTGATGACGGTTTCCCTGACCGCCAGCGACGTTTGCATCACCTTAGTGGCAATGCGCCCGGCAAAGTCGTCGGCATAAAAGCTCACGCTTTGGCGCAGTAGGTAACGGTGCGCCAACCAGCGAATGGCCATGGGGTAATTACCGAGCAAGCTTTGGTGGAGAACGGCTGAGTGAACAAACACTAAAATAGGCAACAGCACGATAGTGACTAGGCCCATAAACCAAAGCGTATCGGTTTCGGTGCTTAACAGCTGTTCTGGGGTCGTCTGTCCAAGCCAATCAACGAGTTGACCCATAAAGCTAAATAGCGAAACTTCAACAATGGCTAATAAGGCGGCGCTGATGGACATCACCGCCAGCGGCCAGCCCATGCCTTGGGTGTAATAACGGCAAAAAGCCCATAATCCCTTTGGTGGCGCGGTCGTTGTGCGCTCGGGAAAAGGGGCGGTTAATTTCTCGAAAAAGGAAAGCATAGCACCACACATAACTAACTGATTTAAGGCGTCAGTGTAGCGATTTTGCGGCGTAAAACCTAGCGCAACGAGTGTGCTAATTTTGCACCACTGTGGTGACTATGCCGACTCCTAGCTACGCGCTTTGTGCTTGCTCATTGAGCTCTGCAAGCATCATTTCGCGCATTTTAAACTTTTGTAATTTCCCGGTGACCGTCATCGGGTATTCCTCGACGATACGAATATACTTAGGCACTTTAAAATAGGCGAGTTGATCTTTTAGGTAGGCCCGAATTTGCGGCTCATCGATATCGCGGTTGTCCTTTGCTTTGAGCCACAAGCATACTTGCTCGCCAAATTTATCATCGGGGATACCAAAGACCGCCGCATCACTGACAGCGTCGTGCAAATACAGCACTTCTTCTATTTCGCGCGGATAAATGTTCTCGCCACCGCGAATGATCATATCTTTAATTCGGCCAACGATGGTCACGTAACCTTGCTCATCCATGACCCCTAAATCGCCAGAGTGTAGCCAGCCCTCAGCGTCGATAGTGGCGTTAGTTTTCGCTTCATCGCCCCAATAGCCTTGCATCACACAGTAGCCGCGAGCACAAATTTCACCCGGGCTACCAATGGCAGCTATTTGACCGCGTTCATCAATAATTTTAATTTCTGTGTGCGCCATTGCTCGGCCCACCGTTTGCACTTGTTTGTCAATTGGTGCGTCGGTTTGGGTAATATGGTTGATGGGGCTGCACTCTGTTTGCCCGTAACCAATCACCACTTCGCGCATATGAAAATCACTGTGTACTTTGCGCATCAATTCTTGCGGGCAAGTGCTGCCAGCCATGACTCCGGTGCGCAAGGTACTGAGATCGTACTGCTGAAAGTCGGGGTGTTCTAATTGCGCAATAAACATCGTCGGAACGCCATGGAGCGCCGTACAACGCTCTTGCTCAACGCAACTTAGGGTGCTGATTGCATCGAACGAGGGGGCTGGAAATATCGCGCAGGCGCCGCTGGCCAAACACACTAGATTACCCAGCACCATGCCGAAGCAATGGTACAAGGGTACCGGAATACACAGTCTGTCTTTATCATTAAACTGCATCGCTTTGGCAACCAGCAAACCATTATTCAAAATATTGCGGTGCGAGAGCGTGGCGCCTTTTGGGTTTCCGGTTGTGCCCGAGGTAAATTGAATATTAATGGCGTCATCGGGTCGAAGTTGCGCTTCAATAACCCGCATTTGCTGGTAGTGCGCATCCTCGCCCAATTGTTGAACAGCCGCAAATGATGTCATGCCGGCAAAAGCTTGCTCTGAGAGAATAATAACCTGCTCTAGAGTGGGCAGCGCTTGCAACGTGGTTTTGCTACCGTCTTTTAATTCCGGTGCAAGCTGGTAGATCATGTCAACGTAGTTTGATGCTTTAAATTGCTCGGCCATCACCAAATACTTTACACCCACGTTGTTTATGGCAAAGGCCAACTCATGAGGACGATAGGCGGGATTAATGCACACCATAATGGCGCCAATTTTGGCGCTTGCGAATTGCACCAAGGACCATTCAATATTGTTGGGTGACCAAATGCCAACCCGATCCCCTGGCTGCACACCTAGAGCGAGTAAGCCCGCAGCGAGGCGCTCTATTTCCCGTAAATACTGGCGGTAAGTCCAGCGGATCCCTTGATGGCGCACCACAACCGCCTCATTGTCAGGGTATTTGTCGACAATATAATCAAGGTGCTCGGCGATGGTTCGCTCGCTAAGCGGCGCTGAAAATGAGCCATGGTACTGGCTCAACGTTAACGGTAGTGAAGGGGAGTGATTGTCTTGTTGTTGCGGCATAGACTGCCTCCTTGCCCGGGTAGATGTTGTCATTTTAGGTTCTTCAACACCTAATCAAGCACAGACTGTCGACACTTTCCATTGTTTTGAGGTGATTTCTGTTGGAATTAGACTAAAGGTTTAGTTTTTGTCGACATAAAAAAGCGGGCCATGGACCCGCTACATCGTCTTGGGGAGAGAAATAATTTAGCTCGTTGCTTCTTGCAGTGCCTTCATTTTATCGTGGCAAATTTGCATGCGTTCACGAAGCTGAGAAAGAACTTGTGCGCACTGAGGTGGCTGCGACTCTTCGAGTGCATCGTCGAACTCTTCAAGCACTTTATCTTCAACCTCTTCAAGGTGTTTGATGTACGTATGCTCTTCGTTGCTCTTAATCGCGCTCATCACCTTAGTGTAGGTTTTACGTACATCAACCAGGGTGTCTGAGCCGGTTTCAATTTCGCCTTGCTCTTCAATGGCAAAGGGTTGCAAGTCGGTCACCGCTTTGTGCTTTTCATCGATCATGTTTTGGAACACGGTACGTACATCATTACTATCAATGTTATCTTTGGCATCGGAGTAAAAATCAATGCCACCCTTTAGTACTTTGATAATGTCTGTGATTTTCTCTGAACGTTGCATTGTCATAATTGTGCTCCTTCAATTTTGAATTCGATTTAATAGGAGCAATGCTTGTGCCAAATCGAGGAAATATATAAAAACCATTATTAAACAGTTGGTTAACTTCATCTTCGAACGCTTGAAATGTGTAAACCAACACCTTTTTCATGGGCAACTGTGAAAGCTTTTCAATTGCAGGCGGTAAAAACGTCATAGTCGTACAGCCAACAAAGCGTATTATTTTTTACCTTTCACAGTGCGCCAGGTGAAGATGTGCTGCGTAGTAGCTATTATCGGAAAAAGAAGGAAGAAAAATGGATTGTAACGTTGCCCCAAGCACAACCTACCATGAGTGTAATACCCTCACGACAACGCGTCGTAAACGGGGAAAAGGATTTGAATACTTCCATCTTGATAAGGAAAAGATAACCAGTCGTGCTTACTTAAAACGAATGCGAGAGCTGGTTGTGCCTCCTATGTGGCGTGATGTACGTATTAGCGCTTGCCAGTACAATAAGGTGCAGGCCGTTGGCGTTGATGGCAAAGGAAAGCGACAATACATTTACCACGCCCATTGGCAATTGGCGCAACAGCAAAAAAAATTTGCCAAGTTAGGTGAATTCGCTGCTCAGCTTCCAGATGCGCGAGGGCAATGCTTATCCTTATTGGCAGAACCTGATTGGACGAAAGACAAAGTGTGCGCGCTTGGGTGCGCAATCTTAGACCTTACCGCGATTCGTGTAGGCAATAATAATTATTACAAAGCCAATGAAACGTGTGGGTTAACCACGCTTCGACGCAAGCATGTGGATATTAAAGACGACCATGTACAATTTAGCTTTAAAGGTAAACACGCAAAACACCGAGAGGTGCGCATCGACGATACTGAGCTTGCTGAATTAGTGGCTTCAAGTGCAGAGCAACAAGGGTATAGCTTGCTACGTTATTATCAACAAGGCCAATGGCATGACCTGCAAAGTGATGATATTAACGAATTTATCCACCGTGTTTTTGGCGGCCACTTTAGTGCCAAAGATTATCGCACCTGGGCCGGGACGCGAATGGCGGTGCGCTTTGCCCACGTAGCCGCAGAGCAGGTACAGGCGCACCCAAGGCGCAAATTTAAGTCTCAGCTGGTTAAACTCGTTGCCAAGCAATTAGGCAATACCGCGAACATTTGCGAACAGTATTATATTCACCCGAAGGTGTTAGAACACCTCAGCGAGCACTATGAAAATGAACACGCGTTTGCGCATTTTGACGCGACACCGCGCTCTTTAGCCGAGGAGTTGGACATGGATGAGAGGCATGCGTTAGCGATTATTACCGGGCGATGACGTAACAGGCCATTTCTGCGGCCTGTTACTGTCGGGGGGATTACTGTTTAGCGTAAGTGCGCAGCATAATATCGACATACGCCGTCATAAAGGCTTGCTCTTGAAACTTCTTCAGTCCCGTATCAGCAAACTCAATAGGTAATGGATTGCGCTTAAGCTGTTCTTTCATCTCTGTGGCACTAATAATGTGCACATCTAAGTTAGTTATCAGCTGCAGTGCCGCTTCCATTTTAAAGCCAACCGCGCCGCCAGCGAACTTACCTTTATGAGGTCGCGCTTTGATGGCGATAGCATCCACTTGGTAATCTTCCATCAGCTTTTTAAAGTCGCGATGAAACTTTTGGATTTCTTCAGTATCGTTGGCATCGCTTAAAACAAAACGTGTTTGGCGCACATCACGGATGTCAAACACATCATTTTCTTTACTTAGAAGGCATAGTAAAACTTCACTGCCTTTTATTTCTACGCCGCAAGTATGCATAGTCAAATATCACCTTTTTTATCAATGGCATTAGTATATCAGAAGCGCATACAAAATTTGTTAAGAAAATTAGCAGACGAGCCTTGTATTTACCTCTATAGCGCGCCAAAATAGCGCCTTGCTCACGCTTTGTGGGCGGGCAGTATCATCGCAATGCTTGTTGGTATAAGCGTTGATTAGACTTATTAAATAGACAAATAAATACACGTGGCGCGGCGTAGGTGTCACCACTGTACAAGGATTAAACATGCCAGTAATTACTCTTCCTGACGGCAGTCAGCGTTCATTCGAAAACCCTGTATCCACGTTAGACGTAGCACAAGACATCGGCCCAGGCCTTGCCAAAGCGACCATCGCTGGGCGTGTTAACGGTGAGCGTGTTGACGCCTGTGATTTAATCAGCGAAGACGCACGGTTAGAGATCATCACCGCAAAAGATGAAGACGGTCTAGAAATTATCCGTCACTCCTGTGCGCACCTTATCGGCCACGCCATTAAGCAATTGTATCCTGATGCAAAAATGGCCATTGGTCCAACTATCGACAACGGCTTTTATTATGATGTCGATATGGAGCACTCGCTGACGCAAGAAGATTTAGAAGCGCTTGAAAAGCGTATGAAAGAACTTGCGAAAACCAAATACGACGTGGTTAAGAAGACCGTGAGTTGGCAACAGGCCCGCGACACGTTTGAACAACGTGGCGAACCTTATAAAGTTGAAATCTTAGACGAGAATATCGCTAAAGATGACCGCCCTGGTTTATACCACCACGAAGAGTACGTGGATATGTGTCGTGGTCCTCACGTACCTAATATGAGCTTTTGTCAGCACTTTAAATTGATGAAAGTAGCAGGTGCATACTGGCGTGGCGACTCTGACAATAAAATGTTGCAGCGTATTTATGGCACCGCATGGGGTGATAAAAAGCAACTTAAAGGCTACTTGCAGCGCTTAGAAGAAGCGGAAAAACGCGATCACCGTAAAATCGGTAAAGCCCTCGATTTATGGCACTGGCAAGAAGAAGCGCCAGGTATGGTGTTTTGGCACAATGATGGTTGGAGCATTTACCGCGAGCTCGAAGAGTTTGTTCGCGAAAAACTGCGCGAATATGACTATGAAGAGGTAAAAGGGCCGCTAATGATGGACCGTGGACTGTGGGAAAAATCAGGCCACTGGGACAAATACGGCGATGCCATGTTCACCACGGAGTCAGAGAAACGTGAGTATGCTATTAAACCAATGAACTGTCCTGGTCACGTGCAGATTTTCAACCAAGGTTTGAAATCTTACCGTGACTTGCCTTTGCGTATGGCTGAATTTGGTTGTTGTCACCGTAACGAGCCATCGGGTGCGTTACACGGTTTGATGCGCGTACGTGGCTTTACTCAAGACGATGCTCATGTTTTCTGTACAGAAGAGCAAATCTTGCAAGAGGTGACGGCGTGTATCGATATGGTTTATGACACTTATTCGACCTTTGGGTTTGAAAAGATTGTTGTAAAGCTTTCTACACGCCCGGAAAAGCGCATCGGTGAAGATGAATTGTGGGATAAAGCCGAGAAAGCCTTGGCGCAGGCATTGAGCGATAAAGACATTGAATTCGAATACCTACCAGGTGAAGGTGCCTTCTATGGTCCGAAAATTGAATTTACTTTGTATGATTGCTTAGAGCGAGCGTGGCAGTGTGGTACAGTACAGCTGGACTTTATGTTACCAGGACGTCTTGGCGCAACTTATGTGGCTGAGAACAATGAGCGTCGCACTCCGGTGATGATTCACCGTGCTATTCTGGGTTCAATCGAACGCTTTATCGGGATTTTGACCGAAGAATACGCAGGGCTGTTCCCAACCTGGCTTGCTCCTAAGCAGGTGGTGATTATGAATATCACTGATAAACAGTCTGATTATGTGCACGAAGTTGTACAAAAATTGAATAAACTGGGTATTCGCGCCGCAGCCGACTTGAGAAATGAGAAAATTGGCTTTAAAATTCGCGAACATACTTTAAAACGTATTCCTTACTTGCTAGTTGTTGGTGACAAAGAAGTAGAGCAGCAAGAAGTGGCAGTAAGAACACGTACAGGTGAAGACCTAGGTAAATTTAAAGTCGATGACTTTATCACTAAAATCACAAATGAAATTAAAACAAGACAGTAATTTGTGATCGAAAGGGTGTATCAAACAGTATCGAATACACCCTTTTAGTTTTTAATATTCTTGGAGGAACGTACCATTAGAGGCGGAAAAAAGGGCCAACAACAGGTCCAAAAAAATCGTATTAACGAAGATATTACGGCAAAAGAAGTTCGACTAATTGACTTTGAAGGTGAACAAGCAGGCATCGTGTCCCTGAGTGAAGCTCAGTCAATGGCGGATGAGGCGGGTGTCGATCTAGTAGAGATCAGCCCAAATGCTGAACCCCCCGTTTGTAAGGTAATGGACTACGGTAAGTTCCTTTTTGAAAAAAGCAAAGCGCAAAAAGAACAGAAGAAGAAGCAAAAGCAAATTCAGGTTAAGGAAGTTAAGTTCCGCCCTGGTACAGACATTGGTGACTACCAAGTTAAGCTTCGTAATCTAACCAAGTTCTTAGAAGCTGGCGATAAGGCAAAAGTAACGATCCGTTTCCGTGGTCGTGAAATGGCCCACCAAGAAATTGGTATCGAGCTTTTGAATCGCATTAAAGATGATCTGCAAGAGTTGGCACAGGTCGAGTCATTCCCGAAAAAAGTGGAAGGCCGCCAAATGATCATGATGCTAGCGCCGGTGGCTAAAAAATAGTATACTCCGCGCGTTTAACGAATTAGTGCAGGTTTACAAGCCACATGACTTATTTTCTAAGGCAGTGGCACCTGTATCTATCCGGTTGAAGTAGGGCGCTTTTTTAAGCGCTCTCACCGGTTTTGGGAGTAAGTTGGGCCAAAAAAGTGTTTGTGAACTCAAACCGCCTGCTTGCTAAATTTAAGCAATATCAATTGGAGTTATTGCAATGGCTTATAAGCTAAAAACACACCGTGGCGCCGCTAAGCGCTTCAAGAAAACTGCTTCTGGTGGTTTCAAGCGTAAACAAGCGCACCTTCGTCACATTCTGACCAAGAAAACCTCTAAGCGTAAGCTTCACCTACGTCCTAAGCTAATGGTTCACAAGAACGATCACGGCTTAGTTTCTCGTATGTTACCATTCGCTTAATAGGGGTATAGAATAATGGCAAGAGTAAAACGCGGTACTATCGCGCGCGCACGTCACAAGAAAGTTTTAAAGCAAGCTAAAGGTTACTACGGTGCACGTTCACGTGTTTACCGCGTAGCTTTCCAAGCGGTTACTAAAGCGGGTCAATACGCTTACCGTGACCGTCGTGCGAAGAAACGTACTTTCCGTCAGCTATGGATTGCACGTATCAACGCAGCAGCTCGTCAAAATGGTTTGTCTTACAGCCGTTTCATTAACGGTCTTAAAAAGACTTCTGTAGAAATCGATCGTAAGATCCTTGCAGATATCGCTGTTTATGACCAAACTGCATTCGCAGCATTAGTAGCTAAAGCGAAAGAAGGTCTTTCAGCTTAATCTACCTGTGTTAGCAGAAGAAAGGAGCCTTTTGGCTCCTTTTTTAATGTCTGAAAATCACGTCTATAGCCATTAGCGTGACTTGGTAAGCACCCAGTCAAGCCAGCTGCTTGGTAAAATACGTTTAAGGAAACCGAATAGATAGGTGGGCGTGGTAACATAGTAACGAGCCTGCGGGCGTTGGGATTCTAACGCATGCACCAAGCGTTTATAAACCGCTTCAGGTCCAAGGGTAAAAGGCTGAGGGCCACTGGTGGATTCCAACCGCCGCTGCTGCGCTAAATAATTATCTCGGTGCGCACTTTTTTCGATATCAATGCCTGAGGTTAAAAATGCGTGCAGTGCGTTATCACGAAAGCGCGAACTGATCGGCCCAGGCTCAATCAAAGAGATATGTACGCCGGAGCCTTGTAGCTCTAAGCGCAAGGTATCTGTTAATCCCTCCAAAGCAAATTTACTGGCATTATAAGCGCCGCGATAGGGTAAGGTGACTAACCCCAACACCGATGAATTTTGGATGATACGGCCATGACCTTGTTGGCGCATCTTTTTACATACTAATTGAGTAAGGTGATGCCAGCCGAAAACATTGGTTTCAAATTGCCGGCGCAGTGCTGCCACGGGTAAATCTTCCACAGCGCCAGGTTGGCCATAAGCGCCATTATTGAACAAGGCGTCTAATTTACCGCCGCTAAAAGCCAGGGCATCGGCTAGCCCTTGTTCAATGGAGTCAGTATCGGTGTAATCAAGCTGCACACAGGTGATGCCTTGCTCGTTGAGAGCCCGTACGTCGTCTACATTGCGACAACTAGCGATCACTTGGTAACCGCGCTTTTGCAGTTGTTTAGCGCAGTAATAGCCTATGCCGCTAGAGCAGCCAGTGATAAGAATGGTTTTCATAATTTGCACTCAGTGCTAACGTCATAGCGAAAAACTACCATTTCGTCGCAATCCTGGCCACCTTTAAAGCCCCCTTGTTATACTCAAATACAGCAAAACAACAACAAAAAGAGCGTATTATGTTTACCAGCTTGTTATTAGCCACGGCCCTAGCCGCTGATGCCCACTTGCCCAAACTGATCCCTTGGCAAGGCCAAAGCGAAGCGTTGATGCAGCAACAAGGCGTGTTAACCACGGCGTTTGAACACTCTGGGGGAATGATCTCTCCCGACTATCAAGCGACGATGGCCTATTTAAAGCGTTTACAACAGGCTAACCCGACGCAGTTCAGCCTAGTTAAAATAGGCCAAAGTGACGCTGGCCGTGATATCAATATGCTGGTTGCCAGCGAGCAAGGAAATAATAGCGCGGCGCACATTGCTAATAGCGACAAACCCACGTTATTGATTCAAGCAGGTATTCACAGTGGTGAAATTGACGGTAAAGACGCAGGCTTTATGTTATTACGAGATATTGCCACCGGTAAACGATTGGATATCTTAAAAAGCGTTAACCTACTGTTTATACCGATTTTAAACGTCGACGGTCACGAGCGTGCCAGTGCCTATAATCGCATCAACCAGCGCGGTCCTGCTGTTATGGGTTTTCGAACCAATGGTCAAAACCTCAATTTAAACCGTGATTTCACTAAGCTTGATACCCCTGGTGTACGCGCATTAGCTAAGGTTGTTAATCAGTATCAACCTAGTCTGTACCTCGATATTCATGTTACCGATGGCGCAGATTACCAATACGATATTACCTATGGTTATGCGCCAACATTCGCCAGCGCCACACCAAAAGTGACAGCCGCGATGGATCAATGGATAGCGCCTGTTATTGATCAGAAACTTGAAGAAATGGGGCATATTCCAGGGCCTTTAGTGTTTGTCATGGATAAAATGGATTTTGCTAAAGGTCTTGCTGGGTGGGTAGCTGGACCTCGCTATTCAAATGGTTGGGGCGAGTTACGCCATTTACCCACAATTTTGGTAGAAAACCATTCGCTTAAGCCCTATAAACAACGGGTATTGGGTACTTATGTGCTCATTGACGGCGCTATCACGGCCTTGACCCGCCATGGCGATGATATCAGCGCGGCCGTGGCACAGTCTAAAGCGCAGCAGCAAGAACGCCTCGTTGTTGAACGTAGCTATGCCAAAGAGCCTGATACCATTGCCTTTAAGGGGATTGCCTATGATTACTATGAAAGCACTGCCACGGGTGCTAAAGAAGTACGTTATTTAGGCAAACCTAAGCATTATGATGCGTTACCCATCTTCTGGCAAAAGGAGGTAAAAACCGAGGTTGATGTGCCCAAGGCTTTCTATATTCCACGCCAATATACTGATGTGATCGCGACTTTAAAAATGCAGGGGGTTGAAATTAAGCCCGTCATTGCAGAAGCTGAGTTACCACTGACACAAGCACGTATTGTTAATCATCAATTTGCTCAAGCACCCTTTGAGGGGCGCTTTCGCGTTAGTGCAGAGTTTGATTACAGCACGGTGAAAAAAACAGTAAATCAACAGTGGCTGAAGGTTAGCGCGACACAACCCTTAGGGCTTTTGACTACACACATGCTGCACCCAGAGTCGCCGGACTCATTGTTCCAGTGGGGCTTCTTCCACAGTATTTTTCAGCGCACTGAATATGTTGAGAACTATGCACTCGCTCCATATGCGCAGCAAATGCTTGAGTCAAACCCGGATATCGCCGAGCGTTACAATGCCAAGCTTGAAGATGAAGACTTTGCAAACGACAGTGATGCTCGCAGAGCTTGGCTTTATGCGCAAACACCGTATTATGATCAGCATTATTTGCACTACCCAATATTAATGCAGTTTTAACTTATGAAAATTACCACCATTCCTGTTACCCCCTTTATGCAAAATTGCCGCATATTGCAATGCGCACAAAGTAGTCAGGCCGCTATTATCGACCCCGGTGGCGACAGTGATAAAATCATCCGTGCGTTAACACAGCGCGGCATTGAGCCCAGTGTAATTTGGTTAACTCATGGCCATTTAGATCATGTTGGTGCAGCGGATACATTGCGCAAACATTACCAAATCGATATTGTTGGGCCGCAACGAGATGAGCAATTTTGGTTTGATGCCTTGGCGCAGCAGGCTCAGATGTTTGGCTTTGCGCCGCAAGTACCTTTTTTGCCCGACACCTGGCTCGAGCACGGGCAAACAATAAGTTTAGGTGAGCAGCAATTTGAAGTACGCCATTGCCCAGGACATACGCCAGGGCACGTGATTTTTGTTTGTCATAGTCATAAGCTTGCCATTGTTGGCGATGTGATTTTTAAAGGTTCAATAGGGCGAACAGACTTTCCGAAAGGCGATGGCCCAACATTAATTGCTTCTATCAAACGAGAAGTACTTAGCCTAGATGACGACTATCGATTGCTTAGCGGTCATGGTGAAGAGACCTCGGTAGGACAAGAGCGCCTTAAAAACCCGTTTATTAGCGGAAAATTCGGTTAAAAAGTACAGACGAAAACCCCTGCGTTATGTATAATTTTACCTAATTCACAATTAAAAAAGAAAAATCAATGTCATTAAACCAAGTTGACCGTCAGATCTTGGCATTGCTGCAACAGGATGCCAGTTTATCGACCGCCGAAATAGCCGATCAAGTCGGCCTTTCCCAATCGCCATGTTGGCGCCGTATTGCACGTCTTGAGCAGGAGGGCTATATCAAAGGCAAAGTGGCCTTGCTAGATGAGAAGCAGCTTGGCTTCGATATGCTCGTATACGCCCATGTACGTTTGTCTAACCATGGCCGAGACCAGCTCGCAGATTTTGAAAAGCTGATTATGAGCTATGATGAAGTCACAGAATGCTACACCATGGCCGGTACCATGGACTTTATGTTGCGTATTATCTCCAAAGGCATTGAAGGCTATGAACAGTTCGTTCGAGACCACTTATTAAGCCTTCCCTATGTGCAAGAAGTACATTCGAATGTGACTATGACCTGTGTTAAGCGCTCCACCGCACTGCCACTGTAAAAGTGGCAGTAAGCCTGCCTTCAGCGTTTTACTCAATTGTTAATTTCTCGGTATTTTGCTAGACTCTGCGACCTTTTCGAAGAGCTCTGCCTAACGTACACGAGGAATGAATGTTTAACTTATTAAGCAAAGCCCCAAGCTCTGCTAAAAACGATATATTGTCTGGATTGACGGTGGCCCTAGCGCTGGTCCCCGAAGCCGTTGCCTTTGCTTTTGTAGCCCAAGTAGACCCTCTGGTTGGTTTATACGCGGCCTTTATTGTTGGCCTAATAACTTCTTTATTAGGCGGTCGCCCGGGCATGATATCTGGCGCCACCGGTGCCCTTGCTGTTGTCATGACCTCCCTCGTCGTGACCCATGGGGTAGAGTACCTGTTTGCCACGGTGGTGTTGATGGGCATACTGCAAATTCTCGCTGGGGTATTTAAGCTTGGTAAGTTTATTCGTATGGTGCCGCACCCTGTGATGCTGGGGTTTGTTAACGGCTTGGCCATTGTTATCTTTCTCGCTCAACTTGGCCAATTTAAAGTACTTGGCGACGATGGCCAAATGCAGTGGATGCAAGGCGAAATGATGGCTACCATGCTGGGCCTAGTTGCTTTGACCATGGCTATTATTCATTTTTTACCTAAACTAACCACTGCTATTCCTTCAAGTTTGGCAGCGATTGTCGTGGTGACGGGTTTAGTTTTAGGGTTAGATTTAGAAGCCCGCACGGTTATCGACTTTGTTAAAGATATGACCGGTGATGCCAGCGCCACAATCGCCGGTGGTTTGCCTGAGTTCCATATTCCTCAAGTGCCGCTCAACTGGGAAACATTCCAAATCATCCTACCATACGCCGTGATTCTTGCCGCCATTGGTCTAATCGAGTCGTTACTAACGCTTACGCTAATTGACGAAATCACAGACACCCGTGGTCAAAGTAATAAAGAATGCATGGGCCAGGGCGCAGCTAACTTAACCTGTGGTTTCTTTGGCGCGATGGGTGGCTGTGCCATGATTGGCCAATCAATGATTAATATCAACTCAGGTGGCCGCAGTCGTTTGTCTGGTGTGACAGCTGCTCTGATGCTACTGGCCTTCATTTTGTTTGCTGCAAGCTATATTGAGATGGTGCCTCTGGCGGCACTGGTTGGCGTTATGTTTATGGTGGTTATTGGCACTTTTGAATGGTCAAGTTTCCGCATTATGCGCAAAGTACCTAAATCTGACGCCTTCGTTATCTTTTTGGTCAGTGCCGTAACTGTGGCCACAGACTTAGCCATTGCGGTCTGCGTGGGTATTATTGTCTCTGCGTTAGTGTTTGCTTGGCAGCATGCCAAACATATTTACACCGAAAGCTACATTGATGAAGAGGGGTCAAAAGTATATGAACTACATGGACCTTTGTTCTTTGGCTCAGTGAAAAACTTTATTGAGTTATTTGATGTTAAGAATGACCCTAAAGATGTCATTGTAGAGTTCAAGCATAGCCGGGTTGCCGATCATAGTGCAATTGAAGCTATAGATAACCTCGCTGAAAAATACACCAAGCAAGGTAAAACTTTACACCTACGTCATGTTAGCCCTGACTGTAAGCAACTACTGCATAAAGCGCGCGATTTAGTCGAGATCAATGTTATTGAAGACCCCAAATACCGCGTTGCTTCCGATAAACTCGGATAACATTTAATAACAGGCCAGCGTCATGCTGGCCTTTTTTATTCAGGCACAATTAACGTTTTCACCCTAAACTGGATAGCATTATTTGCTAATGGGTAAAAACATGAAAAAGCTTATTTCTCTAATACTTACATCTGGCATCGCATTCGGCGCTCATGCCGCCAGTATCCCTGATGAACCTCACGTTCAAGTTACTGGTGTAGGGGAAGTGTGGGCCACTCCCGACAAGGTCACGTTAAATGTCAGTGTCAATGAACACAGCAAGGATGTTGTAACGGCAAAGAAAGCGGCCGATGACAAACTTGCGGCCATGATTCTGGCGTTAAAAGAGCAGGGAGTTGCCAGCAGAGATATTCACGCTAGCCAACTGAATGTGCGCAGCAAAACACGTTACAACCGCGATACTCAAACCAACGAGTTTGACGGTTATGAAGTCAGTCGTAACCTCAGCATTATTTTGCGCAATATTGATAGCTATGCGCAAACTCTGCAAGGCCTTATTCAGCAAGGAGCAAATCAAGTAGGGCAGTCGCAATTTGGTTTAACCAATCATGATGAGCTTTTTAGCCAAGCGCAGCAAAGAGCATTCAAAGATGCAAACGCCAAAGCTAACACCTACGCAGAAGGTTTCAACGCCCGCATTGAAAAGGTCTATAGTATCAGTGCCCAACAAGATTACGCGCGTCCAATGCCGCAGGTCGAGGCCATGATGGTACGAGCTGATAGCGCCGGTAGCGCGAAAGTGGAAGATGCTTATAACATCGGTGAAATCAAAGTCACTGCGAAGGTCAACGCAGTGTTTTTGCTCGAGGACTAAGGGTATAGAAATTATCATGATGTAGTCATGATATCGAAACGACCTCTCCAACTGCCGGCGGCTAAACGCATTTTGTTTACCGTCGGCACTTTTCTTTTTACTCCAAGCCCTGTAAGTTCTTACTCAAATTTTGATTTGTTAAGGGGTTAGGGTGATAGTCTCAATTTACGCTGCAATTTTAGCGCTGGTTTACGTGCAGTTGAGTATGTATGTTGTTAAAGCACGGCGCAAAGCTCAAAAAGCCATAGGTACAGGCGAAGATGAAGGCTTAATACGCGCTATTCGCGCACACGGAAACTTCATTGAGTATGTGCCATTTGCACTGATTCTACTTTTTCTCAATGAGTATCAAGGCTTAGCGAGTCATTATTGCCACCTATTTGGTGCCGCCTTAGTATTAGGGAGGTTACTGCACGCAAGCAATATCGCCCAAAGCAATGAGCAGCTTAAGATTCGCGTGGTGAGCATGGTGCTGACATTCTCTGTCATCGTTTTATTGGCGATTAGCTTACTGCTCGATGCAACATTAGGGCTCTATTTATAAGGCCCTGATTATTTTGTTATTTTAACCTAACGAAAATGGCTATTTCTTTTTCTCAAAATCACCATGGGTAGGGATCGGGTTGCATTTTTTTTGCAGCTCGGTTTTACCCACATTCTCTGGCTTGTCTGAGCTATAAAAGGTCATACGATAACTTTGCTCAACCTCACCAGAGCAGTTTGCTTGCTCTAGCATAGCTTGTTCAAATGACTGCTGCTGTTAAGATGATGATTGCGTACTTCATTGACTTCTCCTTAATGCCCACACTGTTAAAATTTTGAGTATACGTGCGGTAACTCGGGTAATTTTTATATTCAAAGCGTTCGTTTGCAACGCAAAAAGTGTAACTATTTAAAACAAGCGCCGACAAAGACTGAGGAACTGTAGCCAAACCTTTTCTGTAATGGCTGTTAGCGGATTGATTCAACGAGTAATTTATAGATTTTCTTAGTAATTATTTGTAATATCGCAGCTTTATTTGCTAACAAGGACGAGCACATGTATCGCGGTAAGCTAGTCAATTGGAATGACGATAAAGGATTTGGTTTCATCAGCGCAGCAGAGCTTTCATCAAATACCTTCATTCACATTTCAACGCTTAAGCATATGAGTCGATCGCCAAAACAAGGCGACTATATCTACTTTGAAGTTGAAAGGCATGAAGGGAAAGTTTGTGTCATACATTAACTAGACGATTGATGTTGGTTATATAGGTTTAAACTCTATTTAACATAATAGACCTTCTAAGAAGGGCTTTTGTATCAAGCCCTTATGGTATCTAAGAAGTGCTAGCGGGTAGTGTTCAGATTGGGCCTACCCAGTTTTACCTTGAATGTATACGACCAATTCCAATAGCTTGTCTTGTATATCCTGAATGCTTTGATCACTTTCTTGCTTCTCCTTTAACTTTTTATACTCGTGCTGATAGTAATTAGCAGCCCATTTTTTCCTATGATGAAATGCAGCATCACCAGCAGATAAACTCCCATATGGCGTGACCAATATACCATCAGAATCTATGTAAAAATCAGCCCAAGGGCCTGTAGTTGGAAGGTAACCCCTAGCAATTATTGAAGCTAAATTCTTGACAGGTTGTGGAGCCTCGCCGGAAGAATAATAACGCTTATAAGTGCTGTAACTTACTCCCAGTTGCTTAGCCGCTTTTTTATGGTCATAGCCAAATGCCTTCTTAAGATTATCGATAAATTGATAGTCGGACATAGTGATTTCACTCCTTGTTATAAATCACCATGTGCGACTGTTAAAAAAGTGCTTGCCCCTGTTTCGCCCAGAGAAGAGTATTTTTGCACCCCCCCTATTAGTATCAGGGGGGT
>CEVA01227679.1_pt1 | contig 30716 bp, 27 predicted proteins | sample 361521 | NCBI WGS metagenome assembly CEVA01 (sample SAMEA2622823, study PRJEB7988) | marine metagenome | isolation source: saline water (ENVO:00002010), including | reverse complement strand
ACACATCTTGGTTTGGGTATGAACACATGCAGTCGCAGGTTCAAACTCTCTAACATACACCGCACCATCTTTCTCTTATCAGTCATCAACGTTTTGCGCTAGATATGAAAAGCATTGCTGCGTTTATCGCTACGCTCTTACTCGCCGACATCAGTTAATCCAAGATTCTTAGCCGAGCTTATTTTTAAAGACAGCTTTTTGTACAGACTCATAGAGTGGCATGTTGAACACAGCACCATTAGCGATACTTTAACGCCAAGCGGTAATTACTTTTTTGACGCGAGTCCAACGTAGCTGTTGCTTAGAATTCATTGTTAGCAAATCCCCTCAATTTATTGCTGTAAAAGTAATCAGCAATGCGCCATACGCCCAATTTATTGGTGCTCGCTCTCGACTCTTATAAATATTAGGTTATAATGCCGCGTCTATTGTTTAACGTAAGTGCCCATAGGGCAGTGCAAGCATAGGGATCGCTGGCTATCGCCGAGGTGCATAATGTGCACTTAATGTGGTGTAGCAACTAATTGATCGCCATGTATGTAAGGAAGGCGCAAAGTCGCCACATTTGAAGATTGAGGTAAATCATGCAAGTTTCTGTTGAGACGACTCAAGGCCTTGAGCGCCGTCTGACTATCACTGTTCCTTCAGAGAACGTTGAGACCGAAGTAAAAAAACGCCTACAACAACTGTCTAAAACTCAACGTATCGACGGTTTCCGTCCGGGCAAAGTACCAGTTTCTATCATTAAAAAGCGTTACGGCACTGCTGTACTTCAAGAAGTTGCTGGCGAATTAATGCAGCGTAACTACATTGAAGCGATCGTTTCTGAGAAAATTAACCCAGCGGGTGCACCTTCATTTGCACCAAAAACGCTTGAGACAGGTAAAGACCTAGAATTCGAAGCGACTTTCGAAGTTTACCCTGAAGTTGAACTTCAAGGTTTAGACAAAATCGCAGTAGAAAAGCCAGCTGTTGAAGTAAAAGATGAAGATCTAGAAAACATGCTAGAGACACTTCGTAAGCAGCACGCTTCTTGGAAAGAGTCTGATGACAAAGCCGGTGAAAATGACCGTGTAACAATCGACTTCGTTGGTACTATTGATGGCGAAGAGTTTGAAGGTGGTAAAGCTGAAGACTTCCCACTAGAGCTTGGCCAGGGTCGTATGATCCCAGGTTTTGAAGACAACATCGTTGGCAAGAAAGCCGGTGAAGAAGTTGTTGCTGACGTAACTTTCCCTGAAGAATACCACGCTGAGAACCTTAAAGGTAAAGCAGCGCAGTTCACTATTACTGTGAAGAAAGTTGAAGTTCAAGAGCTTCCAGAACTAAACGACGAGTTTGCTAAGCTGTTCGGTATTACCGAAGGCGGTGTTGACGCACTTAAAGAAGAAGTGAAGAAAAACATGAGCCGTGAGCTTGACCAAGCGGTTAAAGCTAAGGTTAAAGAGCAGGCAATTGAAGGCCTACTTGAGCAAAACGAAGTGGATGTTCCAAAAGCACTTGTTGAGCAAGAAATCGACGCGCTTCGCAAGCAAGCTGCACAGCGTTTTGGTGGCGATGCCAACAACATGCCTGAGCTTCCTGCTGAATTATTCCAAGAGCAAGCAATTAAGCGTGTTAAAACCGGCCTACTGCTTGGTGAAGTAATCAAAGCGAACGAAATCGAAGCCGATGACGCAAAAGTAGAAGAGCTTATCAACACGATGGCGTCTGCATATGAAGACCCAAGTGAAGTAGTTGAATACTACAAATCAAATGATCAGCTTATGCAGCAAATGCGTAACGTAGCGATGGAAGAGCAAGCAATTGATGCTTTACTAGCCAACGCGAAAGTAACTGATGTTGAAACTGCGTTTGACGACATCATGAACCCGCAGGCAGCTCAATAAGTCGTTGACTTAAGCTAAAAGCAACGTTTAAATGGCTCGTATGCTTTGTTTACAAAGCACCGAGCCATTTTAGTTTGTGTCGGTCACTAAGGAATCAAGTAATAATGAATAATGGTATGACAGATCCCCTAAACGCGTTAGTGCCAATGGTAGTTGAGCAAACTGCTAAAGGTGAGCGCTCTTTCGATATTTACTCGCGCCTTCTAAAAGAGCGAATCATTTTCTTGACTGGCCCAGTAGAAGACCAAATGGCCAACTTAATTGTGGCTCAGCTATTGTTCCTTGAATCAGAAAACCCAGACAAAGACATTCACCTTTATATTAATTCACCAGGCGGCTCTGTAAGCGCTGGTATGTCTATTTACGACACCATGAACTTTATCAAGCCAGATGTAAGCACTTTGTGCGTCGGTCAAGCCGCAAGCATGGGCGCGTTTTTATTATCTGGTGGTGCTAAAGGAAAGCGTCACTGTCTGCCTAACTCACGTGTGATGATTCACCAACCTTTAGGTGGGTTCCAAGGCCAGGCGTCTGATATTGAGATTCACGCCAAAGAAATTTTATATATCAAAGACAAACTAAACCGCTTGCTAGCTGAGCACACCGGCCAGCCGCTCGATGTTATCGCTCGTGATACTGACCGTGATAACTTCATGACTGCTGATGCGGCTGTTGAGTACGGGCTGATCGATTCGGTCTTTGATCGCCGTAACGATAAATAAGCGCGAGCGCATTTGCCAAACAGCTGCGCATTGATAAGTAAAGTTTGGTATATTTGTTAAGAAGTACATTTGCTACTATGAATAAAAATAGTAGCGCAAAGAATGAGGTAGCTGAATGTCCGATAAACCAACAGACGGCGAAAAGACTAGCAAGCTGCTGTACTGCTCGTTTTGTGGTAAATCGCAGCACGAAGTACGCAAGCTAATTGCAGGTCCATCTGTTTATATTTGTGATGAATGTGTCGAGCTGTGTAACGACATCATCAGGGAAGAAATTAAAGATATCGCGCCAAAAACCAACGCGTCCGATAAGCTGCCCGTTCCAAAAGAGATCCGCAGCCACCTAGATGACTATGTGATCGGCCAAGAGCACGCGAAAAAGGTATTGTCGGTAGCGGTATACAACCACTACAAACGTCTTCGCAATGCGGGTACCACCGAAGGTATCGAACTCGGTAAAAGTAATATTTTGCTGATTGGTCCAACGGGCAGTGGTAAAACCTTACTTGCAGAAACGATGGCACGCCTATTGGATGTACCATTCACCATGGCGGATGCCACAACGTTAACCGAAGCGGGTTACGTCGGTGAAGACGTCGAGAATATCATTCAGAAACTACTGCAAAAGTGTGATTACGACGTCGAGAAGGCTCAGCGCGGGATCGTTTACATTGATGAAATTGATAAAATTTCTCGTAAATCAGATAACCCATCCATCACTCGTGATGTGTCAGGGGAAGGGGTGCAACAGGCGCTGCTTAAACTGATTGAAGGTACTGTTGCCTCGGTGCCACCACAAGGTGGTCGTAAGCATCCTCAGCAAGAGTTCTTACAGGTAGACACCTCGAAGATATTGTTTATCTGTGGCGGTGCTTTCGCCGGATTAGACAAGGTTATCGAGCAACGCAGTGCTAAGAATACCGGTATTGGTTTTGGCGCACACGTTAAGTCTGCCGATGGTGAGCGTAGCATCAGTGAAACGTTTAAAGACGTGGAGCCAGAAGATCTAGTTAAATACGGTCTTATTCCAGAGTTTATTGGTCGTTTACCTGTGGTTGCAACGCTCACTGAATTGGACGAAGATGCACTGATTCAGATTTTGAACGAACCTAAAAACGCATTGACTAAGCAATTCTCTTCCTTATTCCAAATGGAAGATGTCGAGCTTGAATTCCGAGAAGATGCTTTACGTGCGATTGCTCACAAAGCGATGGAACGTAAAACCGGTGCTCGTGGCTTACGCTCGATTGTTGAAGGCGTATTGTTGGAAACCATGTATGAGCTGCCTTCGATGGAAGGAGTCTGCAAGGTGGTAATAGACGAGACAGTGATTAAGGGTGAGTCAGACCCTATCTTGATTTATGAAAACAGCAGCCAAGATAAGGCCGCGTCAGAGTAAAAAACAAGCAGTTTAATTAAAAAAGGAGCACTAAGCTCCTTTTTTTATAAATTTGTTTGAACTTTCCCCCCTTTATCCCCATATACTTGGGTAATCTTTAAATTTTAAGAAGTCCGAAGAGAGTTAGCATGACGCTTGAAAGAACGGATCGCGTAGACATTCCAGTATTGGCGCTAAGGGATGTGGTGGTGTATCCCCACATGGTGATCCCTTTGTTCGTCGGTCGGGAAAAGTCGATTCGCTGCCTTGAAGCAGCGATGGATAAAGACAAACAAATTTTCTTAGTGGCACAAAAAGACGCTTCTGTCGATGACCCACAAACGGATGAAATATATACCGTAGGGACAGTCGCGAGTGTGCTGCAGCTACTCAAGCTACCTGATGGCACCGTCAAGGTGCTGGTTGAGGGCACGCAACGCGCCGCTATTACCCATTATACGCAAGAAGAAGAGTACTTCGCAGCCGAAGTTGAGTATATTCCTTCGACTGATATTGATGAGCGAGAGCAGGATATTTTCATCCGCAGTGCGATAAGCCAATTTGAAGGTTACGTTAAGCTCAACAAAAAAATTCCACCAGAAGTACTTACCTCGGTGTCGGGGATTGATGAGCCCGCACGCTTAGCCGATACCATGGCTGCGCATATGCCTATCAAGGTGCCCGAAAAACAGAAAGTGCTGGAAATCAGTGACGTCACCGAGCGCCTCGAATACCTTATGGCAATGATGGAGGGCGAAATAGATCTCCTGCAAGTAGAGAAAAAAATTCGTGCCCGCGTTAAAAAGCAAATGGAAAAGTCACAGCGCGAGTACTATCTCAACGAGCAAATGAAAGCCATTCAAAAAGAGTTAGGTGAATTGGATGACGTGCCTGACGAGTTTGAAGGTTTACAAAAGAAAATAACAGAGTCAGGGATGCCAGCCGAAGCCGAAGAAAAGGCGATGGCGGAGCTGAAAAAACTGAAAATGATGTCGCCGATGTCGGCCGAAGCAACGGTGGTGCGCTCTTATATAGATACCATGGTTAATGTGCCGTGGAAGAAAAAATCAAAAGTGAAAAAAGACTTGGCAGGGGCACAAAAGATTCTTGATGCCGACCACTATGGTCTCGAAAAAGTAAAAGACCGCATCATTGAATATTTGGCGGTGCAGCACCGTACCAATAAGCTTAAAGGCCCCATTTTATGTCTTGTAGGCCCGCCAGGCGTGGGCAAAACGTCACTAGGGCAAAGTATTGCTCGAGCAACGGGTCGCAAATACGTGCGTATGGCATTGGGCGGCGTACGTGATGAAGCCGAAATTCGCGGTCACCGTCGTACTTACATCGGCTCTATGCCAGGTAAGTTAATCCAGAATATGACCAAAGTAGGGGTTCGTAACCCGCTGTTTTTATTGGATGAAATCGACAAGATGTCATCGGATATGCGTGGCGATCCTGCATCTGCTTTACTGGAGGTACTGGACCCAGAGCAAAACAGCACCTTTGCTGATCACTATCTAGAAGTTGACTATGACCTATCCGATGTGATGTTTGTTGCCACTTCTAACAGCTTCAACATACCAGGCCCATTGTTGGACCGTATGGAAGTGATCCGTTTATCTGGCTACACCGAAGACGAGAAACTTAATATCTCCAAGCAGCACTTAATCCCCAAGCAAATTAAGCGCAATGGCTTGAAAGAAAAAGAAGTGACCATCGAAGACAGCGCCATTATTGGCATTATCCGTTATTACACCCGTGAAGCCGGGGTTCGTAACTTAGAACGCGAGATTTCCAAGTTATGTCGTAAAGCGGTGAAAAACATTTTGCTCGATAAAGGTCTTAAACACATTACCATCAATGATGAAAACCTAGAAGAATATCTAGGTGTGCAACGTTACGATTACGGTAAAGTGGAAGGTGATGACCGCATCGGTCAGGTCACTGGTCTGGCGTGGACTGAAGTGGGCGGAGACCTACTGACTATTGAATCGTCTGCGGTACCAGGTAAAGGTAAATTAAGCTACACCGGTTCATTGGGCGACGTCATGAAAGAGTCGATTCAAGCCGCGATGACCGTGGTACGCGATCGCACTGAAAAACTGCGTATTAACGATGACTTCCACGAAAAGCGTGATATCCATGTGCACGTGCCTGAAGGTGCCACGCCAAAAGACGGCCCCAGCGCGGGTATCGCCATGGTGACTGCTTTAGTCTCAAGCTTAACGGGTAACCCTGTGCGCTCGGATGTGGCGATGACCGGTGAAATCACCTTACGCGGTGAAGTATTGCCTATCGGTGGTCTTAAAGAAAAACTGTTAGCGGCACACCGTGGTGGCATTAAGACCGTGGTCATTCCCAAAAAGAATGAGCGGGACCTAAAAGAGATACCAGAAAACGTTCGTGAAGGCCTCGAAATTCACCCTGTTCAGTGGATTGACGAGGTGTTAGATCACGCATTGGCGCAGCCTGTGGAGCGTTTTTCAACAGATCGTGCAAAAAGTGAGTAAAAATCACAAAAAATTGCCGCAAAGGGCTTTTCAAATCACACCTGTGTGATAAGTTAAGCACTAGATTTTGAGCCTAGGCCTTGTCCGGCCTAGGTTTCAAGCAGATCTAGGTGTTAGAAAAACGACCTTTGTTTTTCTAAATTACATAGCAAAGTGATGAGGCCGTTTTGTGTAAAACCGCACAAGGTTAGTCGCTCTGGATAATAACAATGTAAGGGGATGATATTGTGAATAAGTCTCAATTAATCGATCAAATCGCAGCTGATGCTGACATTTCTAAAGCGGCTGCAGGTCGTGCGTTGGATTCATTCATTGAGTCAGTATCAACTGCACTTAAAGACGGCGATTCCGTTGCCCTAGTTGGTTTCGGTACTTTTTCTGTACGTGAGCGCGCAGCGCGCACTGGCCGTAACCCGCAAACTGGTGAAGAAATTCAAATTGCTGCTGCAAACATTCCTTCGTTTAAAGCAGGTAAAGCGCTTAAAGACGCAGTTAACTAATTTGCGAAACTTGAGCTGCAATTAGCGCAACTGTGCTAGATTGCTTCAAGTGAAAAAGCGTATCTGTTAAGATACGCTTTTTTTATACCCACCGCCTCGAAATTGAGGGACAATAGAGTCTGAGTTCGTTGTTTAGCGGTTAAATAAAATAGAGATAAAATAAATGCTAGAAAAAATCAGAGAAGGCTCGCAAGGCTTAGCGGCCAAAATTATTCTAGGGCTGGTGATTTTATCTTTTGCTTTAGCAGGGATCGGTGGCTATTTAGGCCAATCAACCGAACAATCCGTGGCTGAGGTAAATGGAGTTAAGATCACTCAGCGCGAATTTGCTCGTGCCTATGAAAACGAGCGTGCCCGCTTAGAGCAGCAGTTTGGCGAATACTTCGCACAACTTGCTAACGATCCAAGCTATATGGCGCAAGTGCGTCAATCCGTCACTGACCGCTTAGTACAGCAAGAACTACAAACACAGTTAGCGGCAGAAATGGGGCTTCGCGTTAGCGATGAACAAGTTAAACAAACGATTCTAGAACTCCCAGCTTTCCAGTTTGGTGGTCAGTTCAGTAATGACCGTTACCTGCAAGTGATCCGCCAAATGGGTTATCAAGCAGATGGCTTCCGTGAGTACCTGCGTGAAGAAATGACGCGTTCACAACTTGTTTCGGCACTTGCTGGCACAGATTTCACGCTAAGTAATGAGTTAAGCCAAGCCGTGGGTCTGCAACAGCAACAGCGTGCTATTGATTATGTAGTGCTCGATAACAACGCTTACAAAGCCCAAGTAGAAGTGAGCGACGAAGAGGTTCAAGAATACTACGACCTAAATCAAGCGCAGTTCCTTTCGCCAGAGCAGGTGAAAGTGTCTTATGTTGAGCTAAGTGCCGATGATTTAGAATTGGCCGAGCCTATCACAGATGAGCAAATCAACGACTACTATCAGCAAAACAAAGCCTACTATTCAGAGCCTGAAAAGCGCCGTGTTGCTCATATCTTGGTTGAATATGGCGATGATCAGGACAGTGCTGAACAAAAAGCCAATGACCTACTCACACAGCTTAACAACGGCGCTGATTTCGCCGAGCTGGCTAGTAATGAGTCAGACGATATCGTCAGCGCGGAAATGGGCGGTGACCTAGATTGGATAGAGCGTGATATGCTGGATCCTGATTTTGAAAAAGCAGCGTTTGCTTTGCAAAATGTGGGCGAACTTTCACAAGTTGTTGAGTCTGAGTTCGGTTATCACATTATTAAGCTCACCGACCTGCAGCCAGGTGAAACCAAGCCTCTTGCTGAGGTGAAAGAAGACATCCGCACTGAGCTGGCGAAAGTTGAAAAAGCTGACCTATTCTATGAGCAGCAAACAGAGTTGGCAGAGCTTTCATTTGAGGTGGCTGATACATTAGAAGACGCTGCTGCTGCGGTTGGAGCGCAAGTACAAACCACTCCTTGGTTAGCCCGTGGACAGCTAAGTGCCCCGTTGAATGAGGCTAACGTGCAAGCAGCCATCTTCTCGCCAGAACTACTGGAAGATAGAGTTAACTCAGAAGTTTTGGATTTAGGTAATGAGCACGTGATTGTGGTACGTATCGCTGATCATAAACCTGCGGCAACTAAGCCTTTGGCTGAGGTGAGCGAACAAATTAAACAAACGCTGATAGCTGAAAAGGCGACCGCCAAAGCGAAAGAGCAAGGTGAAGAGCTGTTTGCACAATTACAAAGCGGCACCAGCCTTAACGCCATTGCTCAGCAAGCAGGTGTTGAAATGCAAAGCGAGGACGCCCTTAATCGTCGCAGCTTCAGTGTGGCACCCGCTCTGGTAGAGCAGGTATTTAAGCTGGCACACCCACAGGATGAGCCTGTCGTGGATATGGTTGAGCTTAACAATGGCAATATAGCCCTAGTTGCGTTGAAGTCAGTTAACACTCCGAGTGAAACTGAAGTTAATGCGCAAGTGAAGCAAAACCTCACCATGCAAATGGCAAACAAAAACTATCAAAGCTTTATTGAAGCGCTTGAGGCTCAGGCTGAAGTGGTTCGCATGCGCCAGCAGGGGCAATCAGAATAAAGTAACATGAATGCAAAAGGCGCCTATTCGGCGCCTTTTTTGTCTCTGCGCAGTGCCTAATAATAAAACTGACGTCGGAACATGAATTACACTTAGCAATGTAGTACAGTGAAACTAACCCCAATAAGGAGTGTGAGGAAGTATGAAAGGTGTATATCGATTTTTAATTGCTATGGTGCTTATTGTTGCAGCGATAGCATCATACAGCGCTGGGAATAGCACTGGGCTTTTCGCTTTTGTGGTGCTTGGCTTTGTATTTGAAGCGGCTTTTTGGCTGCGCCTTTTCCCGGTGAGTAAAAAGCGCAAATCACACGCCTGATAGCCATTAACAAGTCAGTAAACGCTGGCAGGTTTTGGATTGGGGATTACCGAAAATTTCACCGGTTTTCCCATACTCCACCACTTCCCCGTGATCCAGCACTAACACCTGATCACTCATGTGCTTTACCAAGCTCAAATGATGGGTGATCAACACGTAACTTAGCCCTGTCTCCCGTTGTAACTCTAGTAATAAGTTTACCGTCTGTGCACGCACTGAGGGGTCAAGGGAGGAAAGCGCCTCATCCAATACTAAAACTTTAGGGTCCAGGATCAGTGCGCGTGCCAGTGCAACGCGCTGTAATTGCCCGCCAGAGAACATATGCGGGTAGTATAAGCGGTGCTCAACAAGCAGCCCCACCTTCGCTAATGTTTGCTTTATTTTTTCCAGTCTTTGTTCGCTGCTAAGCTCGGTATTCAAGCGTAAACAGTCATCTAAAATCTCGCCGATAGTGAGTGCAGGATTAAGTGACGTGGTTGGGTCTTGGAAAATCAACCGGATGTGGCGACAGTCGCCATGGCGACTAGTCCCGTCATGCACTAAATCACTTTCTAAAATGATCTGGCCACTACTGGCCTCATCGGCGCCGGCCAACACCTTTGCGAGTGTACTTTTTCCTGCACCCGTCTCGCCAATAACCGCCAACGTTTCGCCGCGACCAATACAAAATGAGATACCTTTGAGTAAACTGACCTTCTTATGGCTCAGTAAGCCCGCCCTCACAGCCAGTTGCTTGCCCAAACCTTGTACTTTCAATAAGGGTTGCATCAGCTTTGCTCCTGTTTATGTAAAGGGAAGTGACAGGCATAACTATGACCTTGCTCTTTGTCTAACTTAGGAGTAACGACACAGGCTTTCTGTGCGTTAGGACAGCGAGGCCCAAGCCGACACCCTATAGGTAGATGCTGCAAGGTGGGAATGGTGCCCTTGAGAGCGAACAGCGGCTCTTTATGGCCAAGTGCAGCATCATAGTCGGGCAAGCTCTGTAACAGCGCTTTAGTGTAAGGGTGGCGCGGTTGAGCAAACACTTTTTTGGTTGGTCCAGCCTCCACCATTTGCCCGCAATACAACACGTGCATACCATGTGTCCAGTCAGTCAATTCTTCGAGTTCATGAGAGATCATCAGAATCGACATATTTTTAAGCTGATTTAAACTTTTCAGTAGTCGAAATACTTGCGCTCGTGTGGTGCTCTCCAATGCTGTGGTCGGTTCGTCGGCAATAAGTAGCTTAGGGGAGCGGGCGATGGCCATCGCGATCATCACCTTTTGGCACACGCCTTCTGACAACTCATGTGGGTAACTGGTCAAAACCTTGGAGTGCTCTTTGATGCCCACCTTGTGCAACAGTGCCCTGACACGCTGGCGCTTGGCTCTGCGTCGTTGCCATAAATTACCTGTATAGTTGCGCGCTGGAATACTTTCTTCAATTTGGTCACTGATCTTCGCAGTGGGATCGAGGCAACGACTCGGCTCCTGATAAATCATCGCTAAGTCTTGGCTTACCAACTTACGTCGCTTTTCATCCGAGAGCCGCATTAAGTCAACGCCGCGCCAGTGCATGCGGTCGGCTGTGACCCGCCAGCGTTTATTTAACGCACCCACTAAGGCCTTGGCAATGAGGCTTTTGCCAGACCCCGACTCGCCAATAAGGGCATGTACTTCGCCTTCTTTTAGGCTGAAGTTTACTTTATCTACCACGCGAATCACCGAATCTGAGGTCGTCAATTCTATGGTCAGATTTCGAATATCGAGCAATTGCATCAGTCCGCCCGCCGCTCTTTGAGTACATTACGCAAACCGTCACCAACAAGATTGGTGGACAGTACCGCTAAAAACAAAAGGATCCCCGGCAAGGCGACGGTCCATGGTGCGAGGTAAATTAGGCCTAGATTTTCCGCCAATATAGCTCCCCACTCAGCTGTAGGAGGTTGCGCGCCAAGCTTCAAAAAGCCTAAGGCTGCAATGTCCAAAATGGCTAATGACAGCGCCATGGTAAAAATAACCACAATGCGTTCGTAAATATTGGGGAAGATGCCCCGCACTAAGATTTGCCAGCGACTTGCTCCATCAAGACGAAATGCGCTGATGTAATCTTTATTAAGCTCTTCGACCACTAAGTTACGCACCGAATGGATAAACTGTGGCAACAGCGCAAAGATAATCGCCCACACGGTGTTCATCAAACCCGGTCCGAGTATGGCAATGATGATAATCGCCAGTAGCAACGAAGGGATAGATAAGGTGATGTCTAACAGGTGGTTCAGAAAGCTCGCGCGCAGGCCATGGCTCATACCGGCGAAGGTGCCGACCAATACGCCCACCAAGGTGGTCATTAGCGCTGCAATAATTGATAAGCCGAAGGTATAGGTCGCTCCATTCATAAGGCGTGAAAGCACATCACGGCCCAAATCGTCGGTACCTAAAATAAAGCGTACATCGCCATCCTCATGCCATGAGGGAGGAATCAACAGCGCATCCGCATGTTGCTCGTTGATGCCGTAAGGCGCCAGTAACGGCGCGGTTGTAGCCAGTACCGTCAGCGCAATAAAAAGCCATAAACCAACCAAAGACACATGGTTAGATTTAAACTTGCGCCATAACCGCGACAGCGGCGACACGTTAGACTGTTCGGTAAATAATTTAAACTTTGCCATGCGCTTGATTCCGTGAAATCGGGTCGAGCAGGGTGTAGAGCAACTCGGTGATAATGGTGGCGAAAATAATGAATACCGAAATTGCCAATAAGCCACCTTGAATTGCTGGGAAGTCACGTTGGTAAATACTGTCTATTAACCAGCGGCCAATGCCAGGCCATGAAAAAATAACCTCAGTGATCATGGCTAACGTGATCAACGCACTAAATTGCAGGCCGATTTGTTTTATCACCGGCAACAACGCATTGCGAAGCGCATGGTGAAAAATAAGTTGGCGGCGACTCAACCCCTTCGCCCGGGCCGTTTTAATATAGTTTTGGTCAAGCACGTTGAGCATTGAGTCGCGGGTAAAGCGGATTAAAACCGTGGTTGGGTAGGTCGCCAGCACCAGTGTTGGCAATGCCAGATGATGCAGTGCATCGGCAAAGGCAAGGCCGCCATAGGGAAAGCCCGCAACCATAATATCTAGCAAAATAAAATTACTGTATGCGGGGATTTCGTAAAGCAAACTGATACGCCCAGACATAGGGAATAGCCCCAGTTGTAAGCAAAATACCATAATAAGCAGCAGTGCTAACCAAAAAATAGGCACAGAGTAACCGACTAGTGTAAAGCCACTAATGAGCTTATCACCCCAACGCCCGTGTGATAGAGCGGCGATGACTCCCGCTGGAACTCCCGCCAACACGGACACAAACAGCGCATAAATAGCGAGTTCAAAGGTCGCAGGAGCTAAATCTAACACATGGCCAAAAACACCATCGCCGGAAGCAAAAGACAATCCCCAGTCGCCCTGCATAATGCGTCCTAAAAACGCAAAGTACTGCGTTACATAGCCATCATCCATATGGTATTGCTGCTGTAATTGCGCTGTTTGCGAAAAGCCTGCAGTTTCAATACCACTAAAATTCGTTAGCGGGTCACCGGGGAACAGGTAGCCCAATGAGAAGGTAAACACACTCAGCGTAAAAAGCATAAAAACCAGCAACGAAACCCGGCGTAAGGCGAACTCTAACATCATGGTTTTTTACTCGCATGGGCTAAGGATATGCCGCCAAAGGGGCTGAGATTGATCCCTTTTACTTGGCTGTCACGAGCTTGCGAGCGCTTACCATGAGCCAGAGGGAAAAGGGGCAGTTGTTTCGCTATCATCTGTTGTGCCTGGTGGTAAAACTGTTGTCGCTGCGCTTGCTCTGTAGTGTCTAACGCTTGCGTCAGGAGCATATCAAATTCGGGATTGCACCAATTGGCTGGGTTCTTACCGCTGTAAGTGGCGGCGCAACTCAGTAGTGGGCTAAAGAAATTGTCTGGGTCGGGGGTGTCTGCGGCCCATCCCAACAACACACTATCATGACGGTGCTCGCCTACGCGCTGTAAAAAGGTATTCCACTCATACTCGACAATACGCACGTTAACACCAATTGCACGCAGGTCACTTTGCATCAGCTCTGCCATTTTGCGCGCATTGGGGTTATAAATACGGCTTACCGGCATGGCCCAAATGGTCATATCAAAGCCATTTTCATAGCCAGCGGCACTGAGCATCTCTCGAGCCTTTTCTGGGTCGTATTGGGGCAAATTAGATTGCTGCTGATAAGCCCAACTAATGGGCGGTAACATTGAAGCCGCTTTCACGCCTTGGCCGTAATAGACCGCCTGCATAATTTTGTCGACATTAATGGCATGGGCTAATGCCCGGCGTACTTGTGGATTATTAAAAGGCACACGTTCAGTATTAAAGGCCCAATAGCCGACGTTAAGGTTATCTTGTTGTTCCAATTCAATATCGTCGCGTTGGCGCAAAACGCTTGATTGAGTCGCACTTGGGTGTGGGGTGACATCGCATTCTTTGGTTAAAAGCTTGGCAATGCGTGTTGTGCCATTAGGAGTAATATCAAATACCAACTGATCGAGGTTTACTTGGTGTTCCCAGTACTCGGGGTGTGAATAGTAGCGGATCAGTCGGTCGCGTTGGTATTCACGATAAACAAACGGGCCGGTGCCCACAGGTAGCTGGTCAAACAAATCCATCTGCTCGTTGGCCATCAGAGTCATTGCATACTCTTGCGAGGTGATCACCGCGAAGTCTGTAGCCAGATTCGCTAAAAAGCTACTTTCGGGGTTAAACAATTCAAATGTAACTTGGTATGGTGAGTCTTTGCGAATGTTGCGAATAAGCTGATCAAGACCAACACTCTGAAAATATGGATAGCTGGCTTCACCAACGAAGTGATAGGGGTTGTATACGTCGAATAAGCGACTAAAGGTAAATACCACATCATCGGCGTTAAAATTACGGCTGGGAGTAAAATAGCGGGTGGTATGGAATTTAACATCTTCGCGCAGGTTAAACGTCACTTCCGTGCCATCATCGCTAATTTCCCAACTGGTCGCCAACTCGGGGATAAATTCACCGGTGATGGGATCAATACGTAGTAAGCGGTTGTACAACTGTTTAGCGATCAGGTCGATAGTTGAACCGGTGGTCGTTACTTGCGGATTGAAAGAGACAGGGTTGGCCTCAGCACAATAAACCATGCCTTCCATCGGTGCATACTGCGTGTCTTCGTCTTGGCACCCCATTAAGAGCACCATGGCAATGCCTAACAACCGTGTGTACACAGGCTAAGCCTCTTGTTTTTGCTGCGAATCAAGTAAGTTGTATTTTTTCAAATATCCTCTTAGCTGATGATACGTTAAACCAAGCAATTGTGCAGTTTTCTTTTGATTAAATTGGCTAAATTCCAGCGCTTGGCGCAACAGTTCCGTTTCGTAGTCGCTGGAGAGTTGTTTTAAATCGCACGGGAAGTCCATTCGTTGATTGTTTTTTACCGGCTCTGCGGGCGCTACTTGAGGCTGCTCTGAGTCACTGAGTAGTGGCTGCTCATTGATGACCACTGCAGCTTTGCGAGTGCTCAATGCCTTAGGCCGATAGGGGCTGGCAAAAGGGTCTAAATTAATCGTATGCACTGCGAGACTTTCATTGCCATGACGATACAAGCTGCGCTCTATCACATTTTTCAGCTCACGGACATTCCCCGGCCAGTCATAGTCCAGCAGAGCTGCCTTGGCTCGGGTAGTGAAACCACTGAATAACTCCCACCCCAGGTTACGTGCCATGTTAATAGCGAAATGCTCGGCTAGCAGTAGAATATCTTCTTGGCGCTCACGCAGCGGAGGGAGCGTAATTACGTCAAAGGCGAGACGGTCCAGCAAGTCGTGTCGAAACTCGCCGGCATCGGCAAGGCTGGGTAAGTCTTCATTGGTGGCGCAAATAAGTCGTGTATCAACTTTTATCGGCGCCCGGCCCCCAACGCGTTCAAACTCGCCATATTCAATTACCCGAAGCAGTTTTTCTTGGACCGCTGCGGGGGTATTTGCGAGTTCGTCTAAAAATAATGTGCCGCCGTTGGCGCGCTCAAAACGTCCTTCATGACGTTTACTGGCGCCTGTAAAAGCGCCACTTTCATGACCGAATAGCTCACTTTCAAGCAAGTTCTCATTGAGTGCAGCGCAGTTAAGACTGACATAGGTTTGATCCCAACGCCCAGATAGATAGTGTAACCGTGCAGCGATAAGCTCTTTACCGGTACCGCGCTCACCAATGACTAACACCGGCTTATCAAGGGGGGCCAACTGGGAGACCTGATCGAGCACCTCTAAAAAGCTATCGGATTGGCCCAGTAAATCGTCTTTTTTGCGGAACTGGCTCATTTACACTAACTCTTAGTTATTTTTGCTAAAGCTTAGTGTATTTCATTATTTGAAGATAAGAAAGTGATTTGGCGAATATAAAGTAACTTAATGAATAAATTAAGTTTTTTATGTGGTTTTAAAGTTGGCAAGCAACTTGATAATACGTAGAGTAGTCAACAAAGACTTCAACATCCGAGGTAAAGATTATGGGAATTTTTTCACGTTTTGCAGATATCGTAAACTCGAATATCAATGCTATTTTAGATAAAGCAGAAGACCCAGAAAAAATGGTGCGTTTAATCATCCAAGAGATGGAAGACACACTTGTGGAGGTGCGCTCGACATCGGCGAAAACACTCGCAGAGAAAAAAGAGCTCAGCCGCCGGTTAGAAACATTGCACAAGCAAACTGAGCAGTGGCAAGAGAAGGCTGAGCTAGCCTTATCGAAAGACCGCGACGATTTAGCACGCGCTGCACTACTAGAAAAGAGCAAGTGTACCGAAGCGAAAGAGTCACTTGAGCGTGAGCTTGAACATGTAGACGAGCACATCAACAAGTTGCAACAAGAGATCAGCACCTTGCAAGAGAAGCTCAGCGACGCTAAAGCGCGCCAAAAAGCCATTGTTCTTCGTCAGCGTTCAGTGCAATCGCGTCTAGATGTGAAAAAGACACTTGATGGTGACAAGGTGCAAGATGCACTGGATAAGTTCGAGCGTTACGAGACAAAAATTGATGGCCTCGAGGCTCAGGTAGAGTCTTATGAGTTAGGTCAGAAGTCGCTGTCTGATGAAATCGAGCAGCTAGAAAAGGACGAGAAAATTGACGATGAACTCTCAGCCTTGAAAGCAAAAATGGGCAAAACCGATAAAGCAGAATAATAATGTATAAGGTGAAGGGTCGTACGCGACCCTAGCCACACGATGGCGCACCATAACAACAAGGCAGGAGAGGATTATGTTTGATTTTGATATGTTATTACCACCGATTGTCATATTTTTGATTTTTGTGGCGCCGTTGTGGCTGATATTACATTACCGCAGTAAAAAACAGGTAAGCCAAGGGTTAAGTGAACACGAGCACCGTCAACTGGTTGAGCTGGCTAATAAAGCTGAGAAAATGGCAGAGCGCATCAACACCTTAGAGACCTTGCTCGACCAGGAGTCCCCGCAGTGGAGGAGTAAGGTATGAGTGGCAAACGCGAATTATATCGCAACCCTGAGCGCGGCAAGCTAGGCGGCGTATGTGCAGGGGTCAGCGATTACTTTAATTTTGAGTTGTGGTTAGTACGCATTATTTTCATCTCCGCCGTGTTGTTGGCCGGGGGGCCATTATTTATCGTCGCCTACATTGCTGCTTGGCTTATATTAGAGAAAAAGCCAGCCGCAGAGCAAACAGCGCCCAGTAGTAAGAGCGCCCATGTCGGTGAGGTGAAAGCCAAAGTGTGGCAAAAGGGTGAGCCCCCGCGTAAGGCTCTTAAAGAATTGAAGGAGTATTTAGGTGAGTTAGACAACCGTATTCAGCATATGGAGACTCATGTAACTTCGCCGACCTTCACGGTAGACAGAGAAATTAATAAGCTATAAAGCCCTCAGCCGCATTGCAACCAGCTAGTCATTATTAGCTGGTTGCCTGCGTTTGTATGCAAGGGTATTTCAACAAGGAGTTAATTTGTCGTACTCACGCCTTGATAAGCTCAAAGACAGAGCTAAAAAGACTTTAAAGCGTACCTTAGATAGCCATATCACCCTGGCGGTTACAGGATTGTCAGGCAGTGGAAAAACAGCCTTTATCACAGCTTTAGTGCACCAGCTATCAGAGCAAGCGAGCGAACAAAACATGCCTTTTTTCCGTGTTGTTCGCGAGGGGCGCCATATAGCCACACAACCGGTGCCACAAAAAGCGCTAAATATCCCGACTTTTGCGTATCGTCAAGCGATGGCTGCGTTGAATCAGCAACCGCCGGCCTGGCCAGAGTCAACGCAACGTATTAATACTTTGCGCCTCGCCATGCGCTACCGTCCCAAGCAGGGGTTACGAGCACAATTTGGTGATAGCGCCACACTAACCATTGATCTTATTGATTACCCAGGTGAGTGGCTAATGGATTTACCCATGTTGAACATGGATTATCCCACTTGGTGTGAACGTCAGTTAACGATGCTCAACAAGGCCGCGAGATCAGAGCATGCACAGGACTTTATGACTGCACTGCATGAGTTTGACGCCAATGCAGAGGTCGATGAAGTACGCTTAAAGGAGCTCAGTGAGTTATACAAGCAAGCCTTAGTTAATATCAAGGCTCATGCCCACGCTGCTAACTTGCAACCGGGGCGGATGTTGATCCCCGGGGAGTTGGAGGGAGCGCCGCTTTTGTCTTTTTTTCCTTGCCATGCGCCAAAGCAGGGTGAGCAACATACTCAATATCAGCAGCTTGAGGCACGCTTTGAAGCCTATAAAGCACAAGTCGTTAAGCCCTTTTATAAAGACTATTTTTGCCATTTTGACCGTCAAGTGGTGCTAGTGGACTTATTGCGAGCGCTAAAGCTGGGTCCGGACATATTCGATGAGCAAGCAGAGGCAATTACAGAGTTGCTGTCTTTTTTTGATTACGGCAAGAGCAATGTGCTTCGCCGACTGTTCAGTCCTAACATTGATAAGCTGCTGTTTATCGCCAATAAAGCAGACCAAGTCGGGGCTAATTACCATCAAGATTTGGCGCTGCTGTTGCACGATATTGTCAAAGAAAAAGCCAATAGCTTGACCTTTTCTGGGGTTGAAGTTGACACCATGGCGATGGCCGCTGTGTGTGCAACACAAGGCAAGCAAGTGGTGGAAAAAGGACAAAGTTTGCATTGCGTCTATGGTAAACCGCTGCATGAGTCGCAGTGGCTCACCTATTTGCCACCGCAGCCACCGCGACACCGTTTGACTGCACAGCAATGGCCACAGCAGGGATTTGACTATATCGATTTTGCCCCTTGGCCGCACAGCGACGGACGCTTGCGACATATGCGTATGGATCATGCGCTGGAATTTTTATTGGGGGATAAGCTGACATGAGTGAGCCAGTTAATTTAGCCGGAGCGCGGCGTTTTGAGGGCCAGTCGCAGCAGCAATCTGCATCTCAGTTGGAGCCCGCTAAAGTGGTTGCTCGTAATGACGCGCGGCAAGAGGAGGACGATTTCGACTTGGCGCAGGGAAGCGAGCTGGAATCAACACTGGATGAGGAATTGGGGCGCCAACGTGGTAAACGCTCGCTATTGAAAAGGCTGTTTGCTTGGCTGTTGTTAACCCTCATTATCGTTGAAACCGTGCTGAGTATTGTTGCGAGCTTTCAAGCCTCTGTATGGCTTGGCGCGTTATATAGCAGTGTTATCGGGCTGGCGGTGTTGTTAATTGGCCGATTGCTATGGCGTGAGCTGGTCAATTTGAAGCGCCTCAAAGTTAATCGTCATCATCAACAACAAGCTCAACGGTTGTTGGCGAGTGAACAAATCGGCCAAGCGCTACCTTGGCTGGAGAGCGTTAACCGTATTCAAAACCATGCCGACTTTGCACAATTTAAAGGGCAAATTGCCGAGCACCTAAGTGACCGCGAAGTGATGGAGTTGTATCGCGACACCTTGCTGGTGCGCCAAGATGAACAGGCTAAGCAGATTATTAATCGCTACGCGGTTGAATCGGCGGTGCTAGTCAGTGTCAGCCCATTAGCGGTAGTGGATATGCTTGCGGTGTTATGGCGCGGACTGAAACTGGTCGATACCCTTGCTGATAATTATGGCTTGGCACTGGGCTACATGAGTCGTGTTCGGCTTTATCGCAGTTTGGTTAAGCAAATGCTCTTTGTCGGTTCGACCGAGTTGCTTGCCGATCTAGCCGCCACGGCGTTTGGCACCAAGTTATTGAGTGTATTATCGACTCGTGCTGCCCAAGGCCTCAGCGCCGGAGTGTTGACTGCACGCATTGGCTATAAGGCGATGGAGCTGTGTCGACCATTACCGAAGCTGGAAGCCAAGCCATCTTTATTGCGAGCGACAGCAAAACGCTTAGCAGCCCGATTGACGCGCTTAGATAAGCGTGAAAACGAGCCCACGACAGAGAACGTCAACAAAGATTGACGAAAACACCGAGATGGTACAGCAAGCTAGCCATCCAAGCGGCTAGCTTGCTTGTTTTATAGCCAGAACTGCCACTATGTTAGAAAGAAAAACGGTGGCATTATGAAAAATATTCAACCTTCAGACAAAACGCAATGTATCCATCCCCAGGGTGAACGTCGCGATCCTCATCGCGCTTTAGCGGCCCCTTTATACCAAACCTCAACCTTTGTGTTTGACGACGCAGCGCAAGGTGCAGCCCGCTTTGCTGGTGAAGAGGCCGGGTATATTTATTCGCGTCTCGGCAACCCCACAGTGCGCGAGCTAGAGCAGAAGCTGGCAGCGCTTGAACAGACCGAAGATGCGGCGGCCTGCGCCACTGGTATGGGTGCGGTTTCAGCAGCAGTCATGAGCTTTCTTAGCGCAGGCGATCACCTGATAGCATCAACAACAGTCTATGGCTGCACTTATGCACTGTTTAGCCACTTACTTGCTCGCTTTGGCGTCGAAGTCACTTTTGTTGATTGCAACGATATACAGGCTGTTAAGCAAGCTCTGCGTCCGAATACTAAAATGTTATTTGTAGAGACACCTGCCAATCCAAACATTGATGTTTACGACTTACAACAGTTGTGCGATGTGGCAAAAAGTCACCAGTTGATCAGCGTTGTTGATAACACCTTCTTGACGCCTATTTTGCAAAAACCCGCGCACTTTGGTGCAGATTTGATTGTGCACAGCGCGACGAAGTATCTCAATGGTCATGGTGATGTCGTCGCAGGTCTGGTGTGTGGCAGTAATGAGCATATTCAATGTATTAAATCGACGGTACTCAAAGATATTGGTGCCACCATGAGCCCATTTGACGCCTGGTTAATATTACGAGGCATGAAAACCTTAGCGGTGCGTATGCAGGCCCATTGTCAAAGTGCTCATCAGGTGGCGGAATTTCTACATCAGCATCAAAGCGTTGAACGCGTTTATTTCCCTGGGCTCAAGAACGATCCAGGACATCGGCTTATGGGCTCGCAGATGCAAGATGCCGGCGGCGTGATTGCTTTTGAACTTAAAGCGTCTTTAGCACAAACAGAGCAGTTTATTAATAGCTTGCAGTTGTGCACGTTGGCGGTCAGTTTAGGGGATACAGAAACCCTTATTCAGCATCCGGCTTCAATGACTCACTCCACTTATGAACCGGAACAGCGTCGAGCCGCAGGAATTAGCGATGGCTTGGTCCGCATTTCCATAGGTTTAGAAGATGTTAATGAGATTATTGCAGATCTAAGCCAAGGGTTAGCAAAGCTTTAATAATTTTAGTAATAGATACTTTACACCCTTTTGCTTTGTAGCCCACTAAAAGCAGGGGTGTAATTTTTAAGATATCTAAGTGTATCTTTAAGTTTACGTTTCCAGCGGTTTGCCCAGAACGTATAACAGCACCAAGTATTACAAACAGATGTACTTTTCCTTAGTATCTGGTTAACACACACAGAGTCATTTGCGTCGTGCGTTTGCAGTGCAAACAAAAGCAAATGGGACAAGGTAAGGTAGTTATGGCTAAATCAAGTAAATACGTTTCTCGAACGCCGGATGAGAATGGCGTTATTCATTGGAGCGACGAAGAAAACCAAACCTGGGCCGAGTTGGTCGAGCGCCAGTTGGCATGCATTGAAGGGCGCGCTTGCGATGAGTATATCGAAGGCCTGAAAAAAATTAACTTGCCCACCGATCGTATTCCGCAGCTTAGCGAGCTGAATGAAGTACTCGAGCGCGAAACGGGTTGGCAGGTAGCGCCGGTCCCTGCGTTGATTGATTTTGACGAGTTTTTTCGTTTACTAGCGAACAAACAATTTCCAGTCGCCACGTTTATCCGCACTCGCGAGGAATTCGACTATTTACAAGAGCCGGATATTTTCCACGAGATTTTTGGCCATTGCGCTATGCTCACGAACCCGGACTTCGCTGAATTTACCCACAAGTACGGTCAGCTAGGCTATGCAGCAGATAAAAAAGATCGTGTCTACTTAGCGCGTTTATACTGGTTTACCGTTGAGTTTGGTTTGATGCAAACTAAAGATGGTCTTCGTATTTATGGCGGTGGTATTTTATCAAGCCCGGGCGAGACCAATTACGTGTACACCGACGAGCCCGAAATCAACCCAATAAATGTGTTGGATGTGCTGCGTACCCCTTATCGCATTGATATCATGCAGCCCGTGTACTACACCATTAACTCTATCCATGATTTATTTGAAATCTCGCAAATGGATTTAATGTCGATGGTAGCCAAGGCCAAAGAGCTTGGTTTGTTTGAACCTAAGTTTCCCCCTAAAGAGAAAAAAGCAAGTTAAGGAATTAGCAATGTCTGAATTAAGCGCACAAAAATGTGAAGCGTGTCGTGCCGATGCGCCCAAAGTATCAGATGAAGAGTTGGCCGAGTTAATCAAAGATATCCCAGATTGGGTGCCTGAAGTTCGTGACGGTATCATGCAATTAGAGCGCGTCTTTAAGTTTAAAAACTTTAAACAAGCGTTAGCCTTTACCAATGCGGTAGGTGATATGGCAGAAGAAGAAGGGCATCACCCGGGTCTTTTAACCGAGTGGGGTAAAGTGACAGTGACTTGGTGGTCTCACTCAATTAAAGGCTTGCATAAGAACGACTTTATCTGCGCGGCTAAAACCGACAAAGTGTTCGCATCGCTTTAAGCAATTGAGCTTTGCTTAAAAGGTCACCACACAAGGTGGCCTTTTTTATTGGCGGCTTCATTGTTGAGCACAACTTGCTATAATGCAGCGCTTGTCAGAACAAAAAATGAAATAACTATGAGTGCTGCTGATCTTCAATACATCAAGCAATCTATTGCCACAGTGCCGGATTACCCTAAGCCAGGCATCCAATTTCGCGATGTGACCACCTTGTTGGCCGATCCAAAGGCCCTAAGACTGACCATTGATAGCATGGTGAGCAAGTATAAAGACCAAGGCTTTACCAAAATCATTGGCACAGAGTCTCGCGGCTTTATCTTTGGCGCCCCTTTGGCTTATGTACTGGGCATTCCTTTTATTCCTGTGCGTAAGCCGGGCAAACTGCCGCGTGAGGTCATTGCACAAAGCTACCAGTTAGAATATGGTGAAGATATTCTTGAATTGCACAAAGATGCCATCGAACCCGGCGACAAAGTACTGCTCGTTGACGACTTACTCGCTACGGGCGGTACCATAGAAGCGACCGCCAAGCTGGTGGCCAAATTAGGCGGCCACGCCAGCGACGCAGCATTTGTGGTTTCTCTACCCGCTCTAGGTGGAGAACAACGAGTGCGTGAGCAAGGTATTGATGTGTTCAAATTAGTTGAATTTGAAGGCGATTAAACATGAGCTATCAGGTTCTTGCCCGTAAGTGGCGACCGCAAACCTTCCATCAACTCGTGGGTCAAGACCATGTCAAACAAGCATTGGTTAATGCCTTAAACGAGCAGCGTTTGCACCACGCTTACTTGTTCACCGGCACTCGCGGTGTGGGCAAGACCACCATAGCCCGTATTTTTGCCAAAAGTCTGAACTGTGAGCAGGGTATCTCGGCACAGCCATGTGGTCAGTGTAGTACTTGTCTAGACATTGAAGCCGGTAAATACATTGATCTTATTGAGATCGATGCGGCATCGCGGACCAAGGTTGAAGACACCCGAGAGATTCTAGATAACGTGCAGTATGCGCCGACTCGCGGGCAGTTCAAGGTTTACCTCATTGATGAAGTGCACATGCTTTCCAAGCACAGCTTTAATGCGCTGTTAAAAACATTGGAAGAGCCACCTGAGCACGTTAAGTTTCTGCTAGCGACTACCGATCCGCAAAAATTACCTGTAACCATTTTATCTCGTTGTTTACAGTTCAATTTAAGTGCGCTGTCGGTGCAACAGATCAGTACTCAGTTAGCGCATGTGCTCAGCCAAGAGCAACTCGATTTTGAACAGCCTGCCTTAGCGGTGTTGGCTAAGGCTGCCGATGGCAGTATGCGAGATGCACTGAGTTTAACCGATCAGGCCATTGCGCAAACCAATGGGCAGTTGCACGAGGGGCCCATTAAAGACATGCTCGGGCTGATGGATGTGCGCTATGCCCAGCAATTGCTCAGTGCGGTATTGCTCGGCGATGGCGATGAGCTGATCCAGCAAATTCGCAATTTAGCACAACACAACCCGAATTATATTGCCGTACTTGATGACCTTTTGAATCTTACACACAGTGTGCAATTGACTCAGCTGGTGCCCAGTGCAGCGCTACTAAACGACCGTGACAGTGATTATATTACTGAGGTAGCAAACACTGCTGATACGCAACATATCCACTTGATTTATCAATTGTTGTTAGCGGGTAAGCGGGACCTACAATGGGCTAGCTCTGCGCAAGTGGGCTTTGAGATGTTAATGCTACGCCTGCTCGCTTTTGAACCACAGTATGGCACTTCGACCACATCGACGGCTCAACAGACGCCGCCTCGTGGTGATAATGAGGAAAAAACGGCGAACCTGCGGGCAATGCTAGCGCGTAACAAGGCTGGGCTAGAAAATACTGCTCAGCCTCAGCCTCAGGAGCCACGCGTGGCGGCGCAGCAAAGTACTTCTGCCTCTGAACCGCAACGCGCAGAACCCGCCATAGGCACCGAACCTGCGCCAGCGCAATCCGTTGCAAATGGTGGCGATAATCAGGGGATAAACGCAGCAAATTCCCAATATGAAGCTGACTCTCAAGATGATCAGCATCATGAAGCGATGGCCGCGCAGCAGTTTGAACAAGTGATGCAGCAGGCGCATGAACAAGGTTATCAACCCCACGCAGAGAATGCACAAACAGCAATGACCAGCGAGCAGGGCGCAGAAGTAGCCGCCAATGCAGGTGCTGAGCCAGGTCCTGCGCCCGCTTCACCAGCGCAGCAGTTAGACCAATTGCAAGATGAGGCGCAGTCTGCCATTGCGCGTATCTTAAAAAACCGCAAATTGGGAACGGCGAGCAGGCCCGTGCAAGAGGATGATAGTGCAAAAAAGGCCGAGGCCCGAACTAAACGGGCCACCGCCGTAAGCACTGCGAGCCAAGAAACGGCTAATGCCGTTCCACCCGAAAAAACCAAAGCGCAGCGGCAACAATCGCCAGCACAGCGGTTAATGGATAAACACCAGCCTGATCCGCAAAAATTGGCTCCTGAGCTAGTGGAGCAACTAGAAGCGCCGGCTCCACCGCGCAAAGAGTCGCAGCAAGAGCAAGTCGCTATCGCCGCACCTGAAGGTTTTGAAAGCAGTGTAAGTGATGTCAAATTTGCGCACCAACAGGATGACTGGGCACATATTATTGAGTCTATGGGTCTCGGTGGGCGTATTAGGCAGTTTGCTTTGCATAGTCGCTATCAAAAACAGGGCACAGAGCTGACGTTGCATGTAGAGCAAAGCCAGCGTCATCTAGACAGCAGTGCGTTACGTGAGCGCTTACAACAAGGGTTAGCTGAGCACTTTAAAGAACCATTGAACGTGCAGATTGAATTTGTCGATGAATTGCAACAAACGCCGTTTTTAATTCAGCAAAACATTGATGGCCAGCGCTACCAACAGGCGGTTGCTGCAGTGAAAGCAGATGAACACGTGCAGCAGCTGATGACGCAATTTTCAGCAATCTTGGACGAAAACTCGGTTCAAGCATTGTAATTTATGGCTGTTGGCCTTATCTTTGCCAGCAGAGCGATTTTTAACGAGAGAGAGCACTATGTTTAAAGGCGGAATGGGCAATATGATGAAGCAGGCGCAGCAAATGCAAGAGCGCATGCAAAAGGCCCAAGAAGAAATTGCCAATTTAGAAGTGACCGGTGAAGCCGGTGCGGGCTTAGTTAAAGTGACCATGTTAGGTAGCCACAATGTACGCCGCGTGGAAATCGATGAAAGCCTAATGGAAGATGACAAAGACATGATTGAAGACTTGCTTGCGGCCGCGTGCAATGACGCTGTACGTCGCGTAGCGGACGAAAGTCAAAAACGTATGTCTGAGGTTACCGGTGGGATGAACTTACCCCCAGGCATGAAAATGCCGTTCTAAATCTGCTTCTAGATTTATATGTTTAGCCCCGCTTTATAGCGGGGTTTTTTATTTCTTTAAGATAGCAAACACAGAGGCTCTAAAGGACTGCTACACTCAACTACAAAGGAAGAGGGAGCCGCTGTCATGAATGATATATTGGTGGTCGAAGATCAGGAGTTTGATTTTCGTATTATTAAAGCCATATTGGAAGAAAAGCACCACTCACTGACTCACGCTACATCTGCTGAGCACGCGTTGGTTGAAATTCATCGCCATTTACCGGCACTTATTCTGATGGACATAGAAATGCCCGGCATGAATGGGTTAGAGCTCTGCCAGCAGCTTAAGCAGGATGAGTACAGTGCCCATGTGCCTATCATTTTTATTAGCTCATACTCTGATCGCCAACATATTGATGATGCCTTTGCCGCCGGTGGCGTCGACTACATTGTTAAGCCCTTTAATAAAGCCGAAGTACAACAACGGGTCAGCACTTACCTTATGCTGATAGAGGCAACGCATCGACAACAACAGATAAGCACGCTCAAAGATATTCTTTTGATGACCTCAGGGCTGGCACATGAACTCAATACGCCGCTCGGAAATTGTCTAACAGCGAGCGGGTCGCTAGAGATGCAGAGTCAAACACTGCATCAAGCACTGAATAAAAAATCCCTAACCGCCAAAGCGTTAGATTCTGGCTTGCAGAAAATCGACCATGCCAACACCTTGCTGATGCGCAATTTGCTGAAAACCAGTGAAATGGTGGGTGAGTTTCAAACTATGTTTAATGACTACAGCACCCCAGACGGTGAAGCGGTGAATATTCATGATATGGCGTTAATGTTATTCGAACCCTTCACTTACCAAAGTTACCCCTTTCGGCTTTCGTTTGATGTGCAAGGGCAGCTGCATATGGATCACGGCAGCAATACCATACAGCGGGTTCTGTTGGAGTTAATGGCTAATAGCTGCAAACATGCTCAGTTAGAGCCGGGTGACAATTTAGAGGTCGTGCTCAAGCTTGAGCAAAGGGGGCAATATGCGCAACTTATCTACGAAGATAACGCTGCGGAATTATCAGCCGAGCAAGCGGCGCAAATATTGTCACCCTTTTACACCACAGCACGAGCTAATGGGGCATTGGGGCTTGGGGGAACCCGTATTGCCCAAGGTATTACCCTGGTGCTTAATGGCTCTATTGAAGTACAGGCGCTGCGCCCGCGTGGTGTGCGTTTTAGTATACAAGTGCCGCTACAGAGCCAATCTGGTTCATCTAATCGGTTGCAAGCGGGAGCGCGCTACTAAAAGCCCTTGAGCCTAAGTGCTGAAGCGCTTTATACTGGGGTTTTGGCGCCAAGGTCAATGTCTGCCTTGTGCTCTTGCCAACGCTTGTGGCCAGGCCACCGGTGTATTCATGACCTCTGTGGTACTTGGGATCCGTTATGCAATTATCTCCAAAATTAACGCAACTTGTTGACGCTTTACGCTGCCTACCAGGCATTGGCCCGAAATCAGCGCAGCGCATCGCTTTTCATTTATTAGAGCGAGACCGAGAAGGGGGGGCGCAATTAGGGCAGGCCTTAAATCAAGCGATGCAAGATATTGGTCACTGCCAAAGCTGTCGTACCTTTACAGAGCAAGATATCTGCGAGTTATGTAGCAATGTAAAGCGCCAAGATTCGGGCTTGTTGTGTATTGTGGAATCACCCAGTGACGTCTTGGCGGTTGAACAAACAGGGCACTATCAAGGCTTGTACTTCGTATTAATGGGTCATCTTTCGCCACTCGATGGTATTGGCCCGAATGAAATAGGCCTAGACGTATTAGAGCAAAAGCTTGCCCAAGGCAGCATCAATGAAGTGATATTAGCGACCAACCCGACAGTTGAAGGCGAAACTACGGCTCATTACATTGCCCAGTTGTGTAAACAGTACAATGTCGGTGCGTCGCGTATCGCCCATGGCGTGCCCGTTGGAGGCGAGCTTGACTTAGTCGATGGTATGACATTATCCCATGCCTTCAACGGTCGTAAACAAGTGCAATATGAAAGCTGACTTTTAGAGAAGTCTGTTTACTTACAAAAAAGCGCCGTTAGGCGTTTTTTTTATGCGTACGCTCTTGAATCCGAGATGCAATACCCCATATACAGAGCATATCTGCTTCCCAGACATGCTGGGATTGTTTGCTAACGGAGAGAGAAATGACAGCAACATCAGAAAAAGAAACGCTCGGCTTTCAAACCGAAGTAAAGCAACTGCTTAACTTAATGATCCACTCTTTGTATTCCAACAAAGAGATTTTCCTACGTGAGTTGGTTTCTAATGCGTCAGATGCGGCAGACAAGCTGCGTTTCTTGGCGTTAGAAAATGACAGTTTGTATGAAGGCGATGCCGACTTAAAAGTGCGTATTAGCGCAGACAAAGATAAAAAAACGGTCACCATCAGCGATAACGGCATAGGCATGAACCGTGATGAAGTGGTGAGTGCATTGGGCACGATTGCCAAATCGGGTACCGCTGAGTTTTTCCAAAACCTTACTGGAGATAAAGCTAAAGACTCGCAACTCATTGGTCAATTCGGTGTAGGTTTTTACTCGGCCTTTATCGTTGCCGACGAAGTGACTGTGCGCACGCGCAAGGCCGGCGAAAGCCAGGCTGTTGAATGGCAGTCAAAAGGCGAGGGTGAGTACACACTCGCGAATATCGACAAGCCGAGTCGAGGCACTGAGATTATCTTACATCTGCGCGATGATGAAACAGAGTTCCTTGATGACTTCCGCCTACGCGGTATCGTGACTAAATACTCAGACCATATTTCGATCCCAGTGGAAATGTATCGCGAGCCAGTGCCTGAATCTGAAGGCCCTGACGGTGAGAAAATTGAAGCTAAGCCCGGTGAGTGGGAAGCTATTAACAAAGCTGAAGCTTTATGGACACGTGATAAATCTGAAATCAGCGATGAAGAATATCAAGAATTCTACAAGCATGTAGGCCACGATTGGGAAGAGCCACTGACATGGGCGCACAATAAAGTAGAAGGTAAGACTGAATACACTAGCCTGCTTTATATTCCTAAGCGTGCACCGTTTGATTTGTATAATCGCGACCGCCAAAACGGCTTAAAACTGTATGTGCAACGCGTCTTTATCATGGATGACGCAGAGCAATTTATGCCTGGCTACTTACGCTTTGTAAAAGGTTTGCTTGATTCCAATGATTTACCATTGAACGTGTCTCGTGAAATTTTACAAGACAACAAAGTGACCCAGGCGATCCGCAAAGGCTGTACCTCGCGGGTATTAAAAATGCTTGACCGCATGGGCAAAAACAAGCCTGAGCAGTACCAGACTTTCTGGAATGAGTTTGGTGGGGTGATTAAAGAAGGCCCAGCTGAAGATATGGCTAACAAAGAAGCCATTGCCAAGCTGCTGCGCTTTGCTTCAACGCACAGCGATGAAGCAACTCAAAATGTATCACTAGAGCAATACATTGAGCGCATGGATGAAGGCCAAGATAAGATTTACTACGTTGTGGCTGATAGCTTTGAAGCGGCGAAAAACTCACCGCATTTGGAGATTTTCCGTAAAAAAGGCATCGAAGTATTACTGCTGAGCGATCGTGTTGACGAGTGGATGATGAGCCACCTCACTGAGTTCCAGGAAAAGCAGTTCCAGTCGATTACTCGTGGCGATCTTGACTTAGGTGACTTGGACGACGAAGAAAGTAAAAAAGCGCAAGAAGAGTCGGAGAAAGAAGTAGCAGGACTTTTAGATCGCATCAAAGAAGTGCTTAGCGATAAAGTTAAAGAAGTGCGCTTCACTCACCGCTTAACGGACTCGCCAGCCTGTGTTGTTGCCGATGAGAACGACATGAGCTCGCAAATGATCAAGTTGATGGAATCAGTTGGGCAGCAAGCGCCAGAAACCAAGCCGGTGTTCGAGCTTAACCCTGAGCACCAACTTGTGAAACATTTAAATGATGAGCAAGACGAAGATAAGTTCAAGCAGTGGTCAGAAGTACTGCTTGACCAAGCACTATTGGCTGAGCGCGGCAGCTTGAAAGACCCAGCTGGCTTTGTTAGTCGACTGAATAAACTCATGCTTGATTTAAACAAGTAAACAGTTCCCAACCGAAAGGCCCGAGCAATAGCTCGGGTTTTTTTATTGATAAATTCTTAAAAAACGGAAGGTTAGGGGTTTTCAACCGAGTTAAAAGAACATAGAATAACAGCGTGTTTAGGGGCTATAGCTCAGCTGGGAGAGCGCTTGCATGGCATGCAAGAGGTCGGCGGTTCGATCCCGCCTAGCTCCACCAATCACTTCTTTTCCTTACCAGTACGTTGATTCCCTTTATTTTAAGTTGCGAATATCTGATCTTACAGTTTAGACGAGCAGGTTGATACTTCATCTGACAGGCAGCTATGAGCAAAAATAGACGTTCTCTAGCTAGCCTTGGCAGTGCCATCCTAATGCCAGCAAGAATGTTGCTCCAGCCAATACGTTTCTTTCAAAGCTTGCCATCTACCAAGACTCTAAAGTGGTCAACATGATTGGTTTTGTATAGCTCTAACCTGGATGTAGTCGGTACATCCTAGTCGTAATCGGTAATTTCAATCACTCTACGTAGCTCGGGAATGCGCTGAACTGCAGTATCACTTTGTTCGCATTGTGCCGAGGCGACGTTTACTTTATTGTATAATTTACGGTAATTTTTTAAGTCTTATTAGTGTGTCTATATACTCAGCCTCCTACCTTACAAGGTCTCGCTAATAAGTTGTTATATTTCAATCAAGGTGTGTCGGTGACGTCGAAGATTTGGATTC
>CEVA01211811.1_pt1 | contig 30727 bp, 28 predicted proteins | sample 361521 | NCBI WGS metagenome assembly CEVA01 (sample SAMEA2622823, study PRJEB7988) | marine metagenome | isolation source: saline water (ENVO:00002010), including | reverse complement strand
ACGTGGACCGTCACGTCCGTCGTCACTCCCGACACGTCCACGACCTGCATCACATCCGCTCCCTGTCCATCTGCGCGCGGAATCACTTTCAGTCGATACGCGGGCTGCAACGACGGCACCTCCTCGGGCGAGGCTTCACGATGCATCGTCGAGCGAACGCTCAGAACCGATGTCCCCGCGACGTGCGTGTCCGTCACCATCACCCGTTCTTCCATCCGCACGTCCATTTCCGCGAACACCTTCGGTGTACCATAGATCTCGCGTCCGGCCGGGATGCTGGAACGAGAATTCAAGAATACGACGGGCGCGAAGAACACCTCCTGCCCTTCGTAGTGGCACTTCACGACGAGCACGCTTTCGTCGAAAACCCCATAGTTCGCCGACCACGGGACCGTCAGACCGATCGCAACGCAGTAACCGTCTTCCGATGGCTCGAAACAGGCGGGCAGCACGTGGTCTACGGCGGATGTGTCGGCCCTGAAATGCACGTACTGAAAGCGAGCGTTCCGGTATCTCGCCGGCGGCATCGGGTAGTAGGGCGAGAACGCCGGCATGTTTGCAATCTGATCGAGGGGGATTGTCATTCTGTTCCTCGGGAGAGGTGATTGGAACTACAAGGTCATTGTCACCCTTGTACAGGATGCCTTTGACATGTCAGGGGAATTGAACCCCGGCCAAATAGCATAGTGTGTTGCTTCTAGTGGGCTATAACACAATCGCACTCTGGAACAACAGGGAGCAGGGTCACTTCGAGCACCTCGACTACGCTCGGCACAGGCTCCGTCGAGAAGTCCCTGTCTGCCCATCGCAATGGGCGTGTTGTCGACTTCGCTCGAACTGACGCCGCGAAGGACGGTGACACTGAAGGACAGGATGACTTTCCTCACAGGCCACTATATGTCCCAGTGACTGCCGTGGCGGCTCAAGAATGATCAAGCCCCCAGATCGGGAAGTAGTACGGAAACAACCGATCAAGGATTTCCTTCGCTTGTGGCGGAAGAACCAGCGGTTCGAGCGAATCGTGGCCGCCGAAGATCAGCTGTGCGACTTGGCGCTGTGTCAGAGATATCACGTTGTTTCCCTTCCGGGATGAAAGATCGACAGAGCCATCCGCGAAGGCGATCGTCACACACTCGCCCAATTCCTCACACTCGATCGACACCTCTCCGTCAACGTTACTTCCTTTTTCTCCAAGGTGGTTCTGAATCCGTTCGAGCAACAGTGTCAGGCGGTTGACGCGCATCATCTGATGTCCGGCACCTTTCGAGTGCTCGACAGGTCGCGAGCTGCCCGGACTCTTCGTTTCCAGGAGCGACGCGATCGCCGAAGGCGACAGATTCACCCACGCCTGAATCGTCTCGCTGGCGTGCTCGCGAAGGATGTGTCCGACAAGGGCCTCCAGCGCCGCAGGATCTCCCCCGCCTTCAATCAGTCCGGGTTTGTTTGTCGCTTCGCCGTAGACGAGATAGGCGCGCTCGTCCGAAGCGTTCGTTAGAAACGTCGTGATCTTCGGAAGGATAAGAAGCGCCTTATAGTCCTCAGCCGATCGCCGAATGTGATAGGGCTCCGCGTCGTGGACGCCGGCCACGAGATCGATATGCGTGCTGTTCGACGGGTCGAAACATTGGACCTCGAATGAACCGACATCGAAACGTTCCTTATCTGCCGGATCGAGCCAATAGGTCAGACCCTGTGAACCGACGGCTTCCCATCCTGCTTGCTGGTAAAACGGAAAGGTGGCTTCCAATGTCCAAAGGACCGAAACCGGCCACCCCTCCTCCTCCATAATACGCACGCAGTCCCAAAGACAACGTGTAGCGTAGCCGCGCTTTCGGTAGTCGGGGTGTGTGATCGTCGGGCTGATGATTCCGATCGTAAACGCATCTTCCTTCGCAACAACCTCTCGCGGGGCAATGGGAACGTGTGCGATGACTTTTCCATCGACCTTCAGGATCCGCATCAGGTCGAGCTTCGCCTCGTTGAACACGAGCGGATAGTCCGTCCGGATGTCCTGATCAATACCCGCCCGAAAGGTGTCGTTGATCAACGCCATGACCTCGTCGAACTCAGACGCATGACACCCGCGCGGCCCCTCGATTCGTTCGGTTCCCACTTCAGATCTCCTCATTCGTCCGGGAACGTATTTTCCATTCGACACCGACCGGCGTGATCCTCCCGGCTCGCTCGCTCAGCACGGCCGCGTCCCGCACGAAACCGGACAACGACTGGAACAGGTCGACGCGAAACACGATCATCCTCACCCCCTGGTGACGGAGCAGATCGGTCCCGTGCTCTGTTTCCGAATACGCCGAGGCTCTGGTCAGGATGGGCCCGAGAAACTCCGTCGCCGTCATCACCGCTTGCCCCTTGTAGCCACCGAAATGGCTCAGATACCCGTCGTCGATGGCGCCGGGATCCCTTGTGGGGTCTCCGTTCCGGTCGACCACACACCCTTCCGGCAGGCATCACCCGAGTCCGCATACCGACCCAGCTTCCCACCCGACAGGCCCGTCGTGGCGAAGTCGAACGCCATCGACGTCCCGTTTTCTCCGGGGCACGCCACAGCGATCGGGTTCGTGTGCAGGAGCGGTTCCCGGCCTCCGAACGGAACCGCGGCCGGATCCTCTCGGCCGTGCCCTCAGACCGACACGATCGCCACCATTCCCCGGTTGGCCGCCATCTCCGCGTAGTGACCTAACCCACCGATGAAGCTGTTCCTTGAAGGTATCATCCGGATCGTAGACGGCAGTTCGTTCCATGCCGAAATGTCTGTAGTTGTAGAGCAGCATCCGTCGAACCTTCGTCCCCGTATTGTCCATCGCCCTGTGCCAGATACGACCGTTCCACAGGATGGCGTCACCCGCCTTCCCCGTCAGCTGAACGTGATCGGGCATCTACTCGAGCGGATCGTATTTGGGGACGTCATCGGTCTCGGCCTTGTGTGAGCCGGCTTCACGTGCAGTGCATTATCGTGCATCATCATGTCAGGGCCCATCAACCTTTCAGTGATGCCGATTGTTTGCGGGTGTTCCATCAGATCCAAGAAGATATCACCGTGGATTACGATGGGAGCCACAACGTGGGCCGTCTCGCACATCCGGTACGGTCGATACTCGACGTTCTCCGCCAGCGCCCGCTGCCAGTCATCCCGTGTCGCCTCTTCAACACGCTGGAACTCCGCCTGTGCGCGAGGAAGCTCATCTTCAGGAATCGCCCCTTTGACGATGAGGTAGCCCTGATCGTCAAAGAAGTAGAGGCGCTCTTCGGTCAATTCGTCGTTTTCCTGCACGGATCGCTCCGATCAACGGGTAAGGCCTGGAATCCTTCGCAGTATCTGCCCGGGAAGGCGCCGTCATCATTCCTCGACGCGTGGCCATCCATATGGCATTTTGCTCCCGGGCTATATACGGAATGTTGTTGGCAAGAGCGAGTCGTCTAACCGGTCCCACATTCAATAAGGCTGAATATGGCACACCCTACCGACAAATCCCGCCCCCATCCTCGTATCGACGATCGGGATTGGACCCAGCTCACCCTCGGCCAGCGAATCCAGCACCTCGAAGTCGAAGGTTATGTCATTCTCCCCGAGCGAATGGATCCCGCTCATATTGCCCGGCTCAAAGAGCAAGTCGCCCCGATGGAGACGATTCCCGCCGATTACAGCGACAACCAACGCGTCGCCGCCCGTATCCAGTTCGCTGGTGGGTCGGTTTCCGATCTGATCGCCTATCCCCCCACGATCGAGTTTCTGAAAGTCCTCTTCGGCGACGAGATCGTCATGATGTCCTACGACTATGCTCGCTCCGAGCCCGGGCATCCCGGCATCAGCCTGCACTGTGACGGTCAGCCCTGGGGATCCCACATTTTCGCCGCCGAATACACCTGCCCGAAGCTCATTCGTGTGCTTTACTACCTAGACGACCTGACGCCTGAAGTGTCACCGTTCAAAGTCATCCCCCGCTCTCATCTCAGCTATCACAACGAAGCCAATCCCTACCTGCGATACGAAACACATCCCGAAGAAGTCATGGTCACCTGCAGAGCTGGTTCGATCCTGCTGATCGACAACTGTGTGTTCCACGGGAACTTCGCGAATACGGGGACGTATGCCCGAGACGCGCTTCAGCTCTCCTATCGACCCTCGTGGGCAGGGCCGATGGACGACGTCGAACCGTGGGACCCGGAGGAGGTCGCGAAGCTTCCCCCCGTGGTCCAGGCGTTTATGGGTGCCCGCAGCGGCCGGATCTGGATTCCCGAAGGAGGGAACAAACCGGCCGGCATGCGTAGCGAAGCGCCAGGCATGGATCCCAGCCGTTGGGATCGCGAATAGCCCGGAGCCAGACAAGACCCATCTCTATGGATTCCACCGATTCAGTTGAAACGATCGTCGCCAGGATCGAGGAGGAGGTTCCAAGCGTACTCGCGGCCACGAATACGCCAGGAGCTTCAATTGCCCTGATTCACGATCGTGCTTGCGTGTGGACCGGTGGGTTTGGCGTCACGAACTCTGACAGATGCGCAGCAACCACGCCATGTTTGCACGGAAGGGTCGGAAGATGTACGGCGACCACTGGCGGTCCATCGACGATCCACGCCATCAGCACTGGCTCAGATGCCTGGATTCGCTCGGCGCACTGGAGACGCCCGAAGAGGGAAAGCGTGAGGTTAGCTGAGGTGAGGTCCGGCGAAGGGGTCGGCCCTCGGGTCTGCGAAACCCAGCTCCTTAGCAGTAATATCACGAATGGGGCCGGGCATCAACTAGCAGCTGATACGAAAATAAAGTTCTTCACGGATAGACTGGATGGATCAGACGCCAGTCGCTCTACAGTTTAGGAGTCAGTCGCCCACACGGTCGCGGCCCAGGTAGAGGCGGCAGCGAGCGACGGTCTTGTTTCAACTCCAGGGGGGGTTAGGGTTGGGTCGGGAGGCACTTGGGGATTGTCACCGGTGCCGTCACCGAGCAGAATCGTACTGCCGGCCTGGGCCACAGCCCCCGCGGCGGCTAAGCGGGACTTTTCTGGTTCTCTTTTGGTCACAAAAGAGAACACACACACATGAGTTTCGAAAAAGGAAGGCGTCGACCATCCACTCTTGTAGGTGAAGAAATCCATGATTTCCCATCTCCCCAACCTCCCAAACCTCCGCAACCTGGAGAGCCGCTGCATCTCACCCGAGAATCCAACGGGCGCCAAAGGAAAAGGTGCAATGGAGGGGGATGGATGGAAGGGCTCGCCATTCGTACGACCGTTCCCGAAGGACACGACGGTCACCGTGGCGGACATCAATGGACCCGGGATGATCCGTCATATCTGGTTCGCTCTGGGCACAGAAAAGGGCGCAGCCGAAGACTACGAAGCCTGTCGGAACGTCATCCTCCGTTGCTACTGGGACGACCAGGAGCATCCGTCCGTTGAATGCCCCGTGGGAGATTTCTTCGGGATTGCCCACGGCCGCCGTCGGGTGTTCACCTCCGCGCTGATGACGAACACGAACGGTGCTGCCATGAACAGCTATCTGCCGATGCCGTTCGGAGCCGCACGAATCACCATCGAAAATGACACCGGCTATCAGACGGACCTCGCTTACTTCATCAACTATACGCTTGGAGACGACGTCTCTGAGTCCGGGCGCCTTCACGCGCTCTTCAAGAGGGAGAATCCGGTCACCGCCGGAGCCGACTATGCGATCCTTCCCCGAATTGAGGGTCGAGGTATCTACGTCGGCACGATTTTGGGCGTCCGGGCGCTGAACCACGGCGACCACATCGACATGTGGTGGGGCGAGGGTGAGGTTAAAATGTATGTCGACGGAGACGACCGATATCCGACGATCGTCGGGTCCGGCACGGAAGACTACTTCTGCAGCGCCTCCGGCTTCGAGCTGCACGCCACGCCCTACTCCGGTGCACCCTACTGCCACGGCTCACTCTTCAGCTGCTATCGCTGGCACATAGCCGATCCGGTTTATTTTCAGTCGGACCTTCGTGTGGAAGTTCAACACATGGGCAACGACATGCGTCTCATCGACGATCCCAGAAAGCGGTACATCGAACGGATCGACGACTACGCCTCCGTCGCTTTCTGGTATCAGGACCTGCCGTCCCAAACGCTGCCCGAATTTCCGGACAGACGCGATCGCTCCGCCGACCTGGGACTCCAGTCTGGTGAGGCGGCCTTGGAAGGCCTTGGTTAGATGTCATTGTCAGGAAACCCTACGAAGTGACTGCGCGAGAAATCCAGGACCGCGTTGAAGAAGTACGCGAGCCAGGATACACCATCCTGGAAGGAAGCATTCCGAAGGACATTGTGGAGGCGGTGAACCAAGCGTTCTCGCCGATCTGGGATGCGCATCAGGACGCCATCCGAACGGACCCGAACCGAGGACCCATGCGGCATTACATTCCTCTTCCCTACGACGTGCCGTTCTACGATTCTGCCATCCACGTCAACCCGGATCTGATCGCCATCGTCAAGACGATCCTCGGTGAGGATGCCCAACTCACCCGCTACGCGACGGACACACCTGCCAGGGGGAGCGTCCATCAGGATTGGCACGGCGACGTCGACGTCCTTTTTCCTGAGGAGCCGGAGTACGTCCCACCACCGGCCGTCATCACGGTCAATTCTCCCCTCGTCGACGTCAACGAAGAGAATGGGCCCCTGGAGGTCGCGGACGGAACCCACCGTCTTCCGATTCAAACCGCAAAAGAGCAGATTGAGCGGGGGGAAATTTCGGGCAAGCCCCTTTGCATGAAAGTGGGGGACATCCTGATCCGAGACCCACGCTGTGTCCATCGCGGCGCACCCAACAATACGGACACACCCCGTCCTGTCGCCGCCGTAGTCTTCCAACGGAAGTGGTACCGAATACATCCGCATCATCGACGCTTTCCTCTTCATCTTTATGGCAGACTCTCGGAAGAGGAACAGCAGCTGTTGCAGGGAATCGTCGAGCCGCGGAGCGCCGAACGAAAGTAGCCTGGGGCGCCAGCACGCGGGAGCCTGCGAAGGCGGGCGAAGCCCCAGGAAATCTTACACGTAGCAGTGTGCGGAGGACACAATGAACAAACCCAGACTCATCTGCTACCAGGACGCCCATCACTACCACGCCAAGCGGCTCGATCCCCCCTTGAGTCTCCACAAGCTTCGCTGGCCGGTCGACGAGCTGCTCGGCACCGGGGTCGACATGCTGGCTTTCGGCTTGGGCTATGGCGACGTCTACTTTCACGACAGCAAGGTGGGTCGCGTCGTCGACCAGAAGAAGGAGGTCTGGACCAACCTGCCCGACTGGCGAATCATGCGCATGGCCAAGGATGCGCGTGAGATGGGCACCGATCAGCTGAAGGAGGTCGTTAACTGGGGTCGGGAGATGGGGCTGTCGGTCATTCCCAGCCTGAAAATCCAGAGCTGCGACAAGCCCGACTCCGACCGCGCCGGAATCCTCAAGTGGGACCGCCACGAGGAAGTCTGCCTTGGCGAGATCGACGAGTGGCATCCCCGCTACGAGTTCTGTTACGACTACGCGCATCCCGCCGTACGGGAGGCCAAACTCGCCGTCATCGGGGAAGTGCTCGAAGACTATCAGGCCGACGGGATCGAGCTGGATTTCATGTTCGTCCCGCGCTTCTTCAAGAAGGACGAACAGGAAGCCAACGCCCCGATCATGGACGGATTCGTCTCCGAGGTGCGGAAAATTGCGGACGAAGTCGGCAAAGCTCAGAGCCGCGAGGTTACGGTGGCTGTACGCGTATTCGACCAGGAACGCTACAACCTGAGGCACGGTCTCGACGTAAGGGCCTGGCTGAAGCAGAAGAGTGTGGACATCGTCGTCGGCCAGATCACAGAGTTTCTGTTCGACACCGGTGTCGTCGACGTCCAATGGCTCGGCGATGCTGCGAACGAAGCTGACGCAGCCGCCTACGTGCGCCCTTCCCGCCGGGACCGCGTCTACGACGAACGGACGGCCAGACCCAGCATTGAAATGTATCGCGCCCTCACCCAGACGATCCGCGATCAGGGATGCGCCGGTCTCTACCTGGGCAACCTCCCCTGGCCGTTCGGTCAGCGGGAGTATCAGATCCTTCGCGAGGTCGCGTATCCTGAAGCGCACACCCGGAGCGACAAGATTTACCTTCTCCAACCGCGCGAACCGGGACTCGTGTTCGAAGAACTGCTCGACTATGCGAGCGGCTATCCCGTGCTACCGCGTCAACCGGAAGACGAAGTCACCGACGGTCCCCCACGTCAGCTTCCCGTTCCTTTGGAAGAGGGAAAGACCGCGAGCATCGGCATCGTCGTCTCCGACGATCTGGACAGCGCTCGACAGGACGGCGAGATGCGCAAACCGGAGCTCACCATTCGCTTCAATTCGTTCTGCATCGACGACAAGATCGAGATTCGATTCAACGACCGGGCCCTGTCCCTCGACGCTGCCGAGTTAACGGATGAGAGAGCGCTCGCGATGGCGGACAAACCAGGAAAAGTGACGCCTATAGAGGCTCCTATGGGGATGTCCGCCCACTGGTTCCGATTCATGCTCGACATCGACCTGCTTCAGCGAGGCACGAACACGCTCGAGGTCGAAGTGAAACGATTTGGAGAGTTGGCCGATTTCGAACGATCAATCAACGGCGTGGAAGTTCGGACACGATACAAGGACTTCGAGCGTCCACGGGGGCTCGAAGTGTCAAGGATCGATCCGTAGCTGCTTCTTCTCCGGCACGTGGCGTCCTCGTGCAGAGCACGAGGACAAGCGAGTCGCAGTAGGTGAACGGGCCCGGTCCTATGGCACCCTGATACCGGGCCCTGTTCAATAATTGCGCTGTGCTTGCCCCTGTACCTGTCCCGAGCAAGGGACCCGCGTTTCTCGTCAGGTGTGTGATGAAAGGAACCTTGGGCCTCAAGAATCCTTGCTGCTTAGTCAGATCTTATTCAAGATTTCGAGTCGCTATAGACACCGTCACACTGAGCGCAGTCGAAGTATCAGTCTACGGCGACTTGGCCGCCCTTCGACGGAGCCTGTGCCGAGCGAAGCCGAGGTGCTCAGGGTGACCAAGTCGTTGTACCTATAGGCTTGCGCCGGTACTGGATTCAGTATCGTGGATACCAAGTTCCTTAGAAGCAGAGTCGAACCTCCACCGGAAAATCATGCGAATCCTTGCCACAGGCCTTGTCCACGACGGCCAGACCGCCCCGCCCCACCAGCGATCGTGCGCCTTCACCACGGTCTGTCTCCTCGAGGACGGAACGATCCTCGTCTCGGGAAGATGGGGCAGCGCACGGGATTCCGCCGACGGCCACGCGTGTGTCTTCGCCACTCCCGATCGGGGCGAAATGTGGGAAAAGCGCTACGACAGTCACGGCCTGAACGATTGGAATGGCACAACGGGTGAGGACAAAGGCTTGACCGGCGTCGAGCTGGAACCGGGACACCTGCACGCCACATCTCTGTGGGTCGACCGTTCCGACCCTTCGCTCCCGTTCATCAACCCCGACACGCAGGGTCTCCTTCCGATGCGGATCATGCATCGCTCGTCGACGGACGGGGGACGCTCGTGGGGGCCGCCTCGACGGATGGACACGACTCCCCATCTCGCAGCCTCACCGTGTTCTTCCGCCCTCCTTCAGCTGCCCGACGACGTTCTCGCACAACCCTACGAACAGTGGAAGGAGTACGACGACGCGTCTCCCGGCCGACCTGCCGCTCGTCTACGATTCTCCATCGACGGCGGGAAGTCCTGGCCCGAATTCGCCACAGTCGCCCAACACCCCGACAACATCCTCGCCTACTGGGACCAGCGACTGGCGATCCATCCGAACTCGGGCCGGCTGATCGCCACGTTCTGGACCCACAACTTTGAGACCGGAGAGGATCTGGACATCCACATTGCCTGGGGATCCCCCGACGGCCGAACGTGGACCGTCCCCCAACCCACCGGACTCCCCGGCCAACACTGCCAGCCGCTGTCCCTCGGGGGCGACCGTCTCCTCGGGGCCTACACCCACCGGAAGGATCCTCCCGGCATCGTCCTGTCCGTGAGTGAGGACTTCGGGGAAACCTGGGATCGCTCCAGCGATCTGGTCGTCTACGACAGCACGCTCGGTACCGAATCGGGCGCGGCAGGCTCTCGATCGCAGGCCGATTACTGGAATGACATGGAGCGCTGGCGGTTCGGGCACCCCCGAGCGATCTTGCTGGACAACAGCGAAGTGTTCGTCGTCTATTACGCCGGTGACGACGACGTCAAGAGTGCGCGCTGGGCGAGAGTCGCCTTGTAACGCTACCAGGTCGAAGTAAAAAATCCATGACAGCACGCGAACGATACTACTGGGACCTCGTGGGCCATCTCGTGGTCCTAAACGTGCTAACCGCCAGCGAAGTCGCCGAGGCGAACGAAGCCCTGGACTACCTTGACGACCGTCTGCAGAACGGAACGGACGAAGCGTCGGATCTCCTCCGCAAGCACGCGCAGCCTCGATGGCTCGATGGGAAGCTTGTCTGGGCCGACCATACCATCCCCTTCCTCCTGATGCTTCCTCAGCCTCATTGCGAGCCTTTCAGGAAGATGCTCGCGCAGCCCCAGATCGTGCGCCGGCTTCGTGAGATGTGCGGTGAGGGATTCCGGCTGGACGGGGGTCCGTTCTTCATCGGAGGCACCTCCGGAACGGAGGTGCATAAGCTGCACGGCGCTGGAGAACCGCATAAACCTTATGTGGCGTACGCCAAACAGAACGGTGCCTCATTCACCGGCGCAGTCACGGTGTCCTACGCCTTTTCCGATGCGGGCGCCAGGGAAGGCGGCTTTGCGTGCGTCCCGGGAAGCCATAAGTCGCGCTATCCGATTCCGCCGGGTCTCCGCACGATGGACGACGCCATGGGCTGCGTCGAAAATCCGTCCGTGAAGGCCGGGGACGCGATTTTATTCATGAACGGCGCACAGACGCACGGCGCGGTTCCCTGGAAAGGTGCAAACGCTCGTCGCTCCATTCTCTTCATGTATGCCGCTCGATCCGCCGCCCGCCACGGCGCCTCGCGGCTGTGCATTGACCCCGCCACCTACTGGGACAAGGACACAGTCTCCGGAATGACGGCCGAACAAGAGGCCGTCATGTATGGTCCGTCCTCCTCACCTCAGACCGACGGCCCCTACCTCGACCTGGATGAGGACGGTGTCGTGCAAGTCGATCGCGACTTTCTCCCCTCGTTGAGAACTGCGTCGGACACTTTCCTTCAGGGATAGGGATGTCAATGACACCTCGGGAGCGGTACTACTGGGATCTCACTGGACACCTTGTCTTACGGGGTGTTCTCACGCCAGATGAGGTGGACGCTGGCAACGCGGCTCTCGACCACGCCGCGGAGCGGATCGAGAACGGGACCGATGCCTACTCCGAGTCGCTCCGGAAAGACTCGAATCCCAAGTGGCTCAACGGGACGTGGGTCCGCACGCGTCCCGACACGCCGTTTCTGTTAATGCTGAAATCCCCTCACTGCGACCTGTGGCGACGGTTGCTCGCACATCCAGAGATCGTACCGCGCATGAATGCGATGTGTGGTCCCGGATTCCGGCTGGACAGCGGACCAGTCTACATCGGCGGCGTCGTGGGCACCCATATACACAAACTGCACGGGGCCGGTGAGCCACATAAACCCTATGTGGGCTATCACGCCACGAGCGGCGCCGGATTTGCAGGCGCAGTCACCGTGGCCTACCTTCTTACCGACGCAGGACCTGATGACGGTGGGTTCGCGTGCGCCCCGGGAAGCCACAAGGCGCGCTACCCCATCCCGCCCGGTGTCCGTACGACCGAAGAGGACTTGGGGTGTGTAGAGAAACCATCGTTGAAGGCCGGAGATGCCCTCTTCTTCATGGATGGCGCCCTGACTCACGGCGCACGGCCCTGGCTCGCTGCGCATCCACGGCGCACCGTGCTTTACAAGTACGCGTGCCGAACGGCAGCAAGAAGGGGCACGGCCCTCACGAATCTCGAGCCCCGAATGCAGTGGGATGACGATGTCATTCAAGGCATGCCTGCCGAACAGCGCGCCGTCATGTATGGTCCCTCCTCCTCGCCCCAGACAGACAGCCCCTATCTGCAGGTCAGCGACGAGGGTGTCGTCAGCGTCGACCACGCTTACCTGCCTTCGCTGAAGACGCACTCTGACACGTTCGTCGCGGGGTAAGTCAGTGTTCAAAGCTCCCACCTACGCCCTGATCGGGGCCGTGGCGGGCAAGCAGGGTTCCCCTCGATATACTGTCTTTGGCAGAAACCCTTCGGTACGGCGCAATTGCGCCTGCTCAGGACAGAGCTCCCACCTACGCTCCTATCGGGGCTATCTCTCGCCTTCGCTCGAGACAGGCTCCGGGCAGGCAGGACAGGCAGAGTTCAGGAAACCAGGACCTTGAGCCTCCCAGACGCACAGCCTCAGACCGACACCTCCATCGAAGAACGATCCCGCGTCACCATCGTCGCCCTCTCCTTCGGCGTGCTCGTGGTGACGTGTGCGGCGGCTTCTTACCTGGAGCTCAAGACCAGCTCGGCCCACCTGGCCATGTCGAACCTGCCCCTGGTGGTGCTAATCCCCTTCGTTATCGCCCTGATGCTCAACGTCCTGCTCAAACGCTTTCTTCCGCGACTGTCACTTTCGAGCAGGGAACTCCGGCTCCTTCTGTCGGTTCTCTGGGTCGGGGGATCGTTCGCGGGATACAATTGGGCGACGCAGTGGGTGGGCACGATGGTGGCACCTCGCTACTACGCATCGCCCGAAAACCGTTGGGTAGAGATCCTCTTCGATCACCTGCCATGGTGGATGTACCCGACCAACCTGCCCGGTGTCGAGGAACAATTCTATCTGGGTGCGTCCGATCCGGGCCTGCTGTGGCCGGCGTGGATCACGCCGTTGTTCTGGGCGTCAGCGGCCGGCCTCGGGATGATGAGCATCGGAGTCGGGGTGACTGCCATCTTCCAACGTCAGTGGACGGATCACGAACGCCTGACCTACCCCCTGGCGGAAGTGCCGCTCGCCCTGACCGCCGGCTTCGACCGGGCACGCGGGTGGGCGCCTTTCTTGAATTCGCGCGTCTTCTGGATCGGCTTTGCCATCGCGTCCTTCCCCCTCCTCTGGAACATCATCGAGTACTTCATCCCGGCCTTCCCCCGCATACCCGTGTGGGACGCGTACTGGAGGCCGTCCGGCCCTCGGGCGATCATGATCCGATACCTGCGCGGGTTCTCCTACCGGCTTCTGCCCACGGTGATGGGATTCACCTTCCTGTGCGACCTCAACATCCTGTTCAGCATCTGGTCGCTGTATCTCGTCGGCATGGCCTTCCAGTACGGCATGTCACGCGTTGGATTTTCGGTTGGCCTGGCCGGTCAGGAGGCGAACCCCACCAAGATCGTCGGTCTCTTCAGTCACGGTGTGATGATCGGACTCGTCGTCTGGTCGATCTGGACCGCCCGTGGACACCTCCGCCGCATCTGGCATCAGGCTCGAAAGGGCGAATCAGGTAGCACGGTCTTCCTCTCGCCCCGCGCCGCACTCCTCACCACTGCAGCTGGCGTCACGTTCATGGTCTTCTGGCTCTACGCCGCCGGCGTCGTCCTATGGCTGGCCTTCCTGTGGGTCGTGTTGTTCTGGGCCAGCATCCTGCTCGTCATGAAATTTCTCGCAGCCAGCGGATTCGCCTACCTCTTCCCCAAATTCGGAACCACCGCCACAAGCCCGAACCCGATGGGGGTCTCCGAGATTCCCACGATGTGGACGGGCACGACGGGCATGTCCGAGACATCCCTCGTGGGAACGGGGGTCGTTGGCTGGCGGCTGCTCTCCGGATGGCGACTTCCGCCCGCGCTCCCGCACGTCGAGCGACTGATCGGACCCAAACGTGCGGTGACACGGCTGATTACCCTTGCGACACTGACCGGCATTCTGGTGGGCGCCTGCTACACGATTCACCTGTGCTACGAGGAAGGGGCGGCGGCGTTTAACGCCTGGTCACTGCTCGGTGCGCCGCGGGGGCTCTACAATGGCATCGCAACCAACGTGACAGAACCACGTACCGTTCCCGACCCGGAGAAAATTTTCGTGTGGCTGTTTGGTGTGGGAGCTGCGGGTGCGATCACCCTGGCTCAGTCGCGCATCTCCTGGTGGCCGTGGCACCCAATCGGACTGCTGACGACGTTCGACAGTCCGGTTCGGGTCAACGCAATGAGCATCTTCATCGTGTGGCTCGCGAAGGTCATCGTCCTTCGCCTGGGAGGCATCGGACTGTATCGCAAGGCGAAACCATGCGCCTACGGACTGATCGTGGGGTTCGTATTCGCGGTTGCCGTTGCGTGCACCGTAGACCTGATCTGGTTTCCCGATGGCGGGCATTACGTGCACGGGTACTAACTGGTTCACGTCTTCGTGAGGCACACCAGCACCCGGCTTTCCTTCTTTAGGAAGATCCAACAGCGGCGCAGGGCAACGCCAAGCTGGCAATCACCCTCAGATACCGAACGACAGGGGATTCGATCCTGCTTTCTCCAGGGCGGGTTCGGTGGTACGATGAGGGCCACTGTTTGATCAGGGTCTCGACGCAAGGGCGACTGAATGGCGGAGTTTACAGACAGGGCGGTCATCGTGACGGGCGCCTGCGGGGGCATCGGCGAATCCATTGCACGGAAATTCGCGGACACCGGCGCCCTGCTCGGCCTGTGCGATCTCAACAAGTCGGCCCTCGACACGCTCGCATCGGAATTGTCCCGGTCGGGAACGAAGACCTATAACGAACCCATCGATATCACAGACGAGCAGGTAGTCAGCTCGTTCTGTGAGGCCACAGCGCGTGCGTTCGGCCGAATCACTCATCTCATCAACACCGTCGGCGTGGTCGACAACAACGGCGACGTCGTTGATTTGCCCCTAGACGTCTGGCAACGAACGCTCGCCGTAAACCTGACCTCGGCCTTTCTGATGTCAAAATATGCGGTCCCCCACATGACAACGGCCGAGGGCGGATCGATCGTGAACATCGCATCCGTATCCGGATTCGCCAATCAGGCAAGCGCCATGGCTTACTCGGTCTCGAAGGCGGGCATGATCTCGCTCACGAAGAGTCAGGCCATCGACCTCGCCCCACGTAACATCCGTGCGAACGCCATCTGTCCCGGCTCTGTCGACACCCCGCTCGTCGACCGAGCTGCAGAACTCACCGCCGCAGAAACGGGCCGCACACCGGAGGAAACGCGGGAGGATTGGGAATCTCAGTATCCGTCCGGTCGCTTCTCTCGCCCGGACGAAGTCGCCGAACTCGCCCTGTTTCTGTGTTCGGACAAAGCCTCGAACATCACCGGCGCAAGCATGGTCGTCGACGGCGGACTGACGGCCCTGTTACCCGAACGGTAAGACGATACACGGTGGGAGCCGTCTCCAGACGGCGAACTCTTTAGAGCATCCATGCTGGAATTCGACGGAAAACAAGTCTGCGAAACATTCGACGAGGTCGTCGACCGTGCAATCCTTTCCGTTATCGACATCGAAAACTCCCCGATGTGGAGCGAGGGAAACGACCGGGTCATCCTTGACAACGTGAAGACTCTCACCGGAGTCGCGCACTCGATCGGTGTTCCCGTGTTCTACTTCTACAATCACCGCGGCCCCGGATTCCGCAACATCTCCGCCGCCTACATTCGGGTCCTCATAAACCTCGGTCACGATCCCGAGCAGTTCGCCACGAAGTTTGCCCCCGACAGCGACCGCATGCGTGTTCATCCCGAACTCGAACCGGGGCCCGACGACATCGTCATCGGCAAAGACCGGGGAAACGCGTTCGAGGGCACGGACCTGGAGCTCATGCTCCGTACGATGCAGCGCGAGACGATCGTCCTTGTCGGCTGTTCGACCGACTGGTGTGTCGAAGCCACGGCCTGGGCAGGCACGAACAAAGACTACTACGTCGTCGTCGTTGAAGACTGTGTCCCCTCTCCTCGATCGGACGGTCACGAGGCCGCATTGAGACAGTTCAGAGCCCTCGGACTCGATGTGGTGACTTCTGATGTGTTGAAGAACACGTGGGAGGGATCGTGAGTCAGATCGCCAGCATGCAGCCGATGCGAACAGCGGACTGTGAGCCCTCGCTCACCGACACGCAGGTCCTCGAGTTCTGCCGGAAAGGCTTTCTGTTTTTCGAAGCGGTCGTGCCCGACGACGTGAATCGTCGTGTCTTCGACTTCATCCCCGAGCACGGTCAGAACGCGCTGCGTCAGCAGGACTGGTTTGTCGACAACGTTTTATTGAACACGCCTGTCGCCGGGGCCGTCCGGTCCCTTCTCGGAGCAAACTTTGCGCTTCCGGTCGGGATCTCCAATCACCTGATGGAATGTCCCGCTCCAAAACAGAACTGGCATCGGGATGGCGGATCTCGCTACGGCCCAGAGGTCAACAACCTCCAGGTCTTCTATTACCCTCAAGACACGCCCACGGAGATGGGGCCCACGGAGGTCTATCCCGGGTCGCACCATCTCTTCGCCCTCCAGAGCTGGATGGGTCACTACGACCAGATCCGTGGCGCCATTTCCACGGCAGCCCCAGCCGGATCGATCTTCATCACCGCTTACTCGATCTGGCACCGCCGCGGCGCCTCGACGGCGACTGGCACCCGAAATCTGCTCAAGTACAGCTACTGGCGAACGGCTCAACCGAAGCGGGATTGGATCCTCGATCCCGACTTCGATCTGTCGACCCACGAATACATCCCGAACGGACTTCCCGGCCAGCAGTTCCGCGACTGGTACGATGCCGCCGCCATGTTCTTCTGGCTCTGCGGCGACGACCGCCCCCTCCTGGGCATTCTCGGGGGCGAAGGCTGGCCGATGGGCTACCCACCCCCACGGAAAGGGGCCAACACCTTCCCACCCGAAGGCTTCCAACGGCTCTAGACGCTTCAAATTGAGCATCGAATCGCGGCGGTCAGTTCGAGCGGAGTCGGCCTGCCAAAGCTCGCTTGCGAGCGGCGGCAGGAGAACCCGCCCTTTACAGAATGCGACAATTGGATTCCGAATCCTCAGCCTAACACCAACCATTCCCATGCAAGATCTTCTCTACCTCCAGACCAACAGCACCGCGCTCGACGCGGGCGTCCTCGGCATCCGACTCGTCGTAGACGGCCAGATCGTCAACCTCCCCGAGGATCCTGCGGAGTGGCCCTACCAGTCGGTCCTTGAAGCCATCCGCGACGGCTGGCAAGTCGTCCAGTTCCCCAACCTGGCCTTGTTGATGGACGAATCCAAAACCTACGGTCTGGGATGCGAATTCATTCTCGAGCGCCTGAAGACAACGGAAGGAGAGGGGCCGTGACAACGCTCGACAGCATCGATCTCGACCTTCGGATCGCCGAATTCAAGATCAACGGCTACGTCGTCTTGGAAGACATGCTTCACGAAGAAACCATTGACCGGGTTCGCGAGGCCTTTCTCCCTCTCCTCCAGCACGTCAAGGAACGAGAGACCGAAGAGTCGGGGCACGAAGTAGGCGACGTTCGTACGGGAAAGGGCAGGCTGCAGGTCACGAATCGCTACACCCTGACGATCCCGTGGGTGGAACCCTTCGCCGACCCCGAAATCTTCGAGCACCCCGTCATCCTCGAGTTCCTCGAACGCTACTGGGGCACTGACGACTTCGTCATCGTCTGCTACCACTCTAACAACCCCTATCCTGGCAGTGAATTCCAACGATGGCATCGAGACACATCCATCGGAAAAGACATTCCGCACACGGGACTGGAAAGAACCCCCATCGTCGGCGTGAAATTTCCCCTCGTGGAGACGTCCGAGGAGAACGGCAGCATCGAGGTTCTACCAAGTACACAGTATCTGGCGGATCCAGGCCTCGAACCGAAATATGACGAGATCATCAGAGCGGGTCGTTTCCCCTCTTCACATCGTCTAAACATGAAAAAGGGCACGATGTGGGTTCAGGACGTGAGAACGCTTCATCGGGGCACGCCGAACCGATCCGATGCACCTCGTCCCGAACTCGTCGTGTGCTATTGCAGACCCTTCTGGAACATCACTCACGTGATGGAGATGACGAACGAATTCTATGAGGGGCTATCGGAGCGAGGTCAGAAGTTACTCGTGCGGAGGGAAATCGTGGATGGTGAATAAGAACGAAACCTGCGTCCCCGTGCAAAGCACAGGGACGAGTGATGCGCTTAGTACCTGCGCCGGGTCCGGTATTTGGAGTGTCGCCAGAACCGGGCCCCTCCCATCACAATGGCGAGCGCTCTCGTCCTCATGCTGAGCACGAGGACAGATAGCCAAGTGTTCGATCAACAAAGGAGTCGAGGTGGCATATCGCGGAGCAGTCATCGGTTGTGGACGCATCGGCAGTACGATCGACGACGAACACGTCGACAGACCACAGTTTCGGTATCCCTGGGCGCACGCCCCGGCCATGATCGAGGCAAAAGGCATCGACCTCGTTTCCGCATCGGACCTGAGCAAAGATCAGTTGGCCGATTTCAAGAATCGCTGGGGCGTCGACGCGCTCTACACCGATTATCGTGAGATGATCGAGAAGGAGCGACCCGACATCGTCAGCGTCACCACCCGAGCCGAAGAAAGGGCCGACGTAGTGATCGGCGTCGCCGAGACAGGCGTCAAGGCGATCTACGCGACCAAACCCATGTGCCGCAGCCTCGCGCAGGCCGACGCGATGATCGAGGCCTGTCGCAAGAACAACGTCATTCTTGGCATCGCGTGTCACAAGAACTGGAGTCCCTGGTTCCACGCCTGCCTCGACGCGATCCACCGCGGGACGATCGGCGAATTCTCCTCGATGGTAGCCAACTACGCGTGGAGCATGTCCCGCGGGCACAGCCACACCCTCGCCCTCTTCCGGCTGTTCGCGGACGCACCCGCGAAGTGGGTCTTCGGCCACATGAACAGCGACGAGGCCGCCCGCGGAAACGATGACCTGCACGGTACGGGCATGATTCTCTACGAAAGCGGCATCCGCGGGTATCTCAACACGGGCGGCTGGCTCAACATCGACTTCGTCGGAAGTGACGGGTGGATCAGCGCCCGGAATGAACACGCAGACTTCGAAATGTGGTCGCGACACCCGGAGACCCGTGAGCCGATCCGCCGTCAGTTCCCGAACCCCAAGCGCCCTCGAAGTTCACAGCAAGCTGCGATGGAAGGTCTCGCCAGGAACCTCGACGAAGGAACGCAGCCACTGTGCCCGGGCGAGTTCGGACGCGAAGCCCTCGAAATCGCCATCGGCATGCGGGAATCACATCGTCGGGGTGGAGAGAAAATCTCGCTACCGATCGAAGACCGAAGTCTGACTATCATCGCATAGTGGCCTTGGGTGTCCTGAAGGGGCACCGTCCTGCAGCCCAGGGTTCCAAGAACCCTGGGTTACACGGTAGTACAATCATCCATCGAATAGAAACCCAGTGAAAGTCAATCCCGAACAACTCATCGAGAACGGCTACATCATTCTGAAGGACGTCGTTCCACCCAGCGAACTTCAACGTCTGCGAGATACGTTCGAAACGCTGTTGGATCGCCAGAAGGAAGTCTGGCGTGCGGAACGAAAGCCTGACGATCCGCCCGGCGGTGTCTACGAGTCATCCTCACAACCGCGGGTATTCTTCAACGAGGTCGTCGACGACGGAACCGCCGCCGCCGCGGGGTTCTGCCTCCACGAGAACACGCTCGGTGTCAGCCGCCAGTTGATGAACGGCCCTGAAGCAGGCGTCGCTCTGATGGCCCTCATGTGCAGCCCGGTGGAGGACCACGGTCCGCAACATTGGCATCGCGACATGAACCCCGAGCTGCTGGCCCCTCTGGGTGGCTTGCAGACCGAGTTGCTGGAAGGCGGAATCAGCCACACGCAGTGGAACATCCCGCTCTACGACGACAGCGTGTTCTGGATCGTGCCGGGCAGCCACCGCCGCCCCAACACGCCGGAAGAGCAAGGCCGACTCGTGACCGACGACAGGACCCCCCTCCCTGGAAGCATCCCCGTCGAGCTGAACGCAGGAGACGGCGTAGTCTACAGCAACCTGCTCCTCCACTGGGGCAGCAACTACAGCACGAAGCTGCGACGAACGATTCATCTCGGCTACCGCTCGTTCGAGGGGCCCACCCTCTCTTACGTGGGACACAACTATTGGCGCGACGACGTCACCCGCCTGCCGGGTGACGTCGGGCGCGGCTTCCAGAAGTTCGTGTGCCTGGACAACCACAGATGGGACCAGATCGAGGTGATTTTCCGAGCCATTCTGGACCGGGACGCAGATCGATTTCAAGACGCATTGGCCACGCTCCATCCGGCCGGATCATCGAGAATGGTTTCGATGGTGTTGATGTGCCGATTGGCCGACAAGGTCCAGAAACTCAACCGTCCCGACATTCGGGATCTTCCATTCGAGGCGCGAGTCGAGGCGGCGCGGGAGCATCGATTGAGCTTTCAGCCCTACGAGGCGTTCGCAGAGCGTTTCACGTACACAGAGACCGACACGATCTGGTCTCATTTCGACAGGCTGGCGACCGTCCTCGCCGCAGACGCCGATCGGTTTATGGATAGGGATGTATCCGGTTCAAGATTCGCCTACACCGACATGCCAGATTTCGAAGTGGAAGACTTCATCCAAGACTGGAACTGAGAAAGGACAACATGGCCAAAATCAGGGAATTCAAAGGCTACGACGCGAACGACCTGCCAGAAGGATTGCCTCCCAAACCGGAGGTCGCGCCCGATCCCGTGATCGTCGATGCATCGAACGGCCTGCCCGTCGTCTATCCGGGCTGTCACGGGATCGGAGTTCGCGTCGTGCATCCCTCGAACGAAAAGGCCCCCGCAAAAAACATGGGCCTCGTTCTCTTTTACGTTCCGCCCCACGTCGTTCTCGAACCGGGCTCACACGCAACAGAAGAGACCTACGTGATCCTTGAGGGCGAAGGCGAGATGACGTTCGAGCGGATGACGCGCCAGGTCAAGAAAGGTGACTTCATCTACCTACCTGCGTGGTGCGTACACGGGATCGAGAACACCGGGAACGAAACGCTGGTCGTTCTCATCTGCACCTCACCTCCGAATCCGTAGAACTGAGCTCATGGAGTCGGACAGTCCATCCACGTAATTTTCGGGAACAGATAACGGCGGTCAGTTCGAGCGGAGTCGAGAACCCGCCCTAGAGGGGAGCCTTTAAACGATTCGCGACTCTCTCGATACATAGCTGCACATCTTTCGAAGTGACGTTGCAAAAAGTGCGCACACGCCAAGAGACCCGCTCAACGACTATGGCATCTTCACCACCATTCCCCACAGAAGCGATCTACAGCTGCAGCGTCGATCTCGACGTGATGATGCCCATGCGGGATAGTGTCCATCTGGCTACGGACCTCTATTGGCCTGTAGACGATGCCGGACGGCGCCTCCAGAAGAATCTTGGGACGGTTCTCGTGCGCACCTCCTACAACAAGACGAACGTCGAGTGGGACGGCGTGCCGGAATATTACGTAGCTCGAGGTTTCGTCTTCATCATCCAGGACTTGCGGTCGCGTTACAAGTCAGAAGGCGACGGTCGCTACCACCACACGTGCAATCCGTGGGAGGGCGACGACGGCTACGACACCGTCGAATGGATTGCGGCACAACCCTGGTCGAATGGAAGAGTCGGCATGATGGGCAGCTCACATCGCGCCATCGTCCAGACCCAGGCGGCCTTGTATCGTCCCCCCCACCTCACGACGATCTGCCCCGAGCAGGGCCCGACGAACATCTACCTCCACGAAGCGCGGGAGGGTGGGGCCATGGCCCTCCACATGTACACGGCCATCTGCAACCACGCGCTCGATGCCCACGAGATTCGCGACGACGAACAGCGCGTCGCCCAGGTCGCTCAGGCGTTGGCCGACGCAACCGACTGGCTCCAGAAACTTCCCCCCAAACCGGACGACAATCCACTGATCGGCGTGCCCCACCTTCAGGAGACCCTGTTCGATTACTTCTATCGCGGCGAATACGACGACTGGTGGTCACAGGACTGCAACGACCAGACGCCCTACTGGGACAACCACGCCGACATCCCCTGCCTCATCACCGGCGGCTGGTTCGACCCGTTCATCGACGGAACAACCGAATACTTCGAGTCGATGGTTGCTTGCAACGAAACACCGACCCGGATGATCGTCGGGCCCTGGGGGCACGGCACGATGCGTGTCAACACCACGTCGCTCGGAGACGTCGACTTCGGGCCGGAAGCGGAGCAGGGCTACCCTGCACACAACGAGCTCCGGGTACGATGGTTCGATCGTTGGTTGAGGGATGCGTCAAACTGTGTAGAGGAAGATCCACCTGTCGAGATCTTCGTGATGGGCGGCGGCTCTGGCAGAAGGACGGCGCAGGGACTGCTCGACCACGGGGGCAAGTGGCGAGCCGAGGAAGCCTGGCCCATCGAACGGACATTCCAGGAGACGCACTACCTGACCGTCCAGGGTGGCTTGGCTGGCGAGCCCCCGATTTCCAGCGATCGCATCAGCTATGACTACGACCCCGCCCACCCGGTTCCTTCCGCAGGCGGCAACCTGGCTCATCTGTTCGCCCTCGACCTGACCGACGAGATCACTCTCGATCCCGTGGCGCCGTTCGGACAACGCGCGTCCACCTACCGTCAGCATCGAGAGATCGTCCCGTGGGGCCCAATGGACCAGAGGGAGCAAGCGTGGATGTTGGGAGACCGCTCGCCGGGCGCCCGTCTCGCCGATCGTCCGGACGTCCTGACCTTCGAGACGCATCCCTTGCAGGAGGACACCGAGGTCACGGGGCAGCCTGTCGTGAATCTCTGGGTCTCCTCCTCTGCTCCCGACACGGACATCACGGCCAAGCTCGTCGACGTTTATCCCCCCAACGAGGATTACCCGGAAGGCTACGAAATGAACGTCACGGACACGGTTCTACGGATGCGATACCGAAACAGTTGGACCGATCCCGAGATGATGGAATCCGGCAAGATTTATTCCATATCCATTGCCCTGCCGGCAACGAGCAATTCGTTCCAGGCGGGACATCGAATCAGATTGGATGTCTCGAGCAGCAACTTTCCGCGTCTCGAGCCGAACCCGAATACCGGAGAGCCCGTCGGCCGTCACACGCGCGTCGAGGTCGCAACGAACACGCTGCACGTCGGTGCCGATACGCCCTCGAATCTCGTGTTGCCAGTCATTCCGCCCAATCGGTAGCCTCCACGGTCACACGGCGTCCGGAGTGCAGAAATGATCTACGAAATACGCACCTACAACCTCAAAACTCGCCAGCTTCAGGAATACTGGAAGCGATTCCAGGAGAAATTTCCGGGTCGTGAAGCATTCTCGGAACTGAGCGGTCACTTCTACTCCGAGATTGGACCACTCAACCAGATGGTCGCGATCTGGCCGTATGAAGACGTGGATCAACGCGCCGACATCCGGCAGCGCGCCGAAGCGGGCCCGAACCCGGCGTGGCCGCCCGACTCGGGTTCGCTCATCGTCGACATGGTCTCGCAGATCTACCTGCCAGCACCCTTCATGCGGCCCCTCAGTTCGGGCAAGTACGGCCCCTTCTACGAGATGCGGCTCTACACCTATCCGGCCGAGGCCATTCCCGCCGTCCTCGATGCGTGGGAGGGCCGGATCCAGGCGCGAGAAGAGCTCTCCCCGCTGGTCGGTTGCTGGTATGCGGAGTACGGCGGGCCCAACAACTTCATCCATCTCTGGGCGTATGAATCGTTCGAGAAACGGCTGAGGATCCGGCAGGAGGCCCGCGATCGTGACATCTGGCCGCCGCCCGGTCCCGTGGCGCCCGTTCGGCAGGAAAGCAAACTCCTTTTGCCAGCTCCCTTCTCGCCCCTGCAGTAACGCTTTTCGAGAGTCCACCATGGCGCGATCCGACACAACCACCGGCCAGAAGATCCCCATCCTCGTTTACCACCACGTCTACGCCGAAGGCAGCGCAGAGCTTGGGGCGATCGAGGCTGACAATGGGGCTGGCGTCATCAGCGAGGCCGCTTTCCGTCAACAGATGGCGTATCTCGTCGATCGGGAATGGAACGTCGTGTCGACTTCACGCGTTCTCGACTGGATCATCGACGGCACGTCCTTGCCGCCCCGCGCGGTCGTCATCCATTTCGACAACGGATGGCTCGATACCGTCATGGTCGCCCTCCCGATTCTCCAACATCTCGATTTCTGCGCAACCTGCTTCCCCATCACTGACGGCCTCGAAGCCGCCTCGGAACGACGTTCCATCGAGGTCCGTACCCTTACCGAGGGTGTGATCGAGAAACCGTTCATGACCTGGGATCACGCCGCCGAACTGCTCCAGGCCGGATGGGAAATCGGGGCACACACGGCAACCCATTGCCGGATCGCGGAACGGCACGACGAGGCCGGAGACGAAAGCGTGATTCAGGAAGCCGAGACCTCGAACGCCCTCTTCGAGAAGCACCTTGGATTCGTACCTCGCCATTTCGCGTATCCAAGCGGTTCACGGAACGATTCGACGGATACAATTCTTTCGCGATATTACCGTTCGTTGCGTCTTTGGCACTTCGACTGGCCTATTCGTTGGTCCTTCACCAGCGCCGATACATCGCAGCTCGCCATTGAATGCCAGAACATCGACGTACGCGTGCCCTTCGACGACTTCGAGCGCATTTTCACCGAAGCGTCGTTGACTTAGTTTGCTCGATCTAGGACACGATTATGGACCTGAAGAAACAGATTGCGGAGTGGGTTGATAAACTACGAACTGGAACGCTCACCGAATCCGATTTGCAGGAGACCCTCGACCGGCTGAATCGATCGGGCGGCCCCCGTCAGAAACTACTCTACCTTCAAGCCCACAAATCTGGTGTGGATGCTGACGTCATCGGCATGTCGATCGTCGCGGACGGGGAGATCGATGAGGGTCCCGATGATCCCGACGAGTGGCCCTACAAGACCGTACTCGACGCCATCGATGACGGCTGGCGAATCATCAAGTTTCCCGATATGACCCTGATGATGCAGGACGAAGATACCTACGGCCTCGGTTGCGACTTCGTCCTCGAGAAGTGGGAATAAGCCACTCGTGGATGGCATTGCAGAATGTCACTAACACTCCCGCTCTCCCGTTCAAACAAAGGAAACGATAGTGCCCTTGCCTACCAACATAACCTATGACTGCGAGCCCACACTCGACGACGCGCAGGTCTACGAGTTCTGCCGCGAAGGGTATTTGGTCCTCGAGGACGTGGTCGACAATGATGTGAACGAGCGAACGGTCGAGTTTTGCGATCGGAATCCCAGCGGGCAGCCGCTTGAAATCCTGAACGAGGACTGGTTCGTCGACGGTGTCTTGAAAAACCCGTCGGCTGCGGGCGCCGTGCGTTCTCTTCTGGGCAAGGACTTCAAGATCCCGGACAACATCAGTAACCACCGAGTCGAGTGTCCCGACATCGCCCAAGGGTGGCACCGGGATGGTGGATCAATATACACGGACCGTCTCGACTATCTCCAGGTCTTCTACTATCCGCAGGAGACCACCGCCGAAATGGGGCCGACCGAAATCCTGCCCGGATCACACGTCAGGCGGTGCAAGTCCAACTTCATCAACCACGTTCGGAACGTGAAGGTGAGGGTCAAGACCGTGGCACCCGCCGGTTCGATTTTCCTGACCGTTTACTCGATCTGGCATCGTCGTGGCAAGAGTACGTGGACGGGTGTCCGCAATCTGATCAAGTACAACTACTGGCGTACGGCCGAGCCGAGTCGAGACTGGGTCATAGATCCCGATCACGTCTTTTCCTGGCCGGAAACACCGCCTGAGCCCGGGTTCGAGCAATTCCGACGAGAAATCCCGGCGGCCAGACTGTTCGCCTGGCTGTGCGGGGAAGAGTATGAGCACGTCGGCGGTCAGGGCTGGCCGTGCGGTTCCCCGCGAACACCCGAAACGGATCAGCCAGGTCTGCCATCCGGTCTGCGTCGATACAGCTGACAGAAACGAATCTCCGATTTACGATCAAGAATCTCCAAATGTAGAAAGGGTCTCCATTTGGAGATCGGCAGTCGCTAATTGGAAATCCGCTCTACCCTAGGAGAAATGGTTTGCCACCAACCGTAGATTGTCACCTCCACGTCTGGTCGGACGACACCGAATCATTCCCTCGGGACGACGTCCCGTACCCCGGGTCACCCGAACTACTGCTCCAATACATGGGCGAAGCCGGTGTCGATCACGCAGTCTTCGTGAAATCGCAGCACTACGGCTACGACAACAGCTATCTGGTTCACGTTCTCGAGAAATATCCCCATGTGTTTGCGGGAGTCGGCGTCATCGATCCCCGAGGACAGGAAGCAGCCGACGAGTTACAACGACTCGTCGAGGAGACGTCGATTCGTGGCATTCGGCTCCGTGGCACGATCGAACCCGACTGGTACTGTCAACTCGAGACCGATCCACTCTGGGCGAAGTCTGCTGAGCTGGGCACGCCCCTCTGCTTGCTCGGGACGCCCGATCAGATCGATCTCGTAAAATCGGCGGTAGAACGCCACCCCGATACGGTCGTCGTGATCGACCACTTCTCGATGATTCACTGTTCCGAAGGAACAGATCATCCGCACTTCCGGACCTTCCTCAGCCTCGCCGAACACCCGAACGTTCACATCAAGGTCAGTGGCCTCCACTACTGGGGAGATCACTATCCCTTCCCGAAGGGCCAGGACAACCTCCGCGCCGCCTACGATGTGTTCGGTCCAAACCGAATGTTGTGGGGGTCCGATTTCCCGCACATCCTATTCGGATACGGTTACGTCCGCTGCTGCAACTTCATCCGAAGAGACGTCGACTGGCTGACGGACGAGGACAAGAGTCAGATTCTGGGTGGGAATACCTATCGCATCTGGTGGGGGTGAAGCGGTGGACAGTGGACGGTCTGCGCCCGACCTGTCGCGCCGTAAACCAAAGTGCAGGGGAAGCATCGGGGGGACGGCCCATTAACGGAAGTCGCACTGCAGAATATCCATAGCAGGGTCACTTCGAGCGGAGTCGAGAAGTCCCTATTCGCCCATCGTAGCGAGCGTGTTCACACTCCTTGCTTTACTCGCCGACATCTACGGCACGACTCAGCGTGGCCGATCTGACGCCTCGAAGGCGCAAGTTCGTTCTCAGCCTTCCACTCCGCTCATCATCAATCCGCTGCTGACGGTCGCCGATCCATCCCCCCTGTATCCCAATCGAGGTCGGGTCGCATATCCACAACCGCCTCAGCCAGCTGGCCACGATAGACACCGTCGAGGGTTGCATCCAGCGCGATCGGCTGCCGCCTGTAAGCGACACTCTGATCCTCGGGCACACTCAACAGAAAATCGACGATCTCTTTCTTGCCCGGTTCAGCCGTCACCGTTCCCCTGTCCGGTTGTGCCTCCCACCCCTCCGGCAGAACTAATTCGTACTCCAGCGTAGACTGCTCTGATGTGATGTTCTCGAACCAAACCTGCATCCGCACTTTCTCACCCGGCGCTGCAGGCGGTTGATACGGATACAGAAAGACGTGGTCCGGGTAGAGCGCTTCTTCCAGGTTTTCAGGAGCAGCCAGTCCACGCCAGTGGGTCTGCTCGGTCAGGCACCAGTCGTGGTAGACCTCCCACTCTTCCGGTCCGATCTCCCACGGTCCATTGTGACCGGGGCACACCAGCTCAGGCTGATGTTCTAGGTACAGCTTGCCCGTGATCTCGTGTGAATTGGCGTGCACGTGATTGCGCCAGATGTTGTTCGATTTATATCCCCCTCCTTCCACCGCACCCACTTCGTCTCCGGAAAACGCGACGCGCGTGCCGTCGATCTCTCCGAACATCCCCATGTGATAGTCTGCGTGACCTGGCGTGTGAAACACCTGGAACTCGAACTCCTCCCACTGAAAGGTCTCGCCCTGCCCGAGCCCACGGTCCACCTTCATCGGTGTGGGAAACGTACAGCCCAGCTTGTAGCCGTGCGGGTGTTCGAGAATGTCGACCATATTTTCGAAGCACCAGATCTTCGTATCGTGATGCTGCTGCAGATAGGGCAGCCCGTTCACGTGGTCGTCGTGATAGTGGCTCGGCAAGGCCAGATCGATCTGCTTCATCCCGAAACTGTCTCGCAGAATATCCAGATTGTGTTCGAGAGGTCGCAGCCGATTACCGGCTTCGAAAAAGACTTCGAACGAATACAGGAACGTCCTGCTCGGGGATCCGTAGTCGATGAAAAGGGCCTTGCCGCTGTCGCTGATCACGATCCACGTATTCGAACACCCTGGAATCTGGACGAGATGCGGGAGGATCGAACGCGGAGCCACATCCAGGGAAGGCGTGTTGATGTTGAACCGATGTTCGAGATACGAGCGGAATTTGGACTCGAGACTCTGAAGCGCATCGGCTGTCTCGCCAAACGGACGGCCGTGAGAAGGGCAGAGCAGGTCGGTATGGTGATTCCGCATCTTGCTGAGCGAGTAAACCATGTAATCGCAGCCATCGCCCTGGGCATAGGCGTACTGGAGATCGTACAGGGTCTGAACCTTGCCCGGAGCAGCGATCAGGTCTCCGCTGAACCCCACCTTCTGTCCATCGATCTCCGCGATCAGAGCGGTGTGACCGAGCGAGTGACCGGGTGTCGGCTGAACGAAGAACCGATGGCCCTCCCACTCGAATGTCTCGTAATCCTCGAGCACGCGCGACGTGCGGACGCTCTGAGTCAGCGTGAAAAACGTCTGCCGTACGTTGTAGATGTCGTAGATCTGCCGCGACCCCCAGAACACCTCCACCTCATCGAAGTAAGGCCTTTCCTGGGCGGGCACCGCGATCGGGATGTTTCTCTCATTGGCGATCGCGTCCCCCTGACACTGGTCGCGATGGTGGTGCGTGTGCAGAATCCAGTCGACCTGAGAGATGCCGAGATGGGCGAGCTCGTCAAGCACCTTGCCACTCCCAAAGTCGATCAGCACCGCTCTGTCACCCGCCTTGACGATGTACACATTGCACGTGTCTTCGAACAGATACAGGTTCTCGGATATCTTCTCCAAAACTTCCCCCTGACTACGTGATAAACCTTTCGTGCATTTCCTAGTCTTCACTTATCCTGAGTCTGACAGAAACCTCGCCGAATAGGGCCACGTGACTTCGGATTCCGATCCGAGGTCCCGCTTCCCAAGGAGCTTTTAAATGAAAGTCACGAGCGTAGACCTCACCCCCGTCGCAACGTACCGAGAGACAGGCGATCTTTCACGTCACGTCCTCGTACAATTCAACACCGATGAAGGACTCGTCGGGCTGGGAGAGATGTCCGACGTCCACGACTGGGGGGTCATGTACGACCTCGTGGACATCAAGGGTGCCTACGAGTCTATCCTCAAAGATGCAGATCCTCTCGACTGGCATCCTATTGTCCGGGCTGCCGGAACGCGTCTAAGAATGGGTGGCGCGATCCGAGCGGGTTTCGAAATCGCCCTGTTCGACCTCATCGGCAAGATCCAGGGAAGGTCGGTCGCCGGCGTGTTCGGTGGAGCACTGACCGACAAGATGCGCGTCTGTTATCCCATCTTCCGCAACTACTCACGCGAAGACGCCGAAGCGAACATCAAGCGTGTCGATCGACGGATGGGCGAAGGTCAGGACCTGTTCCGGCTCTACCACGGAGGCAACATCGAAGCCGACGAAATCTTTCTCGACGGCGTTAAATCGAATCACGGCGACAAGTTCGAGCTCAAGTCCCTCGACTTCAGCGGCGTCCACAAGTGGAAACACGTCGTCAAGGCCATCGACACTCTCAGCCAATACTACGCGCCCATCCTATGTGAATCTGTGTCCGACCGCAAGGACCTCGAAGGGCAGCACGAGGTGCGCCGACGCATCGACTTCCCGATCAGCGAACACGTCTCCTCGCTCAACCAGGCCTATCAGTTCGCCCACCATCGTTACGTCGACATCTACAACATCAGCATCTGTGGAGCCGGCGGTCTGACGAACGCGATTCATATGGCTCAGGTCGCCGATTCGGCTGGTTTGTCCGTCCTCGTCGGCACGACCCAGGAGTTGTCCATCGGCGTCGCCGCGCAGGCCACGTTCGGCTGCATCACAGGGAACCTCGACTTCCCCGGTGATTGCACCGGTGGCCAGCTGTATGAGAAAGACGTGGTGAAAAACCCGATCCGTTACGAGAACGGCTATGTGCTCTTGCCGGATGGACCGGGGCTCGGAATGGAACTGGACGAGGCAAAGATTGCGGAAGTGTCGGAGCCTCTAACCTCTCTACGATAGAGACTCAGGCGCATATTCGGATTCAAACGCCCCCGTGCAGAAGCCATCGGTTCGCACGGGGGCGTCTCAACAGTGACCGTCGCCAGGCTCTGCACTTTTCATTCTGCACTTTGCATTTTCACCACCCCTTCCAACTCCCATCCTCGTGCCGATACTGGCGGTAGGGATAGGGCGTGTAAGGTAGGCCGGCAATATCCGCCTCCTTGACCTCCACCCCCAGCCCGGGGGCGTCGGATACATTGACGTGCCCCTCTCCGATCGTCCAGTCGTGTTCGACGAAGTCAGTGAACTGGTCGAATCGGTCGGCGCTCGACTCCTGAATCAGGAAGTTCGGCATCGCGGCATCCGCCTGAACGGAAGCGGCAAAGCAAAGCGGACCCCCCGCGTTGTGGGGAGCCATCAGCATCTGCGATCGATCG
>CEVA01020887.1_pt1 | contig 30772 bp, 38 predicted proteins | sample 361521 | NCBI WGS metagenome assembly CEVA01 (sample SAMEA2622823, study PRJEB7988) | marine metagenome | isolation source: saline water (ENVO:00002010), including | reverse complement strand
GGCGGCTGGTAATAACTGTCGCTTCTGCCCGTTAGGTCAGTCATCCGGGCGGACTCCCAACCCGTGTTCTTCCATAAGGGCATCAAGACGATCGGCGATCTCTTCTTGATCGTTTGTTTCCAAAACCAAAGCACCAGCATTGACACGAATGAGATCAAGGCTTTCCAGCAAGCAGATACGAACTAGGTAGTCGTCCCGGTCGGGTGCCTTATCGACGGTTGTGACGAACATCTGGTCGGCGGGAAGTCCAGTCAGGTCGGCTAAATCGTCTTTGGACAAATACAGCCGGTGTTCTCGCGTGTGTCGAGTGACGAGGTGGTCAGCCATTTGAGCCAACTGCCTTCACATACAACGACTGGTAAACACGCTGTTTCCCCCGAGGCGTGTCCACCACCACAAAATCCCATCGCTTCGTTTTCACTCGTAAGCCGCGCTCTCTCCCTACGCGCTGGATGTAGCGGGCAAGATCCGAAAAGCCCATGTGCTGTAGATCCTCCTCGGTGATTTTCCAGGTCTGACCGTCGAGCCAGTCGTCCATCGGGTAGGACGAGCCTTGGCTGTCCCACTGGTCGAAGTCGTTTGCGATTTCAGCCACAGCGAGATTGCGGGTAGTTGGTGGCGCTGTAGGTGCCGCGTTTGTTGAGGCGCGTACAGAGGATGCGTTCGCGTCCGCTGGGGCTGACTCCTCCCCAGATTCCGTAGGGTTCTAGGCGGTCGAGTGCGTCGTTGAGGCAGGGGGTGCGAACGGGGCAGTTGGCGCAGATCGGGTGGATGCGAACACTGATGTCGTCTGTGAAGCGTTGCTTTGTGTTGCCGGGGTGGCCGAAGCCGTCGCGGTAGAAGCGTTCTGGGTTCATGCCTTTGCAGGCCGCTAACTCACGCCAACTCACGGCGCACATTCCCAATGCGACCAGCCGCCCCCCGCACGATCCACCAAAAACCTCGCCGCCTGCGTCGCCTGCAACGGATCCAACCGGGCCGCAGGGTCCGGGTCCACCCCGGCATCCTCCGCGACCCACAGCCAGGTTCGCTGAATGAACTGAAACAGCCCAGCGGCACTTTTCGTTTGCGGCGTCTTGTTCTTCGCACCAGTCCAGATCGCGTCCGGGTTCCACGACGATTCACACGCGACCACCGCGGCGGCATAGTCGTACTCGTCGCCGGGGAAATACTCCCGCACGATGTCCTCTAAGTGTTCACGGGTCACCAGCTCAGGCTGCGCCGTCGGAGCAGCCGACACCTCCTTTTCTGTGGTTGTGTCAGCTTCCTGAGCCGGTGACCCGCTTTCGTCTAAGTGGTGGGGGTCAGGGGAATCGAACCCCTGTACCCGCGCAACCAACATGCGATGACAACACGTTGATGCAGCGGGCCGAAACCGATTCACCCCCGACGAGTCAGCCTCTAAATCCAAACTTTTCCGTCCCGTTTCGGGAGACAACACCGCCGTCAGAACCTCGGGGGTCCAACCATCTGACAGCGATAGGGGATCGGACGCTGCTTGATGGTGTTGAGAGGGGGAGAACCCCGAGATACCTGCGGCGGCGCTGTCTCCCTGTGCCCGTTCACCAAACAGCAACGCGCAGACAAGCATCACTGCGGTGCCAAGCACGATTGCAAACCACTGCTTCATACCGGGTGATGACCGTTCGTGGAAAAATCACCCAAGTCGGGATCGTCAAGGCGGGCAGCAATCTCAAACAAGGTGTCCGCGAGGCTGACCAAGGTCGGCTTCGACAAGGCAACCGACGCCTCGCGCAGCCACTCACGGGCGATGTCTAACGATTCATTCACATCCGGCGCGGGTGCCACCCAAATGACAGCTTCCCGGTTATCGGCGTCGTCGTTCCGCACCATGAGGGCGCGTTCACCACGGTCACAAACAACGATGTATACGTTTTCAGGGTCGTCGGTTAGCGAAATCACCCTGCTTCTCCCAGTCGTACAGTGTCCTCCGGGGGTTCGTCGTCCCACAGCCAGCCGCGGGCGCGACCGCCCCACACACCGAACTCCTCTCGCCGCCCTGCCTCGTAACATCGGCGGCGAACTTCGCAGCCTCGACAAATGTCCAAAGCAGTCTCGACATACCGTTTCTCAAAAAAGATTTGAACCGGTTGACCGACGCAAGCCCCATTTTTTTTCCAGTCATGCCGGTTGCGTCGTCCCACCGAGCCGCTCCAAAATGGCTGTCTGCGTGTCAGACAGACGCGGCTCGTTCCGTCTACGTTCTTCCCGGGCAGCAATATCAAGGGCTGTCGCCCATGCCCGCTGCGAAGTCCATTTCCAACAGTTGTTGAGCGCCTGAAAGATCACCTCCTGGTCGAAGCCGCCTTCGACTGCTTCTCGGATGCGTTTCTTGATTGTTTCTTCGCGAGTGGATGGCAGCAGCGGGCGACAATCCGGCGTGTCCCGCCACGCCTCAAACATTCGGTCCGCAACCGCCTTCGGGGCAGTCGATTCGTACCCCTCAAACAACGCGAGATCAGTCATCATTCACCCCGACTTCGATCACGGCTCCCAGAGCCGACAACAACAAGTTCTGTCCCTCGATGCGCTGCGTCTTCGCGCGCAGTTCGTTCTGCATGTCATCAACAAGCTCGTCGTATTCATCCATGCAGCGATCAGCTAAAAACGCCTTCGCTTGAAGTTCGCGAACTAGACGGTCGAGTCCCGCCAACTCTGCAAACAACGCCCGCCGGGAGCGAAACCAACGACGCAACTTCACGGCAGCACCTCCGCGAACTGCCTGAGCGACATGACGACATACGCATCAGCGACAGGACGCCCACGGCGCTTCACCACCACCGCACCAAACGGCACACCAGCGTTCTCGGCCTGCGTTTCCGCCTCATAAACAAACGAGGACAGTTCCTTCGCCCACGACTGCCGGTCTTTGCACTCGATGCTCCAGTCGGGCACGCCCACCAAATCGCCTCGGTCAGACGCCCCATGCAGCGCACGGCGCTCGACTGGATACGGCTTCACCCCATCCAGATAGTTGGCAACCGCAGACTCAAATCGAGTGCCCTTCACCTTGTTTGGATGACTCACGACGCCACCCGCTGCAACACCCGCACTTGATTATGCAGCTTCTGAAACCCCTGAACTAGAGCCAATGGCAACACATCGTTCATTCCCGCCCTATCGGCAGTGGCTTGCAGTGTTTCCGCCGTGCGAAGCCCGATCCGCGACAACGACACCAGTGTCTGAATCAGTTCGTCCTCGGTGGGATCCCCTATCGCCATTAGAACGGTTCCTCCCCCGCAGCCCACTGCTGCTGCACCGGCTCCCCCGCTCCAGCACCACTCATCAGCGACTCCGCAACAGCCCACTGGAGCGACGAACCCAGCAAGTCGGCACGAATCTTCCAGGTGACCCGCTTCTGGCCGTCCTTCTTCGATTCCCACTCCTCGTTTTGCAGCACCCCGCTGAAAACAACGTGGTCGCCAGCAGACAAATGGGCAGCAGCGTTATCAGCAAGCGACTCCCACACTTCCATGTCAATAAACAGCGAGGTCCACTCGCCTTTGACCTTCTTGTTGGAGGAACGCAAGCGAAGTTTCCCGACGGTTGTCCCTGACGGAAGATCCGTCAGCTCGACTACTTGCGATGCGTTCGGATGCGGCTTTACCAAATACCCGTCACCGATAACACGAATCATGCTGCGGCCTCCTTCTCGTCCAGCTTTTGATTGACGGCCTCGATGTCCTCAAACGACTTCAAATCAGATGCCTTGGCGATTTTGCGGCCAAGCACCTCCTCCGCCAGCAACCGAATCCCCTCTTTGTTGTAACCAAACGTGTTCGCGCGCTTCGCCAGATCCCCCAGCGCCTTCAACAAATCTGCGTCCGGGGCAGCGGCGAGGCCAGGATCGGCACCCGTGGATGAGGAGGGGGAGGCACCTGCTGGTGCGGCTGACCCAGCACCTGACCTCGCCGCTTTGCCTTTCGACTTTGTTTGCGGCTTCACCGCAGAAGCGTCCTCACCCATCCACAAGTGCAACGCCACCCCGAATCGCATCGCGCAACGCTTGATGCAGTCAGAAACCGCCTCTTTCAACACCTCGTCCTTTTGGGCCTCGACCGAACCGACCTCGACGCGCGTGACACCGCATACGGTCATTCGGCCCCACAAATGAGCCATGTCGTTCATAAACACCAGAGCCGGTAGCCCGTTCTCATCAACCGCAAATGGCTCCCACGACCACTCAGGGTCAACAGCCAGAAGGCGTTCTGTTACATGCCCGTGATCCACATAGTCAGCGGCGAATCTGCCGCCGCCACCCTTTGTCTTGATGACCTCGGGCGGGAACGGAACAGACAGTGCGGCAACCTGTTCGGGAGTCATGCCGACACCTCCGCAAAGAGTCGCCGTTGGCCCGCAGGCTCCGGTTCCCGCAGGCGATAAACCCACAAGCCGCCCTCCACGCGTTCCCGGTCAACGGCATACCCGCCGAAACGGGCCTTCCGCAGATCGCGGATTCGCGCCGACACCGACGCATCCGAACGAACACCCGCCCGCTGGCCGATCTCTTGGAGCGTGTGCCAGCGCCCATCCAACATCACATCTCTCACCCGCTCCCACTGCTTCCGCAAGCGGTCACCGTCAAGACGCTCATCAAACGTCACCCCGTCAAAGCTCATTCCGTCACCTCACGCTTCGTGTCGCACTTAGGGCAACGCTGCTCATGCCTCTCCCAAATCGACGGCGCAACCCAGCAGCTGCACGCTTCGCACTTTTCAGGACGGCGATCACGACGCTTCACGCCCAACGCACTCACGACGCCGCCTCCAACGGAGCGTCCGCCAACCACGACTCCCGAACCACCAACGGAGCCTCAGCCACCGGCACCTGGCCCGACGGCAACTCCGCGCAATAGTCACGCACCCGGCAATAGCGACAGTTCCACGGCTGACCTTTCTTCGCCCCATATTTCGGAGGGACATCAACCAGCCCGTGCCCCGGAACATTTCGGGCAGGGATCAAGTTGCCCTGCACCTGCTCCCAGATCGCCTGCATCCGATGCAACTCGTCATATGCGAGCTGCTCCAACGTCTGCCCCGTGTCTCCGAACAAGTCATCGAGGTAGAACGTCCACTCCATCGACTCGCCCGCCGTGATCTTGTCCCGATACGACGTTTCACGGGCGCAGTAGAAAATCATCACCCGGCGAATCCCCAGCCCCAGCGCGTAAATCGCCGCCTGCACAACCTCTTTCCGCTCAGGGCCGTTCTCGCGCGCCAACTTGAAACCAAATCCGCCCTTGTATTTCGCCTCGTATACAACTCGGCTCTGCCCCGACGGATGCCGCCTACACCCCATCGTTGCGACCCCATCCGCCGACCCCGACACGGTGAAGCCAAGATGCGTCAACACCACCGGCACCTCAGCCTCAAAATCGTCCAGCACATAAGCCAACGCCTCCTGCATCAACTCATGGCCCGAGTTCCCCTGGTGCATCGCAACACCCGACGCCCCCGACGGGACATGGCAATCGGGCACCCCCGCGGCCGACAACGCCGATTGGCGGGCGCACCCACCAGACCCAGACGCCCGCATCCCATAACCAAGCACCGTGGGCTTCGGCCCATCCCGCTCCGCCTTTGCCTGCAAATACAGGTCGATGGCGCTTGCGATGAAACCACCGCTTCCGCTACTGTCATCCATGTCCATACCCCCAAGTACGGGGAAGCACTGATGCAGCTCGCCATCGGGTCGAGGTTGCGGAAGTCCCCCTACTGGGAGTCAGTCACCCGATTAGGGGTGCAATCCGCATCCGTCTACAACCACATGCTGATGCCGACCATCAGATGCTTCCTTGATTGTCGAGAGCAAACCTACCACTGTGAACCACGAACTGTCAAGTACCTCTGGACTTGCGGTACCCACGGATACGCGCTACACCAACGACATGGGGGAGTTGCGTGCTCTGATCGACCGCTTCATTGACGAGCGTCGCCCCCCCTACGCGAAGGATTCAGCTACGACGATTCGGGGGATGCTGCGTCAGTTCTGCAAAGAATCCGGTTGTCGGGCCGTCGGGGATCTCACGGTGGAGGCGTTGACCGAATGGGTGCATGACCCTACGAAGTCGCCTGCGTATCGGCGTTCGCGCTTTTCGGCGGCGCGTTCGTTTAGCAGCTTTCTGGTTCAGCACGGCTATTTGGTGCGGAATCTTGGGTGGGAGATTCCGGCCCCGAAGGTGCCTCGTCGGGTGCCGAGGCCGCTGACTCATGCGGAGGCTTCGCAGTTGATGGCGACGGCCCGCGCCGTGGACTCGGACTCACGTTCCGCGTTGGGAGTGAGCAATCAGCTGATCGTTTCTTTGATGTGCCAGGAGGGGCTGCGTGCAATCGAGGTGCGTCGGCTGGAGGTTGCTGATGTTGATTTTGAATCTGCGACGATCACGGTGGTCGGGAAGGGTTCGCACGAACGTCTGCTGCCGCTATCGCAGCAGTCGTTGAGGTTGCTGCGGACGCATTTGGCGGCGACCGGCGCATCGTGGGGGCCGGTGTTGACGAAGCGTGGGTCGCATGAGCCTCTTACTAAGTCCGCCATGAATCATCGGACGATGGCGTTGTTTGAACGTGCTGGGGTGAAGGGTGGTCCCCGTGATGGGAAGTCGGGTCACGCGATGAGGGCGACTGCGGCGACTGATGTCTATGAAAAGAGCGGCCACGATGTGCGTGCTGTTCAAGAGATGCTTGGTCATCAGTCGTTGGCTACGACCGAGGCTTACTTGCGTAAGGCGTCGGTTCACCGGCTGCGTGAGGCGATGGCTGGCCGCAGCTACTAATCGGGTGTTGACAGGTCGCGCGTATTCCCGTATGGTGCCTTGCACCTAGTGGAGTAGGGGGTCACCTGTTGTGAATGAACTTGCTGTTGCCGTTCGACGGCACCGCACTACTGTCTTGGGGTTGTCGCAAGTCGCAGCCGCAGAGCAACTTGGCTTTACGCAAGCGAAGTTGTCGCGAATCGAGTTGGGGTCTAGTTCGATTCGTTCGCCGCAAGACTTGAAGGTTATAGCCGACTGGCTGGGCATTTCTGTGGATCGTGCGGTGAAGTTGGCTGAGTCTCCGGTGGGAACGGAGAAAGGTGTTTTGGATCTACAGCAGCAGTTGTCGGCTTCAACGGAGGCGTTGACTGAACTGCTGAGGGGGTTGACGGCTGCGGTGGATCGCCACACTGGCACGGTGGGGGATTTGAGAGAGCAACTGGATGTAGTTGCGGCGATGAATCGGGACTTGTTGGAGGACGCCGAGCCTGGTTCTAAAGCGATTGGTCGATGTTTGCGGGCGAAGCGTCAGCACCTACAGATGACGCTGACTGATGTTGCGCGCCTGTTTGGGTGTTCAGCTTCCACGGTTGGGTGGATGGAGATTGGTGTTTTCCATCCGTGGCGTTATGTCGAGCAGCTGCATCGTTTTCTGGAGATCCCCGTAGATGAACTTGAAGCCGTAATGGCCGCAGAGTCTGAGGAGGAGATGAGGTCGTCAATCGCGAATGTTGAGAGGCGGCTGGTTATGCAAAGTTGGGTCAACGAGTCTTTGGAGACAGCCTTGTCGCGCGCTGAGTCGGTGATGGGGATTTTGGAGGCAGAAGAAACTTCGGAAGTCGAGCAGATTGTGACCGGCGAGGAGGCGCGAAATGAGTGAGCGTCACTTCGTGTCTCCGGAGAAGGCCGAGTCGCCTCTGGCGTTTGCCGATTGGGATAGCCGGTATGTGCGGCCAACTTGGTCGTTGCTTGATGAGGGTAGGCGCGAACTGACTATCCGCAGAGGCGCACTTGAAGGGGTCGGGGCGGCTTTAGACCGTGCCCGCGACGAGAAACTGCGACGCGGGGACGCTCTGTTCAAGCGGCTGTTCTACAAAGACTATGAGTATGCCCATTGGTGGAGGCGTCGAGAAACTCCGACCATTTTCGATTTCCAGCTTCTCAAAGATCCTCACGGGCTGCGGGCGAGCCTTGCCTCAGAAGTCGAACAAAAGTTTTGGAACCATGAGTGGCCGACTGCACCCGATGCGGAAGTACGGGATGCGAAAAGTCGGGTGTCGTTCCTCCACCACTCGTTCGTTGCATCAGTTGGAACAGTCGAGCTGCTTGCTGACCCGTCGGGTAAACGTGTGCCTGGACCAGTGGCAACACTGACCCTCGGAGCAGGTCATATCGCAGTGACATGGTTCAGACAAGTCAACGACCATGAGAACGACTACCTGCGTTCTAGGGCTGAACGCTACAACGATCTGGCTGGCGCTATTTACTCCACAACAACACCTATCTAGTCGGCAAGTGACGCTGATCCTGACCCCAGTCGGGTAGCCGCCCAACCCTTCAACACGGACAAGACACCGGCAACGCCGGATGCCACAACGAGCTTCCAAGTTTCGACGCCCAAGTCAAGGACGCTGCTTGTCCCGATGGTCGCCGCCGCACATTCGATGAACGTCGCAAGGCAACGCTCGACAATATCTCTCGTCGGGTTCATTTGATTCCTCTGGTTTCTATTTGTTGGAACCGCGGGCCGTATAAAGTTGCCCGCGGAATATCGCCTCGCCCCGAGAAACGGCAACAAGATCGACATTGAAGTTTCGGTCGCCGTCCTCGTACTCGACAACCGCTAGCCCCTGCTGCCAATCCTCGGTCGCGTTGACTGGACGGCCATGCGGGTCGGTGGACCCTTTTGACGACGGGACCGCTCCGTCGATGCGACAGAGACACCCCGGCGATGCGGCAAGGCTGCGTTTGGCTCCCCCAAAGGTGCGGCGTGTCTTGTGCTGCAACTCAATGCGGTGTATGTGCCCGTGGATCACCGAAGTGCGTTCGTCATCGACAACGGCGGCGACAGTGGAGCCGCGGCTTCGCGTCGTGTGCCCGTGGATGCACGCGAGGTTCTCGTTGATCCAGAAGATCCCCGCCGGGTACCCCCCGACGTATTCGACACGCAGATGATCTTCGTCTAAGCGCAGAAGAAACGGGACGGACGCGACGGGCCAGTCGTCTGGGGTTTCTGCCCGTTTCAGGTGCAGAGCTGCTGCGGCGTTGGTCGTGACTGCCTTCTGCAACCTGCGGTCATGGTTGCCTTCCAGCAAAACAATGTGGGCGTCGGGGGCGTTGGCCCTCTGTTCACACAGGAACTGGTGGCCTCGGTCGATGGACGCCTGAGTGGTCTTCGCGAACGCCGGTTCTTGCTCAAACTTGCCGAACTCTGCGAAATCGAGAAAATCCCCAAGGTTGACGATCAGATCCGGGTTCAGATCACGAACGATTCGGATGGCAACCGCCATCGCTTCCTCGTCGTGGAATGGATCGAGGGAACCATCCTCAAACATGCGGTACCCGATCTGGGGATCGGGAAGGATCACCGCAGTCTTGAACCGGTTCTTGGTTGGCCGCGATTTGGGCGCATGTCTGATGGCGACTGGTGCCGCCTGCTGCACGACAGGCCACTCCGGTCCCGTCGCCCACGCAGGGTTGATAACAACCGACACCCCGCCGAGGTCATGGATTTCCGCTTCGCCGTCGTCGTTTTTTGTTACCCCCTGCCATTCGGAGATTCGCACCTTTTCAACCGACCCGATTTCCCCCAGGTCGATTCCCGACCGTTCCAGCAGGTCAGAAATCTTCCCGAGGCGGGACCGTGCCCTAGTGCCAGCTGCGGATGTCTCCGCGAACTCGTCTAGGTCGGTCACAGGCGGTTCCGTTCGGCAATCAACACCTTGATCTTCGCTGGGGTGGCACCCTCGTAGCCGAGCGATTCCAGCCATGCGACCACCACCGACGGTGGAGCCTGAGATTCGATGATTTGCGTCACCAACTCGTCGGGCAACTGGTCAACCCAGCGGCGATGCGTCCTCCCCGCTGCGTGGACCTGAGCGAACTCGGTCAGCGTTATGGCACCGTCACCAGTCGGCATATGAGGGTTCCTTCCCACCACGAATGATCGTCGGCATAGCGGATCGGTTGCATTTCTAAGTCCTCAACGGTGACCGATTCAGAGCGTTCGCCTTCCTCGTAGGTCACAGTCTTCGCTGCGGTGAGCAGTGTGCGGAGTGCCACAAACTCGTTCTGCGTGTCGTACCCGACTGGTGCGCCGCCCCCGAGAGATGTTTGCACTCGGCCCTGTAGCACGATTGGGACGATCAGTTCTTCGACGCGTGCCGGTTGTGGACGAGCGAACACTGACCACCGCTCCAAGGTCGGCCCGGTCGTTGTCGTCGTCCCATCGCGGGTCAGCGTCACCTTCACAACAAACACCTCTGACGAACTGTCGTTGGTTGCTGGCGCATACGCCTGTTCGGCGGCTTCGGCTGGAAGCGTCATCACGGTCGCGGTGGACGAATCGTCAGTCAGTGTGATCTGCGTCGTCCCGGGAATACCCTCCGCGGTGCCTTGGTAGTTGAGGCCAGCGTGCCCATAGTCGATGGAGGACGCTTGGTAATCGACATCGCCAGCACTCGTCGGATTCCCGAACCGGCCCGACACGCCCCGAACAATCTTCTTCGCGACCGTCCCGTAAGACACCTTCCCGACAGTGAGTTCACCAGAAGTCGCCAGATCGCCTGTGGCGTCCTCGCCATACAACTCGCCCAACGAATCGGTGAAGAACAGCTTGTCGCTATATACCTCTAGCGACTGGACGTTTCCGTAACTCGCTGAGTCGTGTGCGAGAAACCGGGCGTAAGCAGGGGTGAGCGTGTCCGTGAACCTGGTCAGATCAGCTTTCCAAGTGTCACCATTCTTGGTGCCCCAGTAGCAGTATTGGCCGACGATGCGTACCCCATACGCTGCGCCGCCGTCGTCAATGACCGGCCCAAACGTGACCGAGAACTGGTCGGAGGCGTTGATGACTCCGAATCGCACCCCGGCGGTGGTGCCAACCACCATGATTTCTCCGAATACGTCGATGCAGAACGGTCCGGTGAAGGTTTCGCCTACAGGGAGAACTGCGGCTGGAACCGGGTAGGTAAGTGCCCCGTCGCTGGTGGACACGGAAATGCCGTAGAGGATCCCTTGCCCGTTGTCGTTGTAACCGGCGTAGATAGCGGTCGGCCCGCCCTTGATGACCTTGCAGGCACCGGTCAAGGTTTTGTCGAACGTCAGTACCGTGCCTGACGTATTCAGTTCCACAATGCGGGCACCGTCAGCAGACAGCAGCCTGCCGTTAGCGAACTCGATCACATCCCCAGCAAATGTCCCGGCTGTAGACGCGGCAGAAGTGGACGACACCCCCACTTTCTTCACAGCAGCGCCGGTTACTGCAAACATGGAGGTGCCGTCTGAGGTCCAGTCCGTGACCGCCGCACCTTGGTCGGAGGACGAGAACGAGGGGGACGCCGCATCGGGAGATCCGTAGCGGAGGTACTGGCCGTCAGAGAAATAGAACACCGACCCGTTGACGACACGGGCGTACAGGTTGTTGTTAGTGCCAGTGTGCTTCTGCTCTATCGCTTTACACAGACTGATCTGCCCCTTAGTGAACACATCTATGTTCTTCGATGAGTCGAAGCGACGCCGATCAGAGTCAGCTAGGTCGTAATGCGTTTGCCCTGCGCCCAGCGACCAATCTGTTTGCGACCGGACCCACTGCCCAGCGTTCGACAAAGTGTTTTCGCCAACGTCGGTAGACGTATCACGCTGTTCCCGCATGGCGGGAAGGGTGCGGCGGCGGAACCCCGTGTAATCAACGAGGTAACCGCGGCCGTCAATGGCTACGTCAAAGCGTGGCGCAACCGCCATCTACTGCCCCGACCGCACCCATTGAACCGGATACATCTTCGCCAAACGAGCCGACTCTGCTTGCACTCGCTGATCGCGCAGGAACCGAAGGTCCCTTATCGACTGCGAAATCGCACCCGGCGGCACCTCCTCGGCGCGTCGCACCGGCCCCTGCTGCGTCATCGCCTCACGCGGAATCGGCTTGAACGACATCAACTTCAACGCTGCACCCAACGGAGGCAGGTCATAAGCCTCCGTGTGTAAACCAGTGGTGGAAAGAGCTGTTGCAGAGGCCGCCAGCGTCGTGAACGGGGCCGCGTACTCCACCCGGACGGTCTGCTCGCCGTCAGCCGGATCATGCAAAATCAGCGCCGTCCCCGAAGCAAACGTCGCAGTGTCACGGTTGCGGCGTACCGAGAAGCGACGGATCTGCGGCTCAGACTTAGTGGAAGTCTTCCGCACATACGACACCGAGTGAACACCCAGCACATCAGACGCCAAGTCGTAACCGTCGGTGCCAGCAACATAAGTAAACGTCTTCGTTTTGACCTGGAACAACCCACGCTGCGGGGACGACAAGTCATTCAAATCATCGTTGATGGCGTTCAGGATCTGAAACGCCGGATACTGCGGGTTGGACCGAACGATGTCAGTCGATGAATGATCCGCAGCGGTCGTGCCGCCATATCCGCGAATCACACCGACTGACTGGCCTGAAACCGAGGTCACATACATCAGTTCCGTGCCGACCTCGACAAGCGACCCGACCACAATCGGACCAGCGTCAAACTCGACAGACAGAGTGGACACGCCAGAACCAGCGTCGGCGTTCAACCGGTTGATTGGCTCGACAGTGCCCGCCAACAGCAGGTCGCGAGTTCGGTCAATCCATGTCTGTGCTGTCATGTCCCGCCACCCTTGATGTCACTGTGCGCCTTCTCCATCGCACGCCGCTGCCGATCAGTTTTTGCCAGTTCACCGGTTTCGACTTCAACCGGCGACTGCGCCCGAGCCTCCAAATCGCCCGCCCCGCGAATCCCCGGAGGCTGCAACCCGTTGTCCCGCAAGCGCCGGTACGCACCCATGTCGCGATCCAACCGCCTCTCGGCACTTCGATTGTCGCCCTTTGAGTTGGCTGCCCCCGTCGAAAACGACAACGATCGAACCTTCTCAGCGAACGCCTTCTTCTCTGCTTCCGTTTGATGACTCATGCGGCAACACTCTCCTGAACGTCAATCGCGTACCCGGCAGCCGACAACAGATCGGCTTCTGCTTCTGTCAAATCCGGGCCGACATGCCCGCCGTAAATCGTCCTGGTGATCGTGGACTCATCCGTTGGCTGCTCCGTCACCACCGACGAACCGTTGACAATCCAAAGGTTCCGGCCCTTAGCGCGGGGGTTGTAGAACCGCGCCAACCTGTTCTCAGCATGGAACGGGTTGAAGAACTCGTCCCCGACTGGCATCGTTCCCAACGTGTCCGTCGTTCCGGTTTGCACGTTGCGAACCAGCTTCAACGACGGCACCGTCGCAGAGCGAGCAATCGTGTCCGGTGTCGGATTCGCCGTCTGTGACGCCTCAGCGGCAGGTAACGCAGCCGCAGCGGCAACAACACCGGCAGACACAGACACGGTGGATGCAGCAGTCACCGAAGGCACTGCCGCAGCCGCAGCAGTCACCGACGGAGAAACCGCAGCAGTCACCGACAACGTAGGGGCAGGTGCGGCGACAGTTGCGTCAACCGTGTCAGGAAGCGCAAGGGCCGCGGCTGCCGCCACCGGGGCCGAAACCGCCGCCGCACCCGCCAAAACCGAAGGAGCAGCATTTGCCGACGCCGTAACCGTCGGCGCAGGAACCGCCGCAACAACTGCAACTACACCAGCTGCCACATCAGCGTTACCTGTAACCGTTGATGCAGGAACCGCTGCAACAGCCGCAACCGTTGAAACGGCGACGGTTGCCGTCAGAACGCCGCGGTAAGACGCCGTGGCTTCCCGGTAGTCAATACCGGAATGGCGATAATCAAGCCCCGCCACGATCCCGCTCCTCTATCAACCGATGCTTCTCGTCATGGACGCGCGACCACACCGTCAACCCGACCACATCCTCAGAAACAACATCCATCTTGTTTTCCAAACGACCAAGCGCCTGCGTCGTAGACGCGTGCTGGTCAGTGTTCTCCCGCCGAAACCGGGAAAGAACCAAACCAAACAGGCCGGTGACAACCGCTGCTGCAACAATGCCGAGCGCCCCAACCCATTCAGCACCCATTACCCGAACATGGCCTTCCAGGTGCGGCGACCAACAATCCCGTCAGCCTTCAAACCGTTACCGCGCTGCCAATCAACGACCCGTCGCTTCGTCCGCGGTCCAAAAACCCCATCCACCGAATCCGCCCCAACCTTCGCCTGCACCCACTTGACCGCATAGCCGCGCATCCGGGGGCGACGCAACCGCAGAACTTTCACATACGGCGGTGGCTTCAAAACCGGCACCGCGGGGGTATTAGCACCATCACCGGGCCGCATCTGCGTCATCGCCGCATACGCCGACTCGCCGGGACACGAAGTGTTCTTCACATCTCGATGCCCGCGCAGTTTGAAATCCGGGGCAATCCGATTCGCTTCAATCCCGGCAGCGATCAAACCACGAATGGCGTCGATGGCGGCCTGAGAAATCTGCTGTTTGCCTGTGTCCCCGATGAGGCAGATCGCATACGAGTCTTTGTTGTAACCACGCGTCGCGCCGCCCCGGTTGCGCCAACCGCGCAGCTCATACACCCTGCCGGATTCGACCCCAACAGCAAACGAGTACGCGATGTCGGACCATCGGCGGGTTTCGACATGGTGCCGCTGGTAGGCCCGTAGTGTGGCGGCTTCGCCTTCTTGGCTGTGGTCTTTGAGTTCGACTGCGCCGTGGTGAATGAAGACGTTGTTGACCGGTCGGTTTAGCCGACTTGTCCAACGGGGGGTTTTTGCGCCCCAGTCAGTCCTCGGGATCGGTGGCATCTGCGGCCTCTAGTTCGGCTAGGCGGCGGGCTTGCGCGTCGATGACGGCCCGCTGCGACGCGAGTTCCAACTGGGTGCGGCCCTCGGGGGTCGCCTGGAGGGCGGCGATGACTTCCTCGACGGTCACGTTGGTCATGCGGCCTCCAGTGCGGCGATGCGGGCGTCTTGGCGCTTGATGAGGTTGATGAGCAGCGGAACGATCCTCGTGTATTGCACACCGTCGGGTCGCAGCACCTTTTCCCCGTCGGCGTCGAGTTCCCACACCGGGTCGCCGTCCTCATTGACGACCTGTTCGCCGTCGTTGTTCTCAACAGGCACCCAGCCCCAGTGGACAAGACGAGGGTCGATCTCCGCGACTTCTTCAGCGATGAGTCCCCAATGCGACCAGTCCCGACGATCAGCGGTTGCCAGCGAACGGAACCAAATGGGCCGCAGATCCAGAACAGCGTCAGCGTAGGAATCGCCAGCGTCCTCCACATCGGTCTTGAGTCGGATCGACCCCGCAGTGGATCGGTAGAAAGACCCGTCGGTATCGACGTAGAGGTTGGCGGCGTTGCCCGTCGTAGCCGAATAGGAGCGGGGTGAAGTCAGCAAGCCCGTGGAGTTGATGGTGAGGCGATTCGCAGCCGTCGAACCTGTCCGCAGGATGAGGTTGTCGTCGGCTTCGAGGTACAACTCCTCCCCGGTGCCCAGCGCCCGCACCCACAGGTCGCCGTCGCCGTTGTGGTCGATGAAGGAGTTCGACCCGTTCGAGTAGACGAGCAGGTCGTCGCCAGTGCCGAGCCGGATCACGGCGTTGTCATCCATGTCCAGATCGGCCCCGACGAACGTCCACTCATCAGCCGACTGGTCCCAGAGGGAGTAAACGCCCGAAGTAGTGCCGAACAGTTTTACGTCGTGGCCGGTGCCGTCCACGCCGACGGTCACCGCACCCTTGAACGTCGGAGAAGTATCCCAAGCCGACGTACCAGTACCAGTCCCCATCAACACCGCATCAGCAACCGGCGTCGAAGAACCCGTACCGATCTTGGTTTCCAACGCAATCGCCGCACCATGCACATTGACGTGCATCACATCGTGCTCTTTGCCGGAACTGTCCAGGTCATCAGTCGAGCTGATGTCCGTTCGGAGCGTCCCCCCCGAAGTATCAAGCGAGGTCGGATAAGAAGTAGCCATCGCTCAAAACCTCACGGAGTCAAATCGAGAGTGAAGATCCCACTGGCGTTCCAGGTGATCGTGAACGTCCCATTTGCACTGGAATAATCAGCCCCAAAGTTGACAAGACACACCAGTGGATCACTCGTCAACGTGTCGTCATAAACCACCGCAGCACGGGCATTAGAAATCGTGGACGACGACCACGCCACATCATCGGCATCAAACTTGATCGTCCCAGACGAACCAGTCAGCGTCTTATTTGCGAGCGTCGCACCACCCGCCGTGTAGTTCGTACCAGACACTTCGTTGCCAGACAGGTCCGACCAGTGGTCGTGCGAGTCGAAGTCCGGGCTGCTGCTATTTGTGATAAGGCCGACCTTTACGGTGTCACCAACAAGGTTTACAGCCAGCTGCGTCGCATCAAGAATGTCTAAAAATGTGGGCACAAACAGGCCCGAGGCTGAAACAGCCATTAGTCGTCACCTCCAGGTACTCCTCGTAACTGCACCGATTCCGGCATGACCTTTGCGTCAACGCGGCCATCCCAATGCTCTACATGCAGCCCGCCGACCGTGCCGTCAGAATCCCGACGCACAACCGACGCTTCCGATGTGCCGCGACGCTTCAAGAATCCAATCGAACGAGCCTTCTCACCGAAGTCGCTCACCTTCGCCCACCTTTCGGTCTGCGAGGCTTCTTGGCTGGTTTCTTGTAGTAGGTCACGGCAGTTGTCCTACGACCGGATGAGCGGGAACCGGCCCGTTTGCCAGAGGCCGGTTCCCGCTATCGGTCATTCGGGGCTACGAGTTGGCACCGATGCTGGAAGCGGACTCGATCCGACGGATCGAAGCCTCACGGAACCGGCCAAACCCGCAAAGCGAATACCAGCCGACGCTATGGAAACGCCGCAGCGAGTCGGTCACCGGACCGAACACAACCTGCGGATCCGGTCCGTACATGGTCGAGTAGGCGTGAGCCATAGCCTGCTGGCCGATAATGACAGTGCCATACGCGTCTACGTTGCTGTTGCCGCCGTTGGCGACGAGCAGCGCCCGAGGCGTTTCGATGAAATCAACGCCGTCGAACGTGCCGATGCTGCCCTTGCGGACGTTCTCGCCGTCCAGACGAATCTGGAACGAACGAAGATCGGCAGTGCCGGTAGCGCCGATGAAGTCGTAGGCGACATCCGGGTGGATAAACCCGATATAGGTGCCGCCATCGAACGTCGGAGAAGCAGCCGTCCGCAGCGCAGCGACCTCCTCGCGAACCGAGTTCGATGTGATCGTGTTGCCAGCCACCAAGGCCCCACGCGAAGTCTGGGAAATGTATGAAACATTCGACCCTGCGTAAAGGAGGTCAGCGACTACCTGGTCAAGCGAGTCAGCTGCGTTGAAGCCAACAATGTTGGCCGCATCAGCATCGACATTGAGGAAAGACTGGCCGCGAAGTGCAGCAGTGGTGACCACCGCGTTGCCGTATTCGGTCAGACTCACGGTCACAGTCGAATCGCTGAGAGCGACTGCCGTGACATCACTGGTTTCGGTCAGCGCCGAGGTGGCCTGAGCCAGATCAGCGTAGATGTTGAACTGAACGCTAGAGCCACGGTGGCTCTGGCGGGTAGCGCGAACAGACGCGTAGTCAGCGTGAAGCGGCTGCTTCCGAAGCGCAAAATACGCAAGCTGTTCAAACGCCGCAGTGTCGGAAGCGACACTCGACTTTTGGGTATAAGCCATGAGTTAGTTACTCCTGAAAGGGATCGGAGGCTAACTAACCCTGCACGTTGAACTCGTAACCTTCTGACCTCATAAGGGCCATCAGTTCGTCTTCTGACTTCGTAGCGTAAATCCGGTCATTCAAACCAGGCTGCGCCACCGGCTGACCCTGAACCCCGGCATCAGCAACTCTCTGCTGCGCCATCATCTCTTGATGAATCGTCACCGCCTCCCCCGCATAAGGAGTCGGCTGTAACGCCGGTTCAGATGCGACCTGCGAGCCACCGAGAAAGCCTGCTTCCTCAGCTGCCGTCCGAATCGACTCTGCGTCGATCTCACCGTCATACCCCTTCACGAAGTACGACTGACGAGTGTCGGCTGGGTCGATTCCTGCCGCCCGAAACGCTTCTGTCCGCTGCAACTGCGCCAGTTGAGTCTCCAGTTCAGAGGCTCTTGCTTCGGCAGTTTCCGCCCTTTCTTCAAGGACTCTGCGAAAGTTGCGCTTCGGTTCGCCGTTTTCGTCTAGTTCAACGGTTTCGGGTTCGTTTGCCTCAACCATCTATGTCACTCCCTTTTCAGGTTTCGCACCGACCCAAGGGGCAGGCCGGTGGCCTTTAGGGACAGACAGCTCTCGCGTGGCAAACGATTTCCGCGGCCGTATGTGCCTGCGGTTACTGTAGCACCGTTTTCGGGGGCAAACCACATATATGTGATTTGCTGGTTTCAGCCTGCGGATCCGAGTCCGGTATAGCCGCCACGCGTCATGGCAGGACCGCCACTCTGGCTGAACTCAGCCAACCGGCGCTGCCGACGACCCTCGATGCGGCGCTGCGCCTCAGCATCAGTGCCGAACCGCGCACCAATCGCTTCCTCCTGAGTGATGTCCCCCGGAGGCTTCGCCCCAACAACAGCAGCCATCACCATCGGTCTGCCCGTTTTGGGATCTATGTACCCGCCTTCCGAAGCAGTTTCTTCGGTTAGCGTGGAAGCGGCTACTTCCTGAAACCCCCGACGAGCTTCCTGTTCAGTGACCCCGGATTGGCGAAGCCGCTCCGCAGTCTGACGGGCGATGGAACCAAGCCCCGCTTCGGCGGCAATCCCGCCAATCCGAGCCGATTCCAACCGCTCACGTTCTTCAAAAACATTCGCTGCTCTCTCCGGGTCCAAGTAGTAGGCCGTTAGGTCTTCCTGAGTAATACCGTAGTAGTCCTCCAGCTGCTGCTTCACTTCTGGCGTGACAGCGGTTGCTGCCTCTGAGGCGAGGCCGACGCGTTGCTGGAACTCTTGCGGCGACACATCCCCGGCGATCAACGACCCGAAATCGGAAGCGTCGTCGTAGAACGTGGCTGGCATCCCGTACATCGACAGAATCGACGCGTACTGGCGTTCCAACGCAACATAAGTTGCTTCGGTAATGGCACGGCCTGCGTCTGCGAGTGCCTGCATGGCGGGAAACCGGTCGCGGTACGGTTGCGATGTTTGCACCCTTGACCAGACGGCATCCATGTTGGCGGTGCGTTGCCAAGTGCCGATGAGGTCAAGTTCTTGGTCATCCAGTAGCCCTTCTAGGCCGTATCCGGCGAGGGCGTTGCGGATTATCTCATTGGCTGTTTCGGCCATTGTCAAGCAGCCTTTCCGAACTTCTTGCCGATGAACTCTGCGAAGCGATGAGCCTCATCGGTGGCGTTTTTTGTGGTTTGCCAGTCGTCCAAGCCGCGGACGTACTGTCCGACTTCTGCGACGGACATGACACGGGTGGTGCCGTCGTCGTTCTGCTGCTGCCAGATCGGCTGGAACCGGGGGTCGGTCATCAAGTCAATGGACGAGGCGTCGATTTCCAGCAGGCGTGCTGCTTCTTGACGTAGCGGGGAGAGGATCTGGCGGGCCGTGTAGCCCTGTCCGATGCGGTTATCCATCGACGGGAACGCCGATTGGGCTAGGGCTGCGATGTCGTTGCGGATACCCATTTCGGTGGCGTCACCGAGGTAGAGGGCGCGTGCCCATTCGTCTTTGGTGGTGTCGTCTATGAGGTGGCCGACCATGTAGTCGCCTGCGTGGGCGTCGATGACCGAGTAGTAGTCGGCTACTTCTCCACCGGCTTGTCCGGGTGCCCATTCGGCTTCTAGGAGCATGTTCTGGTTGATCTCGTAGTCGGACCAGTTTTCGACATGGGCGGCTCTGGCTATTTCGCGAACACGGTCGTCTGCGATTGCGAGGCCGAGTTGTCCTGCGGCGCGTTGGAGCCGGTCTACTTGGAGGTCGAGGAGGCGTTCGGCTTCTGCCGGGTCGGATGCTTCTAGGAGCTGGTGGTTGCGTTCATTGGCATCGTGGTTGTCCCACCAGTCGGTTCCTTTGATGGCTGCTTCAAGGCGTGCCTGACCGGTGGCGTTGTCGTACCAGCCTTCTTCGGCGGCTTGGCGCAGGATTGGGCCTAGTTCTTCGTGGTTGAGCCAGCGTGCGCCGTATCCGTAGGCGGCAGCGAGGTTGGCGATGTCTTCGTCGGTGACAATCTCGTCGGGGGGTTCTGTCGAGTCGCCTCCTGTGTCGCCGGTCGAATCGCCGGTCAAATCGCCGCCGGATGCGTCAGCACCATCGTCAAACCGGTCAACGCGTTCGCCACGCCTGTCCTCCGGCACCGCAGATGGCACATCCTCATTCGCCATCGCCAACGCCACCTCATCAGAGAACCCCTGCGCCCGGTATTCCTCAAACAGCGCCTGGTGGACGGCCTCGTCGGCCATCGCCTCAGCAACCTCGTCGGAGAATCCTTCATCAAGCGCCCCGTTGTAAGCCGGACCCCATGCGGAATGGTTGCGTGCCGCCTCGTTGCTGCCGTACTCGTCAAGCGGACCAGCACCCGAACCAGCGTCGGACCCTTCGGTGCGAGCATCCAGCATTTGGAATAGATCATCGACGGCTTCTTGCCCATGTTCCTCTACAGCAGCAGCGATGGCCTCCGACTGTTCAGCCGTCAGTTCGCCCTTATCGGCACGGGCTTCGGTGAACATATCCAACGCCTTGTCCACACGCTCCTGACGGCCACCAACCATGCCGAAGAAGTCGTCAATCTCATCCAGCGCACGGTTGCGTTCCTTCTCACGGAGCTGCAACGAGAACGACACCCCCCAGTCCTTCTGCCGCTTCTCCAAGTGCTGCACTGCCAGTTCGACACCATCGTCGGGAAGGTCGGGCCAGCGTGTGCGAACAAACCGTTCAAGTCGCTCCCTTTCGGTTTTCTTCGCCATATCAGCGCCCCTTCACGATCCGCTCAAAGACACTCAACGTCTTCTCCATGTCCCGCGCCTTCACCTCGTCACCCGCCACAAACCGCAACGGACCCTCAAAATCTCGTGCGTCGTAACCCTGCTTTTGGTCCTCAAAGCGGCGACCAATCGCGACGGCAGCCCTGCGTTCCGGTTCAGTGGCCCGCCGTCCCAGCAGGCTGCGAGCCATCTGATCGGCCATCGCACCAATCTGCGCCTCTGTAGCACGCCTCGGCCCCGGGTCCGGTTCTTCAACAAACAATGATTTGTCGGCGGCAGGCAACGCCTCCATCGGCGTCTTCCCCTCCTGCGCGTACCAACTGGTCGCCCTCTCCAACGCGTTGACGGCAGATTGGGGGTGGTCGATCTGATCCGGGGGGTGTGTCCGCGGGTAGAACCCTGCGGTGTAGAGGCGTTCATGCAACGCCTGCCGCACCGCTTCGGGGGCGTCCATGTACGACTGGAACACATCGCGGCCAGTCACATCGGTGACCGTTACGTCTTCCGCATAGGCTGGCCCTTCCGTAGATCCGTGAGGCTGCGTATAGTCGGGCTTTATGGTTTCTGTATGGGTGACGACAGGCAGGTCGAACAACGCTTCGTAGAACACTGCCGCCAACGGGTCGGGAGCCTCCTCGGCGGCACCAGCCCCGAGGAACGCCGATGCCGCTCCGGGGTTACTGTTTACAAGATTCGCGAAATCATCTGTCATCGGTTCAGTCATGCTGCCAACCTCAAAGTTTCCTGCTGCGCTTCCGGCCAGGTATCGCGCGACAACGGATCAAACTCCAACCAGCGCCAAAGAAGATCCGAAAACGTCGGATTCTCCAACATCTCCTCCATCATCGACTCCCACACCGCCAACAAATCACGATTGCTCGTAGCGGTCAACGACTGCGCCCCACCAGCCGCTTTCCTCGCAGCCAACTCAGCTGTAAACACATCCCGCAACTCCATGTATTCCCCGAGAAGCCGAATGTCGTCACGGCCCGCCAACCGCTCGTCAGCGACAATCGCCCGAATCCCCTCAAAGCGGTCCTGCCACTTCGTCAAATCCGGGTCGCGGTACTCGTCAAACCACAACGGATGCTCCACGCTCAGTTGACGAATCAACTCCTGACGTACCGCCTGCAAATCCTTCGCCCCACTCACCTGTAGGTTCGGCAACCCGCGGGCACGCATCTCGTTGTAGATCACATCGTTCATCGCGCCATACTCCTGCCAGCCCTCACGAACCTTCACGTTCGTCAAAATCTCGTCAAGAGCTAGGCGTTCACGACGCTTCACACCAGATCCGGGTGAAGTGTCCTCCATCAACTGCTTCTCGTACACAGCAGCAGAGAACTTCGCTGACCCGCCGCCCTCGATGCCGAGAATCAAGCCGCCGACCTCCGGGTGGCGACGAATCAGATCCAAATACTTTTCACGCACCTGTTCCGATTCAATCGTTGCAGGCAGCCCTTCGTTGTTTTGGGTGAACCGGGCCGCAAGAGCAAAGAATCCTTCGTTGCCCTCCGCAGTGAGTTCAGCAAAAAACTTTTCGTCAGCAGTTTTGAAGTCTTCTGTCCGCAACTCCCGGTATCGGTCAATCCAAAGCTGGTATGGCGAATGGAACTGCACAGACGCAGGCGAGAACGCCGACGCAACCGACCTCAGCACCATGAAGTTGTTCGCATCGCTCTTTACGTCGTCAATGAACCGTGCAACAGCGTCGCCGTCATCGAAGTCGATAGGTTCCAGATCGCCGTTTTCCATGTCGGCTATACGGGTGAGCATCAACCCGGCAGCGAACGACTCGTAGGAGCGGTCCTCTGCCAATGCCGAAGTCAGCCGTTTCATCCACGCGGGTTGCAGGGATTGAAGCGGATCAACTGGCCCGTAGGGGAGGATGAATCCCAGTGCTTCCTCCAGTTCGGGCTTTTCTTTGACAAGTGCCGACGCTGGGACTTGTGCGATTGGGCCGAACCCTGGCAGTCCTTGGGTAATCATGTTCAGCGAGTCGGCACGGAACCGCAGCACCCCGGCGTCATCGAACGCGTCCCCGAGGATGCCGTGCTTCAACGCGCCTGCGGCCAGTTCGGGGAGGCGGAACTGGAAGAAACGTCCGTCGTCCGTTTCGACTGTTTGCATGAAGTCCCCGAGCTGGATGTCTGCCCGAAACGCCTGCGCCATGCGGGCGGCAAACACCGGGTTTTCGACGGTGAGGCCAGCCCAGCGGGTTAGCACTTCCTGCCATGCGTTGAAGAACGGCATGACGTTTCGCATCATGTCGGAGAACTGTGACGATTCTGCAAGGTCGTACAGCAGGTCGCGTGTTTCTTGGAGGGCTTTGCGGCGTGAGGACTGTTCCAGTGCCCGCAACTGGGTGGCGGTGAGTTCGTAGTTGCCGTCGCCAAGGTGGTAGCGGGCGATTCGGCGCTTCATGTCGGTTTCGTAGACGCGTTTGAAATAGGGGTTGCGGGACAGGTTGTCAGTGGTGAGTGTTCCGATGCGTGCGTACAGGTTGTCCACAAGCCGACGAGCACGTTGCGTAATCGCGGATTCTCCGGTTCGGAACACTTCTTGTGCGTGGACGGACCCGACAAAGTTCCGCCAATCCGTGCCTTCCTCTTTAGCGACCCGCTGTAGATCATCGAACCGGACGCGTTTGCCGCCAGCGATCTTGGCCCGCAACTCGGAATGAGCGAGCATCCGGTCAGCGGCCTCCACAACCTTCGCCGCCCACCCATCAGCACCCTCCGCTGTGAGGCGAGACTGAATAGCAGCAGCGAAATCGGCGTTGCTGGGGTCTTCCACCCACGCAACAAGTGCTCGCACCCGATCATCGGCGGACCCCAACGAGTCATCAAACGCGATTCGACCCACCTGGTTGCTGCCGTACTGGTCGTTGACGACACGCTCCCACCAGCGGGCGTACTCCTTGACCGGTGTCCCCTTCATACTCGGATCCCAAACCCGGTTCCAATCACCCAGTTCGTGACCGATGTCGTCCCAAAACTTGCGTTCCTCACCCAGCAGCAGATAGCCGACTTGCCGGTTCGCAGAGTTGGCTTTGCGCCACACGATCTGCGGAGCCAACGCATCCCCAAACGCCGCCTGTACGTCGTAACCCATGATGTCCAGATTGCCGACACCCAAATCGTTCATCGACGCAAGGGCAGATGCTTCGGCTGCGGTGCCTCTGGCGGCACGGGCAGCGTTGATCGACGCGGTGCGTGCCGTCAACCGTCGAATGTTTCGGTTGTTTCGCACCAGCGACGCTCCAGCACCGACACCGGCACCGATTGGGCCAGCGAACAAAAACCCGGCACCGCCGGTCAACGCGGCACGCCTCGTCATCAACTGGCGAGCTGTGAGTTCCCCGTCCCCGCCGAGGCCAGCGATCTTGCGACGCAACACAGCATCGACGTACTCGCGGCGTGCAGGGCCAAGTAGATCGGTCAGCTGCGTCAACGCACCGAGTTTTGCCATCATCCGCAACTGTTCGTCACCGACGACCCGAATCGCCCACGCGGGACGCAACAACATCGCGGGACGCCACCACGACATCACCAACCCCAACCCATCGCTCGCCAAGCCGGTGATCTTCCGCAAGTCGGTGCCGTGCTTGCTAGCTGCCGCCTTTAGAAAACGATCCAGCCCCTTAGCGTCAAGAGTGACGACCGTCTGTTCCAACTGACCGGGGGTTAGCGGCAAATGGTGGAAAATGTCGTCGCCCGTGTCTGGGTCGATGATCCGAATGGTCGAGATTTCTTTGTCTGCGTCGTACTTGACGACACGGCTGAGAAGGCTTCGCCCCGACATATTGGATTTGGCGAAATCATTTAGTAGATCCTCAACCTCAGCCTTTTTCAGATCCGGCAGGTGCTTGTTGACAAGCCGCTTTACCACTTCCCGCTGCTTGCTTTCCGCGTGTGACATCCTTTGCCCGCGAGTCATCGACGCCCACTTGCCACGGAACCGCGTCACCTCAGCAGCCGAATAGCCAGCCTCCTGCAACACACGCGCCACCTGCTCACCAGAGTTAGCGTCACCCACCCAAGCGGTACGTTGCGGCTTCATGTCGCGAAACACCCGAATCGTGCGCCCCACATAGCGGCCAACCCTGCCCGCGTCACCATCGGGGCGATACCACGACGACCGCTCCATCGACTCCACAAGGTTGGACCGCAACCCCGGACGAACCACCTCGTCAATCGTCGCGAACCCGGTGAACTTCTTCGGGTCCATCAGCAGGTAGTCGTCAGGGTTGATGTCTGCGGCTATTGCTTGCGCCCTGTCGAATCTGGCGGCTTCCGCTCCGGGTGTTCCCGGCGGGAGTACGTCGTCTACGACGGCGGTGTCTGCGAACAGTTTCCCGAACCAGCCTGCGGCTTCGCCTGAGTCTTCTGCGATTTTGCCGATTGCTGACGTTTCGCCCATGAAAAAACGCATGACGTTTTCCATTGAGGCGCGGCCTCCGGTGAAGCCGTGGCGTCCGAGGTAGGAGCGGGCGAGTTCGTAGGCGACGAGATCGCCGTCGCCGTGGGTGGGAAAGTATTTTTCGCGGATGCGGCCTGCGAGGTCGTGGAGGGCGGTGTCATCTGCTGCCTTCGCATGGTACGCAGCCCGATCCTGAACCCATTCGTCGTACCCCAACCGGTCGCCGCGGCGACGGTTGTTGTAGAAATGGGCGATGTCGTCTTCGCTGTATTTGTTGATCCGACCCAGCTCATAGGGGGAGGCGGCAGTCGCTTCGCCGGGGAAATCTCGTCCGGTTGCCTTGTGCAACTGACCCCGTGACGCCATCTCTGCGAAATCATCGAACGCAACGTCTTCGGGTGCCCGCCCGACCCCGGCAGGAGCAGCAGCGTCGTCAGCCATCCGACCCACATCATCAGCAAACGCGCCAAACCCCCGACCATCATCAAAATAGTTATTGAACGCCGCCCGACGGGCACCAGCCCGACCCAACATCACCCCATAACCAGCAACAACCTCTGGCGAAAGAAACAAACGAAATGCCGCATCCCAAGTACCCGACATGATGTTGTAAAACGCAGTGCCCTCATAATGAGCAACCTGTTCCTCATCGAGAATGTCGTCAGTGAGCATCGCCAACGCAACGGCCTGCCCAGGCGACCGATCCTCCGTCATGTGCCACGCCTGACGCCACAACCCGCCGTCGATCATCGCGAACGGGTTATTGCCTTGCCCCTCCGCTTCCGTCAGCGAAGCAGCGGTCATCGCCGTAGCAATACCCCTCGACGTATAGCCGTATGCCCACTCCAACCCCTCCAGCGCCTCACGGCCAACATCACGAACCGGTTCCGGTAGCGCACCAATCGCGGCACCACCGACCCCCTCCGGGCCGAAAAGATTCACCAGCGTTTCAGCACCACGATCCATCGTGACGCCCGCGACGGTTCCAACGAAACCCTCGTACTCGTCTTCCGTGAACGGAGCCTCCACCAAGTCGATCACAGTGTTGACCGAAGTGCGACCCACCTCAAAGCCTGCATCCCACAGGTCGTCCAAACGGTCTAAAACACCCACGGGTTACCGCCCTGCCGGGGCACGGCTCACCAAAGCGCGAACTCGACGCACAAACATGCGGAAGTTCGCTGTCGAATCCGGTTGCGCCGCCTTCGTTTCCAAAATCGGCAAATACGACACCAACCGCTCCGACACTTCCTCGTCGGGCACCCGCTGCGGACCCACAAGCATTTCGGGACCGCCACCGGGACCAACCGGTGCGCCCGCCGTCAACGGCTGCCGGGGCCGCTCCGTCGGACGCGTAACCCCACCAAACCCGCCGGGACGAACCGAAGGCCGAGGAGCCAAATCCTCACTACGCGCCATCGGCACCGCACGCTGCGCCTCCTCCTGAACGGCACGCTTCCCATACGTCTGACCAGACGCAACCGAAACCTTCTGCCCCTTGCCCTTACGCGGCATCATGCACCAACCTGAGCAAGCAACTCACGCAACGGCGGAGGACCACCCGCCCCAGCAGGCTGCGCCTCAACACCCATACCGGGCTGCGCCAAACCGGGCTGCAACTCTGGCGAACCAGCTGGCATCTCCTGAGCCTGCCGCTCCTGCGCCTCCTCCTGCGCCTGCTGAACAGCATCAGCCAACTCGGCACGATCCGTCCGAACCAAATCAGCAATCCGAGCCAAATCCGACGGAGGCAACGAACCCTGCGCCGCCTGCGTCTGCAACGACGACAACAAAGCCGCCTCCAGCGACTCCGCAACCACCGTGTCCTTCTCCGTTTCAGCGTCATCCACCATCGGATCCAACGCCATAAACGACTTCTTCGACAAAGTGCCCATACCGATGCGTTGCCCCGCACCGATCACCAACTGGTTCACATCAGTACCAGGATGAGAAAACACCACAATGTTGTCGTCAGTGTCGAAATGCTTGTTCGGGGTGTAATCAACAGTGCCCTTCGCGCCTTTCCACGACACATAGAACGACTTCGACTTGTTGCCGCCATACGCCTTCGCCAACGCAATCGCCCGCTTGTTCTCCACCTGCAACGACGCAGACAGCAACTTCTGAGCTTCCTGCACAGGAAAATCCACAACTGCGGACAACACGGCCTCACCGCGGCGACCGGTCCGAATGTTCGACCCGGACTCGCCACCAAACTCGGCAGGAATACCGGCAGTCAAACGCTGCGCCCGCTCCAACCGGTCAATCGTCGGATTCGTCATAAAGCCGGGGTTCAACGCCGAGTCACGCAACTCGCCGCCCTTCAACAACCCGATCTCACCCGTCAACCCGTTCGCAGTGTTGACAATCTGCGGCTGCTCACCCGGACGGGCCACCAGCCAAGTGTCAGGGAAAATGCCCTTCTGCACCGCCAACACTTCCAACGCCATCAAACGCGCCTGCGTCTGATACATGCCGAGCATCTGATCGAACTGGCCCTGTGGCTCGTCCAACGTGATCCGTCCAGCGATAACCACAGGGCAGACACCCGCCCGATTGGGGACACGTTCAAGCTCCGCAATCGGGGGGGCATAGTTCAGGTTCCGATGCCAAGTCGTAGAAGTCCAAGTCGTTGAACCTCGACCCTCAGAACCACGCGACCCGTGCGACGGATCTTGCCCAACAGCAACAAGGACCGTTTCCTCCGGGTCGCAGTATTCGACCAACTGAAACGAATCATTCGGCTCCACATCAGTTCTGACACGAAGCTTCTCAGCTTGATCCGGGTAGTTGGCCTTCAACCACGCATACGACCGCTCATACGAAAACACGCAGTCATACGGTTCAAGATCATCCGGGCCGTAAACCTGCGACGGGAAAGTCGTCAACGGGTCACGCACCGTCCACTCGGGAACACCAGACACCGGGTTATGACGCAACGACACCGCCGAACACGAATAACCCAACAGGTGACGGGCACGCCGACCCATCTTGATGTCCATACGGTTGTGTTCCCACCAACCCAACACGGCACGACGACGAACCCTGGCCTGCTTCTCAGCCTCCTTCGACGTATCCGATGTAGGCGGCATGATGATGTCAGGCAACACCGACGCAATCCGCATCGCCGTCTGATCCAACCCCTGAGCCAACAGATTCGCAACAGCGGTCTGCTCATGGTCATCAAGTTCAGGCAACGGGACAACAATGTCACCGTTGTAGGCAGACCGAATACGACGCATCCGAGCCAACCCCGGCTCAGAGTTCGCCTCCCGCTCACGCAGCAGCTCTACGATTTCCTCAGCGGACTTCACTCAGATTGCCTCCTTGATCCATGACGGTCGCCAAAGCGGCGTCACGTTCCCCCGAGGCAAACTGATATTCGGAAGATTGTGCTCACAGAACCACTGCGCCATCACGCAATCGTCCGTCGCGGATCCCGTACCTTCCGGGGTCCACTTTGTAACTTCGTTCACTAACAATAGCGCATGTGGACGGGCCTCTGTCCGCTGCTTCCCCGGCAACCGCACCCTCCCATGCCGATACAACCCCGCCAACATCTGAACCCCGTAATCCGGGTCCGCCTTATTGCGTGCATGGGTGTAATGCGGAATCAGATTCACAGCCCGCTGCGACGACCAACGACGAAAATGGTCATATTGCAAAATGAACTTCTGGGCAGCGTTCGCCTCAACAACCCAATACTGAATCGGATGCCCCATGTCCACCGACCGCTGATACCACTCCTCAGCGATACCCGTAAACATCCCCTCCGAATGGTTCCAATCCAAAAACGTCGGCGCATCCATCTTCTGCCGATAACACTCCAACAGATAACGCATCCCCGACTCAGGCACATACGCCCACACCTGCAACGCCCAAAACTTGCTAGGCGACGGATCAGCTGACGCAACCACAATCACATCGCCGGGAAGATTGCGCGGCAACTCCCACAAATCACGATCCGAGTCCCAACACCCTTGGTGCTCAACCCCATCCGCACCAGTACCGCCACTAATCCACACCGGATCAACCAACACCGCCGCCGGATCAGCGTCCTCCTGCTGATACAAAATCGCGAACCGGTCAGGCGTCTGATGCTTCAAATGCGCCAACTTGCGCCAGTTCAAACGCCTCGGATACAGCAAACAGCCATCCGGCCACGGATCCGCAGACGGACGATGCTCCTTCTCGCACTTCTCGTCGTAATGCGCCTTATACGCCAAATGGTGATACCGCTTCCCACCCAACCGAAGATCCTCCGGCACCTCAGCCTCAAAATCGTCATCCTCATCAACCGCCGCCTCCTTATCGAGCGCATACCGGTAAATGTCATCCGACGCCATCCGCTGCCCCTGCAAAATCAGCAACCCGCCAGGCTCCAACCGAGTCTCAGCAACCTCATCCCACCAACGCTTCAAATCATCCCGCGCATCCGCCGTCCGCATCTTCCGAGGGTCATACAAATCATCCCAAATAATCAGATCGAACCGGCCCCCCAAAAAACCCGAATCGACACCGAAACAAGTCCAAGTCGGCTCCTTCTCCGACACAGGAACATCATCCTCCTGCGCCACAGTGAAACTGTCAGCCCGCCAAACCTCCTTCACATCCGGCTTGAACCGGCCAAAATCGTCAATCAGCACCGCCTCAGCATCAACAGCCAACCCCAACTTGAAATCCTTCGCCTCAGCACGCACCGGCTGCGCCCGCTCAAACTCCGACTTCAACCGCCTCGTATACCACTCACCCAACCGATTCGTATGCGAACCAATCATCCCCCGCAACGTCCGATCCCGCACCGTCGCCCACGCAGGCAAAATCCGCGTAAAAAACGTGGACTTCCCAGAACCCGGAGGAGCGTTGATAACCACATACTCCTCATGCGGCGACTCCAACAACTCCATAATCCGATTCGTCGCCTCAACCTGCCACGGCATCAACAACAACCCGAAATACCGCCGCGCAAACACCTCAATGTCGTGATACGCCTCCTTCGCCTCATCAGACAAATCGTCATACGGCGTCACCGGAGGCTTCTGCGCCTCCACATACGCCCGCTTCGCATCCCGACCAACCTGCGACCCAGTGCCATTCTCAAAATCAGACGCAGCCCGATACGAAATCGACAGCTTCTTAGCCGCCCCATACTTCGACAACCCGCCATCACGCAACTGCTGATACTTGAACCACACCTCAGCCGTAATCGGCACACCGCTACTCACGGAACAACCACTCCCGATCCAACTCCGAATCAGTCAAATCGTCATCTCCAGGCAACGCAGAACCCCGAATCACAATCACAGCAGGCGATTGCGGAGCATCCCCACCGGACCGAACAGCAACCAGCAACCCCCCAACAGAAGCCACCAACGTGGCAACCGCAGCAACAACCTTGGCGAAACCCCCCGCATCTACTGACACGACTCACAAATCTCAGGATTCTCCAACCCGCACTCCAACGGCTCCTCATCCGTAAACGGATCAAGCACAGGCC
>CEVA01514518.1_pt1 | contig 30886 bp, 27 predicted proteins | sample 361521 | NCBI WGS metagenome assembly CEVA01 (sample SAMEA2622823, study PRJEB7988) | marine metagenome | isolation source: saline water (ENVO:00002010), including | reverse complement strand
CTGTAATAGTAAAAATGTCACTAAAAAAAACCCCGCCACTTTCTTTTACTAAAAAATAAAGAATGCAGGCAATAAAAAAGATGCATAGCCATGCTGCAAAACGCAAGCATGCCTCTGTTATTTTTTCAGACAGAGGCTGTTTGAAAGTCTCTGTTTTATGCTTTTTTAATTTTATATTTTTCACAAGTTCAAATCTTAATCAAATCAGGCTAAAGTCAGCTCAAGGGGACAAAATCCTGTGCTGCAACAACAGCCTGGCCCCCCTCTCCCATTATCCACTCAATATAAGCTTTTGCTGCTGCAGAAATGTTATCTCTTGAAAACATGTGTAGGGGTCTCGCAATTGGATATGTTTTATTAAGAACATTTTCTATAGTTGGTGGAACAAAAACAACCCCATCAACAGATACATCAATTGGCTTTTGTGATGGTGACAAATAACCCATGCCATAATAGCCAATTGCGCCAATATTATTTGTTACCTCATCAGCAAGTGCTTGGCTACTTGGCATCAATAACGCCTCTTCGCTGAATTCAGTACCCTTACCTAAAGATCCAACGACATTTTCTTTGAAGTAAACATGTGTTCCACTATTTACCTCTCGTGACAACAAAACAATCTCTAAATCATCACCACCAACCTCTTTCCAGTTTGTAATTTTGGCAGTAAAAATTTCTGCGATTTGCAAAATTGACAATTGGTTAACTGGATTATCTGGGTGAACGACAACAGCAAGCCCATCCCAACCAACAATATACTCCTTGATACCGAAGCCAAGTTCGTTTGCCTTTGAGATCTCTTTGTCCTTAATTGCTCTGGATGAATTTGCGAGATCAGCAGTTCCATTCATCAAGGCAGCGATCCCAACACCAGAGCCTCCGCCACCAACAGCAATATATGCGTTGGGGTTCGTTTTTGTATATTCTTCAGCCCATGCTTGACCTAAGTTAACCATGGTGTCAGAGCCTGTCACCTGTATGCTTTGCTCGCTTCCCGAGGAACTACTTCCTGCGGCATTTCCTTCAGAATCCTGCGGCCTTGCACAACTGGTAACTACTAAAACTAACAATATAAAAAAGCTTGAAAATTTAAATTTCATTTTTATATAAAATCCTCCTTTTTGGATTTAAGTTGAAATCTTAAATAGTATTCTTTGTGATTTTTTAAAAACTTGTAACAAATTTGTTTTAATTCTTTGAATTAACCACTTTGTAACCGAATCCAGCTATAGATTTCAAAAGTGTTTTTTTGTGGCCTAGTTTTTTTCGCAATCTAACCACGTGTTGATCGATAGTTCGAGTTTCAACAGAAGAGTCGTAGCCTAAAGCATTTTTCATAAGATCCTCTCTAGAAACACCGTCTGGAGATCTTTCTATAAGGTGTATGAATATCTCCCATTCACTTTTAGAAAGATGGACCTTTTCTGAAATCTTAATCTCTCTGCTGTTTGGATATATTTCAATCTCATTAAACATAAAGGATCTTTTTTTTGTGGGATGCCTCAAAACATCACCCTCTATCCAAAAAACCAAATCTTCTGCTATGTTGGTTGCATGATCTGCTGTCCTCTCCAATCTTCTACACAAATTAACCAACGAAACAACCGAAGCCATATCTGGATTTTTACTGCTTAAAAGAATCTTGATTATTGCCTTGTTCAATTTATCAACATAATCGTCATCACGAATAACCTGCTTGGCTAGGTTGATATCTTCAAGCTCTATTGCCTTAACGGATCTTTCAAGCATCTCTATAGATGCTTTTGATAATTTTTTAAATTTGGATTCAATTTTCACCGTTTCTGACATGTCAACATCAACAAGATATTTAGCTATCGCCATGGCATAATCGCCAATCCTCTCAAGGTCATTATTGATTTTCAACAACGCTGTAAAGTGACGACAATCTTTATCTTCCAGCTCTGGTCTCATTAAAGTCTGGAGATCCTGTTCAATTTCCATCTCTAACAGGTTGATTTCAGTCTCTCTTGCTCTGCATTTTGCAAGAAAAGCATCTATGTTAAAGGTGCTACCCTTAAGAGCTTTTTTTAACGCAAAAACAACCAGCTTGCCTAACCTGATAACGTTTAAATGAACCTTGTTTGTACGATCCTCTGTCATCATCTTCTCAATTGTATATTTGTTATGTGCATTCAAACTTGTTTTAAAAATGTAACAAGTTTAATTTTCTTACCGCCTCCAAGGTGTTTCCGACCGAATAAAAATCAACAAAAATAAAATTGGGCCTTTGCCCAGTCTTTACCCAACAGCTCTCAGCTCTTTTGTAAACAGACGGGTTTGCTTTTGAGGCAAGTGTTTTTGAGGCAAGTGGGTTTGTCAAAAAATGATTTATGCTGTAAAGACCTGAAAGGTCTTTTGGGCCCCTGAGCCTTGAGCATGAAAAGTCATCGATGCTTTTGTATGAAAAATCTGTATCCCAAACATACCTCCAGGCATCATGGTACCAGTCGTCAATACCGCCTTCCCGACTTGTGAAAACAACAACCCTTTTTCCGCTGTCGATCATATCAATTATGGATGGCCAATCTTGCTCAAGGGCTTGATGGTGAACATAGCTAATCATTCCAGACTGCTCAAAAAGCTCGACAACCGGCTTCTTCCCGACATAGCTTTCAAAAAAAATCGAGACTATCTCTCTGGGGTTATCATCTAGCCAACCTTTGAGTTCAACAAGGTCATGCATTAATTTCCTTTTTCCAAGCCAGCAATAACCATGGCAAAGATAAACCTCCTGATTATGCTCGTAGATGTCCCACGACAAGCCTCTAACGCCATCGTTCAGCTGAGCAATGAGACCTCGATCCTGGTTGGGGAAAAGCCATCTATCTTCTGATGTCGACATCGCATTATGCGTAACAAGGTAAGAAAGCTCGTCGTATCTTTTGTCACAATGCTGATCATGCCCGAGGCATGGTTTCATTAACAACATCATTAGAAAAAACATAACTTAGCATAGTATAAAATTTTCCACAATGAAACAACTCGATTTATTGATTAAAGAAATTCAAAACAACCTTTCCAGCCATGCAGTTGATGGATGGTTTGTTGCAGATTTCCATTCACATAATCCAATTGCTAGAAAATTTTTACCAGATAATGTGTTTTTAAGCAGGCGATGGGCGCTCTGGATTCCAAAAAAAGGAAAAGCAGAAATGATTGTCAATGGAATTGAATCAAAAAGTCTGGCATTCACTGATGTGCAAATTAGAAAATATCAAAATTTTGAAGATTGGAAAAGAACATTGACATCAATGATTGCAGGAAAAACCATTTATGTGGAATGGTGTGAAGATGGCAAGATTCCCTATCTCTCTTATCTTGATGGGGGGTTGATTGACCTACTAAGATCAATGGATTGCAGTTTAAAAAGTAGTGAAAACATCTCGCAGGAACATCTTTTACTATGGTCCGAAAAAACAATTGAATCCCATTGTGAATCAGCAATAAATTTAACATCAATAGTCCAAGGTGTTTTTGATCGAGTGTCTAAGGCAAAACCTTTTGAACTGGATGAATCAATGGTTCAAAATTGGATACTAGAAAGTTTTGAAGAAATGGGCATGACAACTGACCATCCACCTGTAGTTGCAGTTAATGGAAATGCTGGCGATCCCCATTACGCAACACCAAAAGAGGGAAGTGCAAGATTGGGAGAAAATTTTGTGCTTCTTATAGATTTATGGGCAACAAAAAAATCTGACAAACCTGCATATGCCGATATAACATGGATGGCAAAACGAGGAAAAGTTGACAAGGTTATCGACAAGGGTTTTTATGCTGTTTTAGAAGCCAGAGATGCGGGGGTTCAGGTAATAAAGAGAGCTTTTTTGGAGAAAAGATCGATTGCCGGTTATGAGGTTGACCAGGCTGTTAGAAATGTAATTGAAAATCATGGATTTGGAGAGGGGTTCATTCATAGGACAGGCCATAATCTGGGACTTACAAGCGCCCATGGTGATGCTGCTCAACTAGACAGCTATGAGGCAAAAGACACAAGATCGCTGCTTCCAGGATGGGCAGGAACGATTGAACCTGGTGTTTATTATCCAGAATGGGGCATACGAAGTGAGATCAACCTAGTAATCAATCCTCTTCCAATTGTCACAACAGAGCCACAAAAAGATTGGTTTTTAGTTTAATTTTTTATTTAAATTGTTATGATAAATCCAGTGGGTTCAGAAAATATTTTTGACAACTTAAAACCTCTAAAAGATGAATTGGGGCTTGGAAGAGAGCTGCTCGTGGAGGTTTGCAAAAAACTCAAAATAAACTTCATGGAGCACACGATGGAAGATGACGATGACAGTGTTTCTATCGGCTTCTGGCCACGTCGAACGGTTCCTGTGGTTCTTGGAATTCACAAAGATGAAAATGGAGCTGTTGTTTTTAAAAGTGAAGCTCAATGCCTACCATTCCCTCAAGAAAAAAGAATTGCATTTCTAAAAGATTCTTTATCAATTGCGCATTCAAGTTTTTCAAATGTTTCTGCTCCTGGCGATGGATGGCTCTATTCATGTGAAAATAAAGAAGCGAGTGAATTGACATTGCAATGCATTATTGAATCAGTACAAAGAATCACAACAACTTCACTCTATTTGCAAAAAACACTTTCTTCAAAATATGAAATAACACCCCCAAACATCAAAGAAGATAGTTGGGAATGAACTTTTTTCAAGCAGACAAATTTAACGAAAAATCTCTTTACGGCAGGCCTATGTTTATGGATGCCAAGCCTAACAAACCACCCAGCGCTCCGGTTGGAAGATCTAAAACATGTAAAAATTGGGATATTGAAGCTGCTTACAGGATGCTTCAAAATAATCTTGATCCAAGAGTGGCTATAGATTGGGAAAAATTAATAGTATACGGAGGGTCAGGAAGAGCAGCAAGAAATTGGAAGGAATATGCTCGGATACTCGATACTCTTAAAAGATTACAGCCTGACGAAACACTCTGTGTTCAAAGTGGTAAAGCAGTTTACGTAGGGAAAACACATGAAGATGCACCCAGGGTAATTATTGCAAATAGCAATTTGGTTCCGAACTGGGCTAATGACGAACACTTTAATGAGTTGGATAGAAAAGGTTTGTTTATGTATGGCCAAATGACTGCTGGATCATGGATATACATAGGCACACAGGGCATACTGCAGGGAACATACCAAACATTTGTTGCCCTTGCAGAAAAAGAATATGGAACCACTGACCTAACAAATAGATGGATATTAACAGGAGGGGTTGGTGGGATGAGTGGCGCACAACCTCTTGCAGGCGCAATGGCTGGAGCATGCATCATATGTGTTGAGGTTTTAAAAGAACGAATTGAAAAAAAGGTCAAGCAAGGTTTCTGTGACAAAATAACAGACAGCCTTGAAGAGGCCTTGAAGTGGAAAGATGAAGCTGTGCTTCAGGGCAAAGGTTTATCTGTTGGGCTTGTTGGCAATATAGCTACAGTTGCCACAGAATTGCTTAAACGAGATGAGATTCCCGATATAGTTACAGATCAAACATCGGCTCATAACCTTTTGTCATACTGGCCGGAAGGAGATCTTGGTGATCTAAATAGACTTAGAACATCTGATCCAAAAGAGTATGCAAAAAAATCACAAGAAACCATAGTGAAACATGTAGATGCAATTTTAGGCATGCAGAAAAGAGGATCAATTGCTTTTGATTATGGCAATGCCCTTAGGGATCAAGCTTATTTTGCTGGGTTTAAAAAGGTTAAAAAAGGGAATGAGTATATTTATCCTGGTTTTTTGCCGGCCTATATCAGGCCTCTTTTTTCAAAAGGTATGGGTCCTTTTAGGTGGGCAGCATTATCTGGAAACAAAAAAGATATAGAAAAAACCGATAAAAGGATGCTGGAGTTGTTTCCGGATGATAAATTTTTAGCACAATGGATTAAATTAGCCCAAACTAGAGTGCCTTTTGAAGGTATGCCTACAAGGATTTGCTGGCTTAAATATGGAGACCGCGCTAAAGCGGGTTTAGCGATGAATGACATGGTCAAAAACAAAACCCTTGATGCCCCTATTGTTATAGGTAGAGATCATTTGGATACTGGTTCGGTTGCAAGCCCTAGCAGGGAGACAGAAGCAATGGCTGATGGGTCGGATGCTGTTGCAGATTGGCCATTATTGAATTTTGCGCTAAATGCAGCATCTGGGGCTTCCTGGGTGTCTTTTCACAGTGGAGGCGGAGTTGGAACGGGCATGTCTATGCATGCAGGAATGGTGGTTGTTGCTGATGGGACCAAATCTAAAGAAAAAAGACTGGACAGGGTCTTAACCAATGATCCTGGAATCGGTGTTGCAAGACATGCAGATGCAGGTTATGAAGACGCTATACAAAATGCTTCTGACATGAATATCGACTTAGCTAACTAAAAATCGACTTATATTTCTTTCTTAAATAATTCAAGAATGGCTCTTCACTTGGTGGTGTGCCTGTCACTTTTTCAATCAATTGTTCAGTTCTGTAAATTGAACCTCTTGAATGAATATTTTTTCGTGACCATTCCAAAGCTGGAGAACAATCACCTTTAGCCATATCATCTTTCCAGCTTGGAACATCCTTGGAAAGTGTTTCTGTGAATTGAGCTGAATACAGCCTGCCGAGAGCATAAGTTGGGAAGTACCCAAAACCACCCATTGACCAATGCACATCCTGCAGCACGCCCAAAGTGTTGTTGGGTGGAGTTACACCAATAAGCTCTTGCATCTTTTGGTTCCAAGCGTCAGGCAAATCGTCTACAGATAAATTACCTCTAAAAATATCCCTCTCGATTTCGAATCGCAAAATAACATGAAGCGGATATGTAACCTCGTCTGCTTCAACCCTAATGAGTGATCTTGAAACCTTGTTTGTCCTCCTGACGATTTGTGCATGTGTGACCGAATCAGCCCTGCCGGGGAAGTGCTCTTTGAAAAAAGGAAGCACGTATTCCCAAAATTCGGGACTTTGGCCAACAATTGATTCCCAGAATAAAGATTGACTTTCATGAATGCCTAATGAAACAGATTCACTCAATGGTGTTCCATACTCATCCTTTCCTGAAGGTAAGCCCTGTTCGTAAAGTCCATGACCAGTTTCATGCAATGAACCAAAGAAAGAGTCAAAAGGATTTTCAAGATTGTATCTTGTTGTAAGCCTTATGTCACCTGGTCCAGCACCAGAGCAAAATGGATGTACTGCAGTGTCAATCCTGCCTGCATCAAAATCAAAACCGATATGCTTTGCACCCCACTCACAGAATTTTTTCTGCTCTTCTTGTGAGTAATGACCTGCAACAGGATCATCCTCAATCTCTCCCTGCCAATCAAGAATTTCCTCCAATAAAGGGGTTAATTTGTTTTTTAAATTTGTAAATAATGCATCAATACCTTGAACATTCATGCCAGCTTGGTACATGTCCAAAAGCGCATCATAGGATTCAGTTGTATAACCAATACATTCGGCTCGTTCTTTGCTGAGGTCAATAAGCTCTTTTAGATCATCTCTAAAAATGGAAAAATCATTCTTCTCCCTGGCAGACTTCCATGATTCATGCCCCTTGACTGAAGCCAGTGCTGCTCTTTGAACCAAGTCAGCCGGTATCTTGGTTGAAAGGTCCCAACCTCTTTGCCATTCCCTCAAGCAAGCTTTTTCCTTTTCGTTCCAGTCACCAGAACGGGTTGTTTCCAAGGCCTCTCCAATCTCTGGATTAGTTGCATTTTTGTGTCTTTGCTGTGCAAGCCAGGACATCATTCTGCCCCTGTTCTCTAAACCTTTTGGAGGCATGTTTACCTCCTGGTCCCAGCTCACAATTGCACTTACGTCGCTAATTGCATGAGAGTCTTCTGATATTTTTTTTAATTTGGAAAAAGCTTTTTTTGGATTCATAATGAAAAATTCTACAATGCGACAATATGATTCTTATGTGGAATACCTTCTAACAACAAGCGGCAATGTATGGGATGGCGAAAGGATTGTGCCAGGCCCTAATTCCATACATGTCAAAAATGGCCTTATTCACAATCACGGTTCTGGTGAGAAAGCCAGACAGTCATTGTTGCAAGGTGCAAATATGGAACATATCGACCTTGGAGCATCCTTCATTACGCCTGGCTTGGTGGATGCACACACCCATATTCTCCATGCAGGCAATCGACATTTTGAAAAAGAAATGCGCAAACAGGGTGCCTCTTATATTGATATCCTGAAGGCAGGTGGCGGGATCAAGTATACAGTTCAAAAAACTTGTGAATCATCAAATAGACAACTTAAGAAACTCATGGATACAAGATTTTTAAAAATGCAAGCGACTGGCACAACAACAATAGAGGTAAAAACTGGTTATGGTTTATCTAAAAAAGATGAATTAAACCATTTAAGGCTATATGCGGAATGGTCAAAAGAGAACAAAACACGAATAGTCCCAACATTGCTAATGGCACATACAGTTCCAGATGAAAAAAACAGAAAGGAATATCTTGAAGAAGTGGTAGATACTGCTAAAATCGCACGACAAGAAAATCTAACAAATAGATTTGATGTCTTTTTAGAGAGTGGCGCATTCTCCCAAGAGGAAACTGAATTCCTTCTCTCTCATGCTTGCTCACTTGGCTATCAGATAACATTGCATGCAGGTCAATTTTCAGAAATGAATGGAGTTGACATTGCGGTCAGATATGGAGCATCATCAATTGATCATGCTGAACATTTAAAAACTGGTGATGTAGAAAAGCTATCTGAAAGTGGAATTGTGGTTGGGATTTTACCCATGTGCAATATTGAACTTGACACCAACATCCAGCCAAATGCAAGATTTTTAATTGACTCTGGTGTTGAAGTGTTTTTGGCAACAGACCTGAATGCAGGTTCGTCTTTTTGCACATCCTTATTAGACATTGGAAGGCTGGCCTTGCGAGACTTGAATATGACAAATGAAGAAATTTTGAAATCAATCACATCTATTCCTGCCAAAACTATAGGTTTGACCAAAATTGGAAAAATCAAAAAAGGCTATATTGCCGATTTGGGTGTGTGGAAAAACAATATTGATAAATTTTTTGAAAAAAATAACAAACTGAAGATGCTGTTTGTTGAAGGCAAGAAAGTGGTAAACTAAATATTATGAAAAAAATTATTAAACTTTTACCAATTTTAATTATCGCAATATCCGCATGTGGCGGTAACAACAATTCAAACGCAACACACCCAATAGCATATAACGGTCAAGATCTTTCAGTTGCACCAACTTCCCAAACTCCTGCAGTCTATTCTGAAACTCATTATATTTATGATTTTCAGGGTAATAATTATCTTTTAGCGTGCAACTCAAGTGGCCTGAGTGTCGGTCAGCTTGAAATCTACAAAGACATCTCAGGGAGCTTTAGCACAACCGAAAAAATGACAATTGGAGGTGGTATTGGATGTAGTGGGGTGACTGCAATTATCGATAATAACAATTCAGTTTATAACTCAGTAAATAGTGGAGTACTGCATATTTTTGCAACTGAGGATATTCCAACTGCTGACACTTATGTAACGTATTGGTGCTGGGATGGAACTTGGTCAACAGGAGGTAGCTTGCAAGGTTGTGGGTCTAGTTTGTCAAACACAGTAGGTGGTGGGGCCCCAACTGCTGCGATTGACACAACAAACAACACTCTTCTTCTGGCCTGGCAAGAAAGTTTTGACGATTTAGGCAACCCAATTAATATGGGATTAAACTTTATGGACTACCCGCTAGCAAATTTACAAGCAAACCCCTATGATTTTACAGATTGGAATGCTCCAGTGTCTATTGATGGCGGTGGCACATTGCAGTCATATGTCGGCAGTTCGCCAATTTTAAAAACCAACGGTGCAAAAATCTATATAACAGCCAGATATCTGGATCTAGCTAGCGGAAAAAAGAAAATAAAACTTTACCATTGTGTAAGTGCTTGCGGTCAAATCTCACAATGGAGTGGTGCAGATGCTATTTATTCTCCCATTGCTGAAGATGTCACTGAGTCTTTTGGCTTTGAGATCAATCCCTTCACATCTAAACTGACACTGGTTTACCAAAATGACTCTACTGAGCAAATCGTTTACAAAGAATGGTCACCCGCAAACCCATGGACAGCTGGACCAGAGAGAGAGGGGATCGGTATGGCTTACGCTCCCATAAACTTGAGATCAGCACAAATATCCCTCGCAATTGAGACAAGTGGCAGAAAGCATATTTTTTGGTGGGAGCATGGGGAGCATAATGCAACAAACACATTCAAGCTGCATCACAGATTTTCAATAAATAGCCTTTGGAGTGGCGACATGCTTATCAGTTTTACAGGTTCTGGCATGGATGACATGCCAATCAACATGCAACCGTCATTTGATGGCAACCTTTCACAACATGGAGATTATGGGTTCCGTATTGGCTATTCAAGATTAGTCACCACGACAACACAAGAATTTGTAGTTTCAATAAGAGAGCCAGAATACAATTGATAGAAATTTTTAATCAAGTTCATCAAACCTACATTTCCAAGAAACAAACCCCGGCCTGAATGAGTATAAGATGGAGCCTAGTATGGCTTTAAATGGATATACGGATGAAAAACTGATGGAGCTAGTTGCAAAGAACAATCATGATGCCTTGAATGAGCTTGTCGAAAGATACCAGGGGCCACTCTTTAACTTTTTGAGCATATACATCAAAGACCCAGCCACAGCGGAAGGAGCTGCGGCGGAGTCGTTTTTTAGAGTGTGGAAATATGCTAAAAAATTTAACACAAAACAAAAATTCAAAACATGGCTTTTCACAATAGCCAGAAACCAGGGCAACACGTTACTGACCTCCCAAAACAAAAGACCGGGATCTATTGAAGGTCTATTTAACACCAATGATTCGGAAAACAACGCCTTTGACCCAAGCGACCCTCGAGAATTCAATCCCGAACAAGTGCTGAACCAACAGGATCAAGCTGAAAAAATTGGAATCGTACTCATGAAGCTACCTGTTCATTTGCGAGAGGCCTTAATGCTTGCCGTTCAGGCGGAATTAAGCTACTTGGATGTGGCCGAAATATTGGGCTGCTCTGTTGTTGCTGTAAAGATGCGAATACATAAAGCGAGATTAAAATTTAAACAATATATGGATAATAAATAAATAATGTTTTTTTCAGAAAATAGAAATAAAGCTTTCCTGGCTGAGGTCAGAAAGGGTCTCCAGGGCCAGAAAAAGCCCAAAAGGGTCAAAGACATCTTGTGTGATTTGATTGAAAACGAGAAGCCAAAAGTTCCAGAATTGTCCGGCATGACAAAAAATTCCAAAATTGACATTTTTGGTATAGTTGATCAAAAAATAAAAATTCAACAAAGAAAATTGGCCATTAACTCATTTGCCGGCGTGTCTTTTTCCACATTGGCAATATGCCTAATGTCGATTTCCTATTTTGGATGGGGTTATGTGCGTGATACTTTTCGAAATAACACTGACATGGCCAACAGTCTAAACAAAGTTGAGCAAGCTTCGCAAACAGGCCTGAGCGGTGGCGTTTCCGACTTCAATACATTACTACTTGAAGATCCCTTTTTAACATAGATGATTGGGCTTCTCCTGATTCTGCTGAGTGTGTTCCAGGTTGAAAATTCCTTTTATGGTGAAATAAACTTTTACAAAAAAAATCAAAAAACAACAATTGAGAAAAATGAACTTCGTTACTTTGCAAAAAATAATTCCATTCGTTTAGAAGAGAAAAAAAATGAATTTTTTCTACTTAGGGAAGATGGCAATGTCTATGTTTTGCAAGACATAAATACAAACATCTTTTTCGAAAAAGCTCTATTCCCGGGAAACAAAGAAATCTTTAACCTTTTAAAGCCTGGGCATGTGTGGGGCAAAGTGGCAGAAATATCTCCAGATGATGACCAATGGATAAAAAAAGAGGACATTTTTAATGATGTTGAGATTGTGACAATTTCAAACTCCAATACATATTTTGAAGAGCAAGGCTTCAAGACAACCTACTGGCTACATAAAGAATACAAGCTGCCAATGAAAAGGGAGAGGGTTACGCTGAATGAAGGTTATTCGTTGACTGATGTTATTGAGATCAGCATCAATGAAGAAGAGTTAAACGATGATTTATTTGTGGCTCCTGAAAATAATAATAATTATAAAATTACCACGAAAACCACAAAAAAGGATTTTTTTCTTCCTGAGGAAATACTGGGGACGACAAGGCAAAGGACATTTTATTTAAACACCCACAAACTCGAAGAGGAAGAAACAAAAGGCGCCTTCGTGAGTTACCTTTCAAAAGAGAAAGATGCTTATATTTATATGGTTTACTTTCAACATGGTTTAAAAAGTGAAAATTTTAAAATAATTAAAAAATCTTTTGATCTTGATTTGGATGGATGGCTTATGGATTTACCGGAGATAACAGACGGATGGAGTTTAAAAATATTATCTAATTACCCCAAGCCAATACTTAGGCAGCACCTTAAGACGTTGGCGTTGAAAAATCAACTATCAGATTCAGGTGCGTAAATAACTGGAAGTTCTTCAAGTTCAAATTCACCCATTTTAAGGATGGCAAAAAAATCACCAAACATAGGGTTGTTGATGCTTAAACTTAGCTTGTCTCCTTCTGATTTCACATGTTTAATTACATTATTCTCATAAGCAAATTCATAAATCTGATTATTAAAAACATATAACAAAATATTACCATTAGGCGAAGATTCATCTGCCACTATCCCACCATAAAGATCCTGATTAATTATGAAAACATCCCCAATCCAACCGAAAGCAGATGGGGCGTCATTTTTGATACATACGGGGTTTGAAAAATCCATTCCCGCTTCAGGAGAGCACAAAAACCAATTATTTTCATTGGAAAAAACAACATAGTTTCCCGCAATATCAAAAGAAACCTCAGGTCCATCCTCATCAAAAACACGTTGTGGCTTAGAACCATCAATTCCTACAGTAGACAAACCTATATTCATTCTCGATCTAACATTATGCAAAAGAACAACACCCTCTTCTCTTTCTGAAGCTTTCAGATTCCAACGTGTTGAGCTACCATTGGTTAACCTTTTGTTATCAAGGCCATTTAACGATTTGACAAATAAATTATGGGCCTTGCCTTCTTTTTTTCTAAAAGCAATCGAATCCTGAATCAAGGTAACATCACCCTCTATATCTTTATTGGATGTGAACTCTACCGGTAGTTTCCCTATTTCCCAAATCCAAATATCTCGATTTTTAGAATCAGCTGCCAAAACGACAAAGCTTCCGTCTTCTGAAAAATCAATACTTTGTACATTTTTCCAATTATCGTGTCTAGCTATAGGCTGCCAATTTGTTTGATTATCATCAATATTTAACTCATAAATAACAGTGATATTGATTGGTGTTCCATCAGGCCCGCCTTTCCAGTTAACAGCTGCCCTTACATGTTGGCCTGTGTCAACAATGGATGAGGCTGTTATCTGCCATGGTATTGTTGGTTTGTAGCAGCCAAAAAAACCAAAAAACCCAATCAGCAAAAATAATATTTTTTTATTCATCGTTTAATAACCTATGTAACCATCTTTTCACCCTTCCCTCAGGCGCTCTAATAGTTAAAACACTGCCTTTGGACTCTCTTGCAATGCTTTCTTGGATATTTCCAAGTCTGGCTTTATCCAAAACACCATTTACACTTGCCCCTAAGATCAAAAGATCGCTTTCTTTGGATGATTTAATAATTGATTTCTTAATCGAGGATGATTTAATTATGCTCTGAACCACCTTTAAGTCCTTATACACTGACTGAATTTCTATTGCTGATGCCTGCAACCTTTTTTTAGCAAAATCTTTTTCATCGGCATTTTTTGCAACGGCTAACAGTGTAAGGCAGCCTTGATTAGACGAAACGATTCTTGCCCCAATTTCAATTGATTTTTGTGTATTTGGTCCATAACCTACAGCCACAGTAACATTCTTATATTCAGTTTCTTTACCTTGTTTTAATATTGCAAGAGTTTTAGAGGAATCAGCCAAAACCCTGTCAAGGGTGTCTCCAAGAAACAACCCTTTTTTCTTTTTACCGCCTCTCCAGCCCATTAAAACCAAATCAGAACCTCTTAAATCTGCGACATTGCATATCACTGCAGCAGGGTGCCTTCCAACCACAACACTGCTGTTAATTTTCACCTTACTTTTCTCTAACTCCTGCTTTGCGGAAGAGATTAAGTCATGTCTTTTTTGAATATCTTTTTTTGGAGCGAAAGTTAAAGGTGTAGTTTCTGGTATGGTTGCAATCGAAACAATATGGATTAAACTGTCCTGTGCTTTTGCAATGCTTGCAGCTAGATGTGTTAAAGGTTTTTGATTTTTAGAATTTGGCAATGCAAGCAATATGCTATTTCCTTGCGGCGTATGAATGGTATCTTGACTTGCAATCCTGGATCTAGACATTGGTTGAAGCTTTCTAAATGGGCCGACATATAACAATAAACCCAAGATAATCCAAGCTAACGTCACACCCCAGGCAATGGCACCTGCAGAATGGCCACCATGCGCATCAAAAGGTGAATTTGGAATAAAGAATACACCAATAGCTATAACTATCTGTAAAACTATGGCTAAAAATGGCAACAGAGGAACCAATGGCATCCTGAATGGCCTTGCCACTTTTGGTTTGGTTTTTCTAAGCTTGATTAAAGTCATGTTCACTAATGTAAACAATAAAAGAAACATAACATTTGCCGCTGCAGACACTGCTGAAAGCGGTAATGCAACCACGATCACAAGAACAATTAATGCAGTAAAAAATAAACCCATATATGGCGTTCGTTTAACATGATGAATTTTTCCAAGAATCGAAGGCAATAAACCCTCCCTGCCCATTGCAAATGCAACCCTGCTGGAAGAAAACAGTGTTCCGTTAAGTGCTGATGTTGTTGAAGCTATGCCTGCTAATATAACAAGAAACATGCCCACAGTGTAGTTAGAGCCAGGAAAAGGGAAAGGCAGAACAAATTGATTAGCAGATTCAACGACTGCCCTTTCGCCCAAAAATGCCATTAAATTGTAATTGGTTGCAGGTTGTTGAGAAGATTCAACCAGGCCATAAAAACCTGCACTTAAAGAAGGTGAAATCTCATCAATGTTTAATGCTCCAAGCGAAGCTCCACCGACCAATAAATAAACTGGCAGTACAACTAAAATAGACAGAAATATAGCTTTAGGTATATTTTTTTCAGGATTTTTTACTTCCTCGCTTGCTTGGACAATTACCTCATAACCCTCAAATGCCATATATGTAATACCCATTGCAAATAAAACCAATATTGCACTTGCGTGTTCTTCTGTGGATAAAAAGAAAGGTTCATAATGAACAAAACCATCAGTTTGAAAAATACGCATGAATCCAAAAACTGCAAACAAAAGCAAGATGACAACTTTTGCTGTGCTCATTATTGATCCAAATTTTCCAGTTTCGGACACTCCAACAAAATTGACCCAAGATAAAATTACACAAATTGCTATTGCTCCAAGCTTGACATAGAGCTGATAGCTGGACCCCATTTCCTCTGGATGATCCACCAATCCAAAAAAATTAAATAGTTCTAAGATATAGACACCGAAGCCCAATGAATAAACAGCAACAGCTACAACATGACTAAACCATCCTATCCACCCAGCAATAAAGGAAACCACTTTCCGGTAACCCTGGGCGACCCACATAAAAGCACCTCCCGCTTCTGGAAAGGATGCTCCTAGTTCTGCATATGCGCCAGCAGTAAGCATTGCAACAATGCCATTTAAAAAAAATGCCAATAGAAAAGCTGGACCCGCAATGCCTGCGGCCTTTCCTGTTAAAACAAAAATGCCAGCACCAATCATGGCAGCAACGCCAATCATGGTAACGTCATAAAGTCCTAATGTTCTTGCTAGTTCTTCATGTTGGCCTTTTTGGGGGTTGCTCATTGTTGCTTATTCTATTTTATTCAAGACAATCTGAATAAAATTGACACTAAGATGATTTACAAGAACGCTCACCAAAAACCAACAGCGCATCATCCAAACATGGAAATTAAACCTGAGTTAGTTGTTTTGCATTACACAGCAACAACTTCAATGGCTCAAACATTACACATCCTTAATGCAAGAAGGCTTTCAGTTCATTTTGTTTTAAGCCATAATGGAAAAATTTTTCAGTTGCTAGATACCGAGAAGAAAGCCTGGCACGCAGGGGCCTCTTGCTTTCAAGATCGTGATAATGTTAATGATTTTTCAATAGGTATTGAATTGATAAATCCTGGCTTTTATAAAAAAAAATCTTTTTGGCGATATGGCTGGAGTGTGCAAGCGGGAAGAAAATGGGGCAACTGGCCTCGCCAACAATTAAATTCACTTAATACCCTTTTATTGTGGATCCGCAGCCAACATCCTCAATGTAAGCATGTTGTAGGCCATAACGAAATTGCTCCAGGAAGAAAAATGGACCCTGGACCATTATTTCCATGGTCTAAAATTAAACGATATAAGATTTAGCAACTATTGAACCCATTGAGATCTGGTCCTCTAGCTTTCCATTTTTAAAGTTTACTTTTTGATTTTCAAATGAAACAAAAACAAGCAGTCCCCCATCAACAAGAACTGAAGGTGCTAGGCTTAATGTTTTCTTAATCTTGGCTTTTGAAAATCCTCTAAAATCTGCAAACAAAGTTGCAGATTTTTCTTGCTTGTCTCCAGAAAGACTTAGACCTGTCAGGGAAGATTTTTCTGATTTTAAATATTCTGGCAAATCCTTATCGCTAATATCGACAGATCCGATACCTTTCAGGTGAAAACTTAACCTGTTAATTACACTTTCTAATTTTCTAGGTTCAATAATCTTGGCTACTCGTCTAAACCAGCCAGATAAAAATTCAACTAATTCAAAACTATCTTCCATGTCAACAATCTTCTTGATTCTTCTTTGGTCTGACAACAGTTTGCTCCAGTTAAAAACAAAATCGCTATTAAGGGCTGTTCTAATGTTAAGTGAATCTTCCTCTATGGTGTAATCAGCATTTTGCATTATGGAAATCAATGCTTCCAGAATGCAGATTGACAATTCCCCATGTCCAGCTGGATAAACAATCGATTCGGAGTCCCATGCTATTGGTCTTTTCGCCATCCAGCTTGCAAACTTGCCTGCATCCAAACGGTCCTCATGCTCTTGAGAATAAATCTTTGAGTCTAAAACTTTTTGAAATTCCTGCCAGGTAAATTTTTGCTGAAGTTGCCATGCCAAGCCACCGAATGGACTAACGGAACCAGAATCCTCCAAAAGACTCTCTAGCTCCTCTAAGCTTCTTGTAACCTCCTGGTTTACACTTGGATTAGGTTCAAATGTCGTGAAGGCCTGCTTAATTCCTGCGTAAACTTCGGAATCCAAAACCTCCCTTTCAAGCTCTTCGTTAATGTCACAAAAAACTGAATTCTCAATCTGATTCAGACCTGCTTTTGGGATGTCAAAATTATCTAAAGGCATTGGCTCACAGCTTGTAATATCTTGAATTGTGCATTTTTTACCTTTAACGGCTAATCGAAACACACTGGTAAGTTGATTTTTTGGATTAACAATGCAAAACAAATCATTATGTGCTGCTTTCCCATAAACCATATTCAATGAATCCCCAACTTCGGGCTGCATTTCCTCACGCAATATCCAACAATTGGTATTTAAACCAGCAATTGGAAAAGAGCTAGCAGAAAACTTTTCTCCTAGGTCAGATCTTTTTTCATAATATTTCCATTTATCATCTTTACAATCAAAACAAAAGAATTTTGTCAACTCACTCATTAAAGATCTTCTTGAAATTCTTCTTATAAACATTAAGCGATTAAATATACCGCTGAAGGTTAAACCACCTGGGTGATGTTTTAAAACTTCAATTACAAGTTTTTTGAGTGTTAGTTTGCTCTCTGCCTGTAAGGAGAGTAATCTTTCTAGTTCATCGTCATCTAGTGATGGATTTTTAATCTCTTTATTTTTTACAAGCCTGAAAGTAGATGATCCGAGATATTCGAAATTGTAAACATCACCAGGTTGGGCATAGCCATTAACCCAGGATGCCATACCTGAAATTATTTGATGCTTAAAATTAATCAAAATAGAAAGCTCTTGCTTGTCGGGTGTTTGTAAAACAAATTCACCCCACTCATTAGATGCAAGCAATGAAGCCTGAATAGCATTAACCAATGGTTGTGATATGTAGTTTAACTCGTCATTTACAAAGTCATTGAAAGTTAAAATAAACAATGGCTCCACCTCAGGAAAACCCTGTTCGGAAAAATCCCCGTCCAACCAATACAAAGCTGGATCAGAGAGATTTGCAAAAAGATTTTCATTAAATATATCGTCTCCCAAAAGCTGATGTTCGGAATATGGGAGTGGAAAAATTAGATCTAATTTTTTTACATCTATCTTTGGCAGGCTTTCAGACTTAATCCAATATGGGTTTTTAAGTTCGAATCGAACCTTGGTTATCTTTTTAGATTTCTCAAAAACAGAAAGGATCTCGTCCAGCATGTCCTGGTAATGAGAACCTTTAGAACTTTTTGCACTACCAATCAGGGCAGTTGTAATCTCCTGTTTTGAAAAACTCTTGTCTGATGCCTGATTCTCCAGCAATCTTTCTACCTTGCTTGTTATCTCCTCTCTTATCTTGGTCTCCAAAGCTCCGGTTTTAGGTGTCTGAAGGGGTTGCTTTTTTGCCTTTCCTACATCCCATGAATTACCTGATTCAGCTATAAATCTCTTGTCTATCTGCGGGCAAAAAACAGGTTGTTTTTCCTGTGTAACTAAATCATTCTCGATCAATGTGCTGATGATTCTTTTTTCTTTCATTGGACCTCGGGATTCAATAAGGGTTTTTGCTAAATTATTAATCAAAACCCATTCACACAAACCCCAAATGGCACCTCTGCCTATTTGATCTTCCTGCCTTAAGCCTTCCGCCAATGAAAAATCATCATCTATATCTAGATATAACTTTGTCTCACTAACTTTCTGTCCGAGTCGCTTAGCAACTTGGCTTCTTATTTTGGATTCCAACATAAAAGATCCGCTTTCTTCTAGTATTTCTCTTGCTAGCTTGTGTGCTTTTAGCTTATGAGGAACTAAAACCCAACCATCATCCCATTTTTTTATAAAAGCACAATTTGATAAAAACTTCATAGCATATCTTTTAACAAATATTTTTGCATCTAAACCAATAGCATCCTCATATTCTAAAAAACTGGCTTCTAGATCTTTTAAAGTTCCTGCTTTTGCAATATTTTTCTGCATAATACCTGCAAAGGTTTCAGTAATAATCAAACCCATATCAATTACTTTGTTTTGTTTCATTTTTTCACCTCATTATCATCAAGCCATCCACTCATAGCTTGGAAAAGATTTAATTGTGCCTCTTTTTTGTTTCTTGGGACTGTCTGAGAAACCTCCAAGAAAGAAAAATCTTTTGTTTTGTTTCTTTCTTTAATTTTCAAACCACTAATAATCAAAACTGGGGTGCTATTACTTACAGCTAGTGATGCAATAGACCATGGCCCTTTCCCTTGTTTGGTTTGAGAGTTAAACTGTCCCTCTCCTGTTATCACAAAATCAAAATTACTCATCTCGTCCCTGAGCCCCATTTTGTCAATAACAAAATCAGCTCCATTTTTAATATTCACGTTAAAAAGCAAGGCCAGCCCAAGAGCGATGCCGCCAGCAGCACCCAAACCTTTTGTTTGCAAAAAGGTCGAGTCCTCGACTTTGGCTTCAACCATACAAGCAAAATCAGCCATCCCTTGTTCCAAAATAGGAATATTTTTAGGGGTAGCACCCTTTTGCTTGCCAAAAGCCAAAACAGCACCTCGCTTACCTAAAAGAGGAGCGCGAACATCAGCTATTATATCAAAAAAAACATCAGGAAACAAACAGCTGCCTTTTGCTGGGTGTATTTTAAGATCTGAAATCATCGAATCTAAATTTTTAAAATCAAAAAAAATATCTTTCTTTACTGCTAATAATGAATTAGGAAATGTCCCTTCCCGTGTGGAAACGCCCATCCCTTTCAGCAAGCCAAGTCCAGCATCAACCGTTGAGGTTCCGCCAACAGTAAACCAGATTTTTCTAATACCTTTTTCAAGAATGTCAATAATAACTGGAGCAAGACCGCAAGTGCTTAAAGCCTCTGGATCTAATTCGGACTTGGGAATCATTGAAATCCCGACAATTGAAGCCATTTCTAGCAGGGCTACTTTTTCTTTTTTCAAAAAATACCAATAAGCATCAATATCCTTCCCGTTGGCACCTTGGGTTTTAACCTTGTGAGCTTCATGATCGAAATAATCCAACAGGACATCTGCCGTTCCCTCACCACCATCTGCAAAATTCTTAACAAATACATTTGATTTAGGGTATTTTTGAAGTATAGCCTGGGCAACAACATCTCCTGCTTCGGTGGAACTCATGGTTCCCTTAAAGCTATCTAAAGCAATTAAAAAATTCTTTGTATTTTTAATAAATGGGAATAACTTGACCGGTGAAAGCTTCTAAGATAATTTCATTCGATTTATTTATCTGGACCACCCATGCCGGAACTAATCTTTTTGGTTCATCCTTTTTCCATGCCTCCTGTAGGCCATCAAAAGTATAAACAAGTTGAACCTTGGTAACAAATACATCTGCGTAATATTCTCCAGCGTAAAAATTCCTATACGCATACTCGATGGCATCCTTAACTGCAGACCATGCTGGGATTATTGTTGCCTCAGTGTCTTCAATCTCAACAGGCTGATCGCCCCAGGAAAATGAAAATTCCCAAACTCTTCCGCCAACCACTAAAGCCCTGACTACATCATTTTTAATGAGAACATTTTTAAAATAACGCCCATATTCATAAATGTAACCAAACGGTAATCCTTGACTGTTGTTGAAAGACTGATATTCTGGATGTTTAATTTCTCCTGTATTGACCAGTGAGGCATCTTCTGGAAAATAATTAAAATTGTTATTAAAAATATCCAGAACACTTTCTGCCTGTGTGCGGGTTAATGGGAACAACTCATGCACCCCGGCAAAAGGATGGTTAAATGTGATTCCACCATGAGGAAAAACCAATAATTCTCGGCCGTCCTCGGTTGCATATGTTTGAAAACCCTGATCGATAACTCTGGTTAAACCGACAGAGGTTTCTGCCTCTATGTCTGCACCCAAAAGATTCTTAGCAATTTTGGCATGGTCAGTTTTTGTGTAATCGATAGTTATTTTTGGCAAATCTATCTGACCGGGTGGTAAAACCACTCCTTCAGCTAAAAAATTTACAACCCATAACTCCTCGCTTGACTTCTCTTTAGTGTCAATATCCTCAAAAGCAAAAATAAAAGCCAGAACAAAGGGCATCAACAAAAAACGTAGATTTATGCTTTTTAAACGATTCATATATTTTTAATTTTATATCTGAATAATTAGATATTAATTTTTGAATCTGCTGTTCTTGGGTTAGGTTTGTTTGTTTTTGGAATTAAGATTTGCTTATGAAAGTAAAACATTTTATGGAATCTAGCTTAGGGAGCTATAGAACACCCCCGCTTGATCGAGAAATCAACGAGTGGTTAAAGGCAAACAAATCTAAAGTAAAAATTATTGACATCAAATATGGCTCTAGTGTAACCATGGATGCGTCAAAAGAAGATGATGTTAGGACCCCAATGTTTGTATCGGGTGCATTAATCCTCTACGAGGAAGTCTAAATAAGCCAATCTGAAAAAAGTTTAATGTCGCTAGCGATTGATTACTTCCGTAATCATCCACCCAAAAAACATCGTGGTCAAAACTTCATGACAAATAAGTCAAATCTTGATTTTTTGTCAAACATAATTAAAGAAAAAGAAAGTGACTGGACAATTGAAATTGGCGGTGGCCTGGGCTTCCTAACAGAAAAAATATCCTATAGAAATAGACTAACTGTTTATGAGGTTGACGAACACCTCAATTCCTTTTTAAAAAACAAATTTCCATCAATCAACATCGAGACGGATGTTCGAAAATGGCAACCTGAAAATGCTGAAAATAATGGCATGCTGGTAGGCAATTTGCCTTACTATCTTTCAGGGAGAATTTTATGGCTGGTTGCAAGATGGCCAGAAAAGATAAAAAACGCCATATTCACCGTTCAAAAAGAAGTTGCCGAGCGCATCTGCTCTCAAACCAGCTCTAAATCATACGGTCTTCTTTCTGGGCCATTGCAATTTTTTTATTCATGTAAGATTGAAAAAAAAATTTCAAAAAATGCATTCTTTCCAAAACCAAAAATTGACAGTGCGATTATCACCTTAACGAATAAGGAAAAAACGGAGGATTTTCAATATTCATATCAATATTTGCAATTAAATAAAAAAATATTCTCTCAAAGAAGGAAGAATGCCAAAAAGCTACTGAGGGGTTTTGTGCCTGATGGCACGCTGGAAAGGATACCTGATGGCTTTCGGGCCGAAGACATTGATCCTGAACTAGGAATGATGCTGTCAAAAAATAGCAGTATTAAATGAATACACCTGGGAATCTTCGAACCTGATCTAATGTAAATACTGGCCCTTCTTTCCATATGTTTGTGGTACCGTAAAGATCCTTGTTAGACCAACCCATTCCTGAAACAAAATTACGATTAAATAAAATTTGTATGCTTTTATCTTTAATCATTGTTTTCTCCAGAACCCTCGACACAGACTGCTGAAAATTCTCATTGCCTGATAGAGCCACTGCGTTTATTCCGGAGGTGTAACTTGCCTTGATGCAAGATTTGATAAACGTATCTAAATCCTGTGGTCCTTTTTTTGTCATATCGATAATTTCACCATTGATAGGAGAGTCATCTGATACAGCTTTTTTAAGTGAAGAGCTCATAAATATATCTTTTGGAAAAGAGGTGAAGTGGAGCAAGCTGACCTGATTACCATTTTGGAGCAAATCATTAATAAGTTTCTTTTGGCTTAATATTCCATCATCTTGACTAATTAATAAAATATTTCTTTCATCTAAAAGTGAAAAACCATTGCCAAATGGCCCTCTTACAGTAATGCATTCATCTGTGGGAAGGAGCATGATTTTATGTGTGACAGGGTTGTTATCCAGAAACGAAACGGTTACGGTTTTATCTTCCGCATCTATGACCCAAGCAGTTGTTTCTCCTTTTCCAAAGGTCCCTATCTTGAAAACCTGTCCGGCCTTCAGGTCCCCATCAAAATCAAATGATATTGACCCTAAACGACCATCCCGTTCTGTATTTTTTATATTTGCTATCTTTGGTACTAAATTCATATTCCAAAGTCCACATTAGAAATAATTTTTCTCAGGTCATGCTTGGTGGTCATGCCTGCAATGCACCTGTGCGCACCTGAACAGCCAATAAAACCATGTCTTTTTGGAAAAAAATGAAACATTTCTAATATCCAATCTTTAAATTTTTCCTTGAGGCTTGGCTTGTAGTCATAACCATTTGCCAATGTTGAAAAGCCTGGAGAATACATTGTTGTCCAGGTTTTATACCTTGTGCCCTTGTTTCCACTGTTAACATCAACAATCTTAAAATAAGTTCCTGAGTAAAAATACCTGGTTGCGACAGAATCAGCAATAATGCCCAAATAAATTTCATCCCAATACGGCAAAGTGTAAATTTCAGTATCAGTGAAATCCTGCCAACGATTCAAATTTAAATCAAAATTTGTTTTTCCTTCACTTCCCTTCTGTATATCCCAGGCTTCATTTCGAACAATATCATCAGCTTCATTGAAATGTTCCGAGATCAGGCTATCTCCTTTTTCAGAAAGTGTTTCAACATAATAACTCCTACCAATATCAGTTAACAAAATGTCAGAGCCACTCTTGGGAAAAAGATCGACACCTACAGACTCTGCGAAACAGCAAGGAGGTGGGTTATGGTAACCAAGACAAATATTTATTGTATTTTTTCGCCTTGCCTCGTATCTCCGATCAATTTGATCTTTCAACAGGTAAGCATCGAGAATTTCGATGCCTCTAATGTCTGGTGGCCGTAAGCCAAATACAACTCTAGGAGTCACATCGAGCTCAACTTCCTCAATAGCAACCTTGCCTCTTCCTTGTATCTCATAGTTGCATATGGCATCTTGCTGTGGGCAAAATATATACTTTGGACAATCCAAACTATTTGTAAAATCTGTTGCAACATTTTCACCTTTTGGATTTTTCAAATAACTTACAGCGCCTTTGGATCCAACGGGTGCCCATAGTTCATTTCGTTTTCTGACATCCTCTAACCAATATTTCAATTTAGCTTTTGACAAAATATAGTCGCTCATGTTATATGTTTTCCTTTTTCAGTAATGGATTTGGCTCTTCCCCACCTGGCCTGTAATTAAAATTTTTTCTAAACTCTCTAGCAGCCCAAGCTCGAATTGTTGAAAGGGGTATTTGATTCATGTCCTCTGTAAGGTCTGAGAGATCGAAGCCAGAAGCTCGACCCATCGATTGGTAAACCCATGAAAGATGTTCGTAAAAAAGCTCGTTCGAGCTATATGCAGATTTGATATATTTAAACTTTTCTAAATGGTCTCCTCCCGCATAAGTGGAAGGAAATAAATTTTTATTATGGTCTGAATGCCTATGTTTTTCAAAATAACTCATCCAGTATAGCCTTCTTTCGTGATGAGTCATCTGCTCTAACCTTTCAACGCTGGTACGGTTTGGGGTGGGTTTTTTTAGTTTGCCGGCTTTACTGAGGTCATTCATCCACCTGGGCTCAACAAGTATGTCATAATCTTCTGGCTCCTCGTAAAGATCATGAAGTGCCCACTCCCATAAAGCTTCTGGATGCTCATTGACTGATAACGTATTTTCGTTCTCTCTGTCAACATTTAAATGTCGAGGATCTAATATTCCTGGAAATTTCACACCAATAATATGCAGATTTTTACGATTCACCAAGCCGTCTTTTTCGAGCTCTTTGATGGATCTTACAGTTGCAGGTGTGGCCACTATGCCAACATTTCCAGTAATGCCTGGAAGATAAACGGCTAAATTGATAGACGAAAAGCTATTGAAAACAATTCTTTGAGCGTCATCTGGGGTGAAAGCGAAACAGGGAGCGGTCGTGCCAGGGTATGGACCAACCTCATAACCTATAACAACGCTGACTTTTTGCAGCTGTAAAAGCCTTCTGGCTTCTCGTTGGATTGTTATTCTCATTTCATTCATGTTTCAAATACCTAAAGGGCCTAAGCTAGAGACAGCATTATGGAATTTTTGCAACTGATCAGCAACTTCATCAATTTGGTGAGAATCTACAAATAAAATCTTGACTCTATCTGGCTCAATCCCACCAGCATCAAGCACCCCTTCTAATGCTTTAAATCTTCTTTTTGCAAGGTAGTTGTCGTTGTGAAACTTGCCTTTGCCTAAAGGTCCACCAATAATAAACACACCATCTGCACCATTAAAGAAGCTTTTGAGGACAAGGAGTGGATCCAGATGTGCTGTTGAGCGCACTCTCAGAAATCTAAAACAAGATGAATAAGAAACCTCCTCTCTTCCAAGTGTTTCCAAAAGTGGATAACCACCATACTGTGATGCAAATCCTGTTATTCTTGGTTCCCAGTTGTCATTTTTTGCATCTGTCCAAATATTTTCAATTTCTGCAATTGACTTAGAAAGCTCCCAACCAGCAAGTTCAATGTTTCTGGTTGGTGAGGCTGGTATGGACACACCGCTTTCAGTTTTACCAAAAACATTATTTAATCTTGTGTAATTCATGCCACCTTCATCATTTGTTTGAAAGCTCTCAGGAGAAACCTCTTTTGCTGGAGCATCAAATCGTGCAAGTTGCTCATCTTTTTGTTTTAACCTGTAGGGCTCACTTGTTTTTTGGGCCAAAACGGCCATAGCTTTAGCAACTGCTGATTCAGCTGTCAAAACAGCAGCTCTGATATCACCGGGAGACGCACAGTCTCCACAAACAAAAACTCCAGAATTACTGGTTGAACATGGCTCCAGAGAAGGATGGGTTTCAGCAAGAAAGCCTGTTTCGTCACGACCTATATCAACAATACTTGCTAGATGTTGTGAATCATCGTGTGCAACAACCTCTTGTGCCAAAACAACCTTGTCAACTGATACCTTTTGCTCTTTGCCCTGTATTAAATCGTGCAAGCTGACAGACAACCCGTTTGACTTTGAAGTTACATTTGAAACAGCGCCTCTAACCATCTGTACCTGGTATTTTTCCTCAGCGGTTTTGATAAATTCTTCATATCCTTTTGTTCTGGATCTCCTATCTGAGTAAACAACTGTTGTGTGAATTTTTCCATTAGACATTTTTTTAGCAAAAATAGCCTGTTTGACACAGGTCATCAAAGGCACTTCGGAAGCGTAAGCAACACCGTTCTTGGGATCATTGCTTCCTGCATCTGCAACCCATAACAACGACATTTCTTCGTCTTTTTTGAAATTCAAAAATTCAAAATCACTAGCACTGTGTACATTTTCACTATTTGCAGCAGTTAAATTTGTTAAGCCAGAACAATCCATCATCCCAGCTCCAAAAGCCATAATCACAGCACCTGCTTTTTCATGAACGATTTTTTCCTTTTCGTTCTGATTCACAGTTCCATCAGGAACAAGTGTGATTAACTTTTTGACATCTGGATGATTTATATTTTCTGGGTCTATCAAAAACAATGGTGGGACACAGCCTGCGTATGGTTGATAAAGAACCTTGTTCACCGTCCTGCCTCCGGTGTGCTTATTTGGAAAATCCGTTTTTAATGATTCTGTAATTTTTTCAAAATTTACAATTTTTTGACTTTGAACAAATCTTGGTTTTCTGACTATTTCAACATCAAAATCCCCACGAACTCCGTCTATAGATTTAACTTCTGAATAATCATAAATAACTATATTTTCATGTTGATGACAACTGATTGAAAGATTCCTCATTAAGTCATCTGCCTCTTCGAGTTTTGGCCAAAGATTTTTGAGAGAGGCAACTTTTCCACCTAATGCAGGTGACTTTTCAACTAAAACAACACTGTAGCCAGCATCTGCAATTCTCAAAGAAGCAGTCATGCCTGCAACACCGCCGCCAACAACTAAAACTTGTTGTTCCACCCTCATTGGTGTTTTTTCTAAAGGTTTACTTTGCTCAACCTTGATAACTGCTGTTTTCAATAGCTGAAAAGCTTTTTCATTGGCTTTCTCGGGCTCTTCTGAATGCACGTTAGCTACCATTTCTTTAAGATTAACAACCTCCAAAAGGTATTCGTTAATGCCAGCTGTATTCAATGTTTTTCTGATATTCTCTTCCCTTTGATCAATAGAGCCACAACCGATAACAACATAGCCAATATCTTGATTTTTGATCTCTTGTGATATTGCTTCCAAACCTTGAACTGTGTTGAGGTCTTCATGTATAAAAACATGGTTTATCTCCTGCACTTCCTCAACCAATCTGTCAGCAATGGTTTGTAGGTTAAGCGGATCTAAACCTTTTCCCTCTTTGCTAAGAAAAACACCTATTCGTGCCATAATTTTTCCTCCATTTGTACAAATCTACAACTTTTTAATTCTATTGAAAAACCTGAATTAATTTTAGATTTAATCCTCGTTTGCCTTGACTATGAAAATACTGAAATAAAACAGAAGGATTAATGGTATGGCGATAATGATCTGCGTGACAACATCTGGAGGGGTTATAAAACCAGATAATATCAATAGCCCAATAATTGCATGTGGGCCTTTTTCCCGGACCGTATGTGAGTCAATTAAGCCGAATTTAGCTAAAACCCCCATGACTATTGGCAGTTGAAAAGCAGCCACAGAGGCAATCAACATAGATTGAACAAAAACAAACCAATATTGCAATGTCCATGTTGCTTGTAGGTTATTGTTTGTTGTTGCCTTGAGCAGAAATTCAATTGATATTGGTATTAAAACCTGCCAAGCAAAAAACGCTGCAACAAGTGCAATTAAAAAACTTGGGATTACAAAAGTTTGAAGTATTTGTTTTTCATTTTGCCTTAATGCGGGCCAGGCAAATAAGGTAACCTCTCTAACAATCAAAGGTGTTGCCACAATTAAACCACACATTAAAACCAACTTGATGGGGATGAGGAACCCCTCTTGTGGAGATAAAACATTTAACGCAGTAATTCCGACATTGTTTAGTGGTTTTTGAAAAGCAATTAATAATTCCTTATGAAAAAAGGACAGCAAAACAGAGGCAAAAAAACAATAAAGAAGACTGTTTAATAAAGTTTTTTGCAGATCAGCAAAATGCTCGGACAGAGGCATTTTTTTGTCTTGCATACAGCAGCTTTACTCCTCTTTATCTTTTGTTGTCTTTTTACCCTCTTCAAGTCCTTTTTTGAATTCACCACTAGTTCTTCCTAGAGATCTTGCGAATTCTGTAACTTTTTTGGGTCCAAAAAGAACCAAAACAACAACTGCAATTAAAGCAATTTCTGTTGGTCCTAAAGCAAAAATAAATCCAAACATTGTTTTCTCCTTAGGTATGAATCGCACCATGACCAGAAGCTTCAAGAGCGGCTTCTTTTAATGCTTCCGAAAGTGTTGGGTGCGCGTGAATAAACACACCTATGTCTTCAGCAGTGCCACAGAAGCCCATCACCATTGCTGCTTCAGATATTAATTCTGAAGCTTTCGGCCCTAATATATGGACCCCTAAAACCTTATCGGTTTTGGAATCTGCTAACACCTTAACAAAACCTTCAGTACAACCTATAGCCATAGCTCTTCCGGATGCAGAAAACGGAAACATACCTGTTTTAAATTCTACGTTGGCTTTTTTAAGCTCATCTGCGGTTCTACCAATAGAAGCGCCTTCAGGGTGTGTGTAAACTACAGATGGAATCAAGCTATAGTCAAGTGTTGTTTGCTTGCCAGCAATTCTTTCGGCAACAACCACCCCTTCCTCACTGGCTTTATGTGCAAGCATGGGACCTGGAACCAAATCGCCTATGGCATAAATACCAGGTATGGATGTTTCCATGTTTTGATTTACAGAAACAAACCCCCTCTCATCCATTGTGACTCCTAAAGCATTGAGGTTAATACCCCCTGCATTAGGCCGACGACCTACAGCAACAAGAACTTGATCAGCCTCCTGTGTGCTTGTTTTTTTGTTTTTTTCTAAATTTAAAATAATTTTATTTTTTGTTTTCTTGCAATCGGTCACCTTGGTTGATGTTTTAAACTTGATGCCTTGTTTTCTTAATGATTTTTGCAACTGCTTGCTTATATCTGTATCCATCAATGGAACAATCCGATCCATCATCTCAATTACTGTGACATGGGTTCCGATTCGGCTGTAAACACTGGCCATTTCTAACCCTATATAACCTCCTCCAACAACAATAAGACTTTTGGGTATATTGAATTGATTAAGAGCTTCGGTTGAACTTATAACATGTTCTCCATCAAATGGCAAAAATGGAATTTCTACAGGTGTGGATCCGGTGGCCAAAACAACATTTTTAGTTGCAAGATTATTCCTGCCAACAACAACCGTATAACAAGATTTCACATCTGCAAATCCTTGATAATAATCAACCTTAGCCTTTTTTAAAAGAAATTCAACACCACCTGTTAATTGGGTAACAATTTTTTCCCTTCTGGATTGCAGGGTCGACCAGTTAATGTTAGCTTTGCTGACCTCTATTCCATGTTCGTTCCCTGGTGAAATTTCAGAAAAAATTTCTGTTGAATCCAATAAAGCTTTAGATGGTATGCAACCAACATTCAAACATGTTCCACCCGCTTTTTTCTTTTCAACAACAGCTACCTTTAAGCCGAGTTGTGCTGCCCGTAAAGCACACACATAGCCACCTGGGCCAGCACCTATCACAACCAAGTCATATTTCATAAAAGAGGTCCAGTTGCCATTAAGCCTGGATGCTGAAGCAACTCTTTAACCCTGCATAAAAACCTAACAGCTAAAACGCCATCTACCATTCTGTGATCACTTGAAAGGGATACATAAACCATTGGTTTTACAACAATATTTCCATTCTCAACAACAGCTCTTTCTTTCACTGTGTGAATACCCAATATAGCCGCTTCAGGCTGATTGATAATAGGTGCTGAAAATAACGGGCCTCCAAACATGCCTGCATTGGTGATTGTGAATGTTCCACCTGTAATGTCTTGCATTGTTAATTTGTTTTCCTGAGCGGCAATAGACAATCTGTTGATTTCAGCTGCAAGATTTTCAATATTTAAAAGATCAGCATTCTTGATAACAGGCACTATCAAACTTTCCCCAACACTAGCTGCCATTCCTATATTTCTATAATTCTTGGTTATCAAAGTGTCTTTTTCAAGAGAAACATTCATTCTTGGAAAATCCTTAAGCGCTTGTGCTGCTGCTCTGACAAAAAAGCTCATGAGTGTTAACCTGATTCCGCTTTCTTGCAATTTTGGTTTTAAATTCTTATATACAGCCAATGTTTCAGTCATGTCAAGTTCATCAACAATTAAAAAATGCGGGCTGGTTGACACTGAGTGAACCATATGTTTTGCCATAACAGCCATGGAGCTGCTGACAGGACTTCTGGATTCAGTATTATCAGGTTCTAAATTTAAACCCGTAGATTTGATTGGTTTTTTAAACGCTAAAACATCAGCCATTTGGATTCTTCCATTAGAGCCAGTGCCTTGAACATCAACCAGGTTAATGTCATTCTCACTCGCATACCTTCTAACAGCTGGACTGGTTTTAAGGGTTTGGGGATTTGAGCCTTGACGTTTGGTGTCAACAGTTGTTTTAATGGGTTCCGGTGTCGGTTCCGGTGTCGGTTCCGGTGTCGG